>ERZ650310.446-NODE-446-length-12274-cov-5.421802_pt1 | contig 12274 bp, 15 predicted proteins | sample MGYA00376246_ERZ650310 | MGnify/ENA primary metagenome ERZ650310 (study PRJEB26733, sample SAMN07839286) | wastewater metagenome | biome: small river; feature: stream; material: water | place: USA: North Carolina | collected 2016-03-01 ...
CTACACAGGCGAAGACACTCTTTCCCTACACGACGCTCTTCCGATCTCCGATGTTCTTGGCGACGGTGACCAGCACGTCCACGAACTTGCCGATCTCGCCGCGGTTGTCGGTCACCCACTGCGCCATCTGGGCGAGCGTGTTGACCAGCAGGTCGCCGCTCCCGGTTAGTCCGTCGCTGCTGAGGATGGCATCGCCGACCGCCTGGGCGAACTCGCTGAACTGATTCTTGGCCCGCTCGATCGAACCGGCCATCGTCTGGCCCATCGCGGCGGCGGTCCCGTCCACCTTAAGCTTGAGATCGCCCATGATGTCGCTGGAGCCCTTAAGCTCCGGCACGAGCTTCGCGAGCGCCGTCGTATTGCCGGCCATCGCCTTGCCGACGGCTGTCGTCGCCGCTTCGAGCGGGATACTCTTGGCGGCCGCGAGATCTGCGGCTAATCCGACATTCGCGAGCGACCCCTTCGCGTCGCCGGTCATTGTCACGAGATCGGAGAACGACGCCATCAGCTGGTCGTCGGTGTACGTCGTGAGCCGCGTCAGGTTGGAGATCGTCGCGTCAATCTTGGGGCGCATGGCCTCGAAGCTCTCGCCGGAGCTCAAGACGGCCTGCTTCATGCGCTCCATCGACTGCACGCCTTCCAGCGACTCGTCGATGGCCTTCTTGAAGAAGCCGCCGAGGGCGGCGCCGATCCCGAGGGCGGCGAGCGGGGCGAGCAGGTCCTTGGCCTTGGACGCGAACGACTCGGTCGCGTCTTCGGCCTTCTTGCTCGCGGCCGAGACCGTCTCCTTCCCGTCAATCACGACGCGGATTTCTTTATCAGCCATTGGCGTGCGCTCGCATCGTAGGGTCCACGGGGTAGGCGGCGGTCTCTAACTGCTTCCAGACTTTTTCGGACTTGACGCCATCGGCCATGCCGAGACGCACGGCGGACGCCATTGAGAGGCGCTCCTTGGCATCGAGGGCCATCAGCCCTTGATACGTCGTCCACACCGCGGCCAGTGGCGCGTAGCCGTCCGTAGTCGGCCAGCGGTCGCGGTTGAAGTACCACGCGGCCCCGAGGCGGACTTCGCACGTCAGGGCGGCCAGCACGAGCGTCGGCCCAGTGCGCGACTCGTGCGGGTGCGCGAGCTTCCGATGCGCGGCGATCAGGGCCGCCTCGGGATCTTCCTCGGCCGTGGTCGCGTGTCCCGGTACGGCGAACAGCCGCTCGATGATGTCGGCCTGCATGGCCGTGGGCAGGGCCGCGATGCGCCGCACCGGATCACGGCGCAGCGCGCCCAAGACGTCGAGGCCTCGCGTCGGCAGCGGGAACGCGGCGCGCAGGGCGTCGAAGACCGCATCGGCTTGGCTCGCCGGATCGGTCATGCGGGGGAACAACGCCAACACGAGCGCGGCCGACAGTGGCCGCGCCCAGTAGGTCGTTCCGCCGATGGTGAGCGGCCACGGCGCAGACGAGGCCGTGACCGCGCGCGCCGTGTACCGCATGGGCGACTAGTTCAGTCGAACGTGACGGTGACGGCGGTCGAGCCCGTGCCGCGGAATGTCAGATCCCACATCGCGACCGCATCGTCCGCTGACGGCGTGACGGTCGTGAGCTGCGCGTTGGCGAGCGTCACCGACCAGCGGTTGGTGGTCGTCGAGCCGAACGCCGCCGACACCGTGATCGCCGTGGCCGCTTCGCGCAGCTGATCGGGATCGAGGCCGCCGCTCGTGTGATACGGCGACGCGACGAGCGCCGACTGTTCCACGGAGAACGTCAGCTCGGGCGCCATCGCGCCGGGCACGAACCCGAGATGCCCACCGGCCGCAGTGATACGGGCGCGAGCGTTCCCGATGTTCCGGTTGAGCGCGAACTTGCCCGACTTGACGACGGGGGCGACCCACGAGCCCATCGTGATCGTCGCGCCCGAGGCGACCGGCGGGATGATCGACGTGTACTGATACGTGACGGACGGCAACGACAGCGTGGTCGGCAGGGCGCCGATGCCTTGAAGCGCGAACGTATGCGTCGGGACGCCCAAGTTCTCAAAGCTGAACGACCAGTCGGCCAGCGCGCCGGCCATGATGTGCGCCTTGCCCTGCGCGTACGTGCCGACGGTCAGGCTCTTGTAGCCCGTGCCCGCGGCGGTCGGCGTGTAATCCCACTTGGTCGAGTAGGTGCCGTCGAAGCCCGCGGCCTGCAACAGCAGGTCGACTTCGCGCGGCGGCTTAATAGAGCCACTGTAGGCCGTGCCCGCGCCCTTGAACAGCACGGGGAAGTCCTGCTTCCGGCCGCGCCCATTCGGCGCCACGCGCTTGGCCGGGAACAGCGTCGAGACATCGCGCCCGATATTGCCGTCGAAGAGGTATTCGAGCGCCGTCGGCGGCGAGGGCAGGCCATCGCCGAGGTATGGATAAATTCCGTCGGAGGCCGCGGTGAGCGTCTCGGCCGTGCCGTACGCGGCCTCGACCTTCGCCATGTACCCGGCGACTTGATTGAGAATGGCAGGAACCGGCATCGTTACGCCTCAGCGTCAGAGAGAGTGTCTGGTGCCGCGTCCGCGTGCGGCCAGTTGGGACCAACGACCGCCGCGGAGGCCCACGCCTCGGCCGGCGGTTTCGCGCAATACGCGTCGAGCGCCTGCGCGCCCTTCGCCTCGATGTCGGCGGGAATCTCTAGGCGCCGCCGTTCGCCCTTCTGCGTGAGGATGACGTACATGGTGTGCCGTGGCTTAGGTCTGCGCCCAGAGATCGCGCGTACGGAGCGTCACGATGACGCCCCACGTGACGAGCACGTCTTCCGCCGGCGCCGTCAGGCGAACGGAGCGGAGCTGCTGCACGTCGATGACTTGCACCTGATTGCGGAGGCGGAGGGCCTCGCCCGCGGCGGTCGTCGTCAGCTTGGACAGCGTGCGCCGCACCGCGCGAATCGTATAGGACGCCGCTCGCAGCACGTCGTGCGTCGCCGCCGCGCGTGAGCCGTAGCGGATGAGGATCTCAATCGTGCCGTCGCGCTGCGGCTGCGCCGTGGGGACGAGCTCGCCCAGTTCACCAGAGGCCACGAGCAGATAGGGCCCGACGCCGTCGGGGAACGCATCACGCGCCGCCTCGGCCGACTGGCATTCGTTCAGAATCGTCGGCGTGGTTGGCGTCGCGTCACCGGATTCCCGCGGCACGGTCGCGAGCGACGCGCCCACGCCGATGGTGGCATCACGAAGGGCGGCATCAATGATCCGCACGGCTTCGATAATCACGGCGACGCCGGGACGAGGCGATACTGCGCGACGGCCCCGTCATCGAGGACGTCGATGATCCGCACGAGGTACGCAGCGCCGTCCACCGTGATCGCGGACCCTTCCGCGAGTGTCGGGAGCGCCGTCGCGGGCATCGTCAGGACGGTGACGCGACGCCGCACCAACGCGTCGCTGCCGTCCATCATTTCGGTGTCATGCGTATCGAGAAAGCCGGTCGTCCGCGTCGTGCCGAATACGACCGGCACACCGAGGGGACCGGCGGTCATCTGCGCCAGATGACGCGCCAAGAACGCCGGCGGCATTACCGTGTCCGCCGACGCTTGGTTGGTGGCATGGACCGATCGTCGCGCGCGAGCACCTGCGCGGACGTGACCGCCCACGCCTCGTCACCCGGAGCGGGTGGGATCGGCGTGGCGCGGCCATCGGCCAACATCGCGCGGGCCGCGAGCACGGGGAGGTCGACGACCTCCCCGGCCCGTGATCCGACGTGAGACACCACGCGCACTTAGACGCGCGGGCTCGGGAACGCCGCCTGCGCGTAGCGCGGCCCCACAAACTGCACCGACGCCTGCGTCAGGTTCGCCACGTTCGACGCGCCCGTGACAATCGCCACGTAGCAGAAGCCGCCCGCGACGTCCAAGTTGGTCGCCGGATCGACTTCAATCACGACAACTTTGTTCGCCAGCGTGGCCGACGTGGTGAACGACGAGGCGTCCGTCTGCCGCGTCGGCATCACCGTCGCCGCCGTCGCGACGTCCTGCGTGGCCCAGATGCGGTGCGTGCCCGCAATCGCCTTTGAGCCCGTGCCCGCGGCCGCGGTGGCCTGCACCACGGTCAACCCGACCGTGGCCGCGTTGCCCTGGATGATGTTCACAATGAAGTAGCACTTCGCCGCGTTGCGCACGGAGAAGTAGGACGACGTCCGGCCGGCCGCATCGGTGGCCGGCACGAGCGCCATCGTAACGGGGACTTGTTCTGGGATCGTATCGACATCAGCCATCGGTCAGTCCTCAGCGTGCGGCGAGAGTGATGAAGGGCGACTGCGTGTTGCTGCCCTTGAGCGGAGTGAGTGGCGCGTTCCACAACGGCGCCCCATCCACGCGATAGATCGTGCGGAACGCCTGCTCGCCCTGCACGAAGCGCACGTGCATGGACTGCTGCATCTGCACGCCCGAGCGTTCGGCGACCATGTACTGATCCAGATCGGCGAGGATGATGTCGCCCACCGTGCCGATCGAGCTGTTGTACTCGGTCACGATCACCGGACGGCCGAACAGCAGCCCGAAGTCGCTCGCGTTACCGGCCTGACCGGGGGCGAGATAGATCGGGAAGTTGCCGAGCGTCATGAGCGGCAGCTGCGGCAGCGCGTCCTGATTGATGAACCACGCGGATGTCGCCATCGAACGGCTCCAGAGACGCGCGTACATCTTGGCGATGTTCTGGATGTTGATCGTGCCCGCCGTCTGCGCGCCTTCCGCCGCCACCGAGACCACGGCGCCCGAGTTCAGGATGCCGAGCGGCTGACCAGCGCCCGTGCCTTCGACGATCGTGCGCTCCAGCTCGAACGTCAGTTCTTCGGCAAACGCCTGATCAAGAATGGACGCCGTCGCCGAGTAGTCTTCCATCTGCTCTTCGGTGACATAGCCCAGCGTCGCGATCTTCTTCAGGTCGAAGTACTGCTGGCGGAACTTCGGCTTGGACGCCGTCGGCGACCCACCTTCACCCACCCAGTACGACTGCACACCGCCCCAGCGGCTGCCGGAGACACGCGACGTTTCATCGACGAGCGTAACGGCGTAGCGGTTGGCCGTGATCGGCACCTTGCGCACGCGCGACAGCATCTTACCGCCCTGAAACGCGCGCGCGACGATGCCCTCGGCATACTGCGGCGGGAACAGGAACCCACCTTCCGAGCCCACGCCCTCGCCTAAGCCCGTACCGGCGCGGACCGAGAGGCCACGCAAGCGGGGGTCGATCAGATGCGGGTGCAGCTCGGCATCGCGCACCGTGCGCAGGAACTCGCCGAACGCGGCGAACGGCTTCGCCTCGGCGCGGTCCTGACCCACGGCCACCGACACCGGCGCCTCGGAGGCGTTGATGGTCGGGGCGCGTTCGGCCTTGTCGCGGAGCGCCTTGATGACTTCCGCGCGGGCCTGCTCCACGGTCGTACCCTGAATCATCCAGTCGGCGAGACGCTCAACGGCGTCGCCCTCCTTCGCGAGCACTGCCAGCTCGGCCGCTCGGGTATCCGGTGCGGGGGACATGCCCCGCTCGGAAGTCGTATGGTCCTGCATCTGCGACTCCTTCGTGTGGGGCGTTGCGCCCGCTGCGGGGTCTGACTGCGCCGACTTCGCAATGCCCCGCGCATCGCGACCGACTCCCACCGAGTAATCCGCCGGCACGGCGACCGACGACGCTTCGTACAGGCACCAGCCCGTATAGCGCCGCGTCACCACGCCGTCCTTGCCCTTCGTTTGCGTGTACACATCGCCCGGCCAGTAGCCGATCGACACCTTCTTGCGTATGCCGTGCAGCATGTCCTCGAAGACCCACGCCGCATCGGGATGGTTGCCCTGGCGCACCACGCCGCGGAGCGTCCGGTCGCCATCGACGCGCAGGGATTCCACGAGGCCGATCTGGTCGTCGAGATCGTGGTCCATCAGGAACGGCAGGCCGTCCTTCGCGTACGACAGATCGGGGCCGCCTTTTGTCGAGTGGTCGAGCACCTCGAGGTAGCGTTCGCCGGTCATCCAGTCGATCCGCTCCACCGCGGCTTCGCTCGAGATCGCGATCTCCAGCGGCTGCAGCTCCTCGGCCTCAGTCACTCCATCGGCCACGTCGGCGGCGACATCAAGCGCCCCCTCGCTGTCGGCCGACGGGGCCATCGGCGCGCGCCGGACCTCAATCGTGACGTCGCGATACAGCGCGCCGTGGGGATTCTCGGCCGAACGGGCCGCAAAGGGATTCGGGTGCGTCATCAGGCGCCTCGTGCGATGCGAAGAGATGCGCCGCGCCCCGTGGAGGCCGTCGCATCGGATGGTGGGGGAGCGTCAGCGGACTGGGCGGGCTCGCCCGTGTCGACCGCGTCGGCCGCGTCGGCGGTGTCGGCCGCGTCGGCGGCATCCACCGCCGCGGTCAGCGCCACCGTGTCCGCCTTGCCGAGCACGACGCCCTTCTCCTGCGCGTAGGCGGCTTCCTCGGCGAGTTGGTCCACGATCTCGTAGAAATCCACGCCCCGTTCGGCGCAGAGCGTCTGACGCGACGTGAGGCCCTGCGCGAGGGCCATCGTGGCCGCCGTGATGTCCTTCATGGGATCAATCCACGGCCAGCCCTTGCACATCCACGTCGCGAACGTGCGCAGCACGCTGAGATCCACCGTGACCGGTCCGAGCGCACCAGCCAGCAGCGCGGCGCGGAGCCAATCGGCAAATATCGGGTCGCAGAACTGCGAGGTGAGCAGGTCCTCCTGATGCAGCTTGTTCTGCTCGGTCTCGCGGATGCGATCCGTCCGCATGGACGAGAAGTTGACGTCCGAGAGGTCGCCGGTCAGCGAGGCATACGAGCGCCCGAAGGCGCGCGAGATGCCACGCTTGACCGCCTTCATGAACCCGACGTAATTCGCCGTCGGGTGCATCGGCTGCCACGGCTGGAACTCGTAGCCGTTCGGCAACACGCGCGAGGCGCCGGGTTCGGCTTCCATCACGAGCGGGATCGGCTGGCCGTTAGCATCGCGGGGCAACTCAAAGCCGCCGTCGCCGCTCTTGTTCACGAAGAACCCGCCCTGCGCCGCGGCCAACAGCGACTGATATAGCTCGGCTTCGGTGTAGCGGTCGCCCAACCTCCACGCGATGAGCGCGGGGGCGAACCACGGCACACCGCGCATCTGCGCGGGCCGCAGCCGCTTGAAGACGTGCAGCACATCACTGGCGCGGATGCGCTCGCGCACGCGTCCCGGCAACAGCGGGTGGCGGTCCCAGATGTGATACGCGATCGGTCGGCCATCGCGGTCGTTCTCGACACCCATCTCAATCGCGACGCCGTCCTGATTCCGCAGGACGTTGTACTTCTCGTCGAGCTGGTCCGGGTCGATCGGCTTGAGCGCGTAGCCGAACGGATGCTGGGGATCTCGCACGCGCAGCGCGACGAACTCGCCGTCGCAGACCACCGAGCGAATCATGAGCCGTTGCAGCGACGCGAAGGTAAATGCGCCGCTCGTCGTGCAGGTCTCACGCCGCGTCCACGTCGCCCAGGCGGTCTCGATGCGGTTGTTCAGGACATCGCGGGGCAGCCCTCGGGGGGTTCGGGCGCGGAACTGCAACCGCGCGCCCTGCGCGCCGACGATGTCTGACTCAAAGTCCAGTAGCAGGCCCGCGGCCTCGCCGTTGTCGCGCACCAGCTCGCGCGAGCGTGCCCGCAGGTTGTACAGCGAGTGCCGCAGTTCGAGGTTCGGGTCGTTGAGCTGCGCGAACCAGCCCGCGACCATGCGCGAGTAGGTGCCACCGGCGTAGCTGTTACCCGTGCCCCACTGGCGCGCGTCGCTATCGTCGCTGCGGCGGCCGGTGACGGCGCTCTTCAAGGCCGCGAGGCGGCGGGACATGGACAGGGCCGCCATCAGCGCCACACCACGTTCCAAACGGCGGGCGTCCCAAACGTCCCGGACCGCTCAATGTTCACGCGCGACTGCCAGCGGGCTTCCTCGCGCGCGACCTCGTCAAGCGTGTGCAACTGCACCTGCCGCCCGCCGATCATGTACGTCTTCATCTCGCCCGTGAGCAGATTCTGACGTGCCGTCCGGCAGATCGTGAGCATCTGCTCGGCGTAGCTCGTGAGCTGGCCCGCGGTCGCGGTCGCGAGATCCTGCGCGACGGTCAACGTGCCCTTCTGGAACGTCTCCGCCGAGGTGCCCGACGTGGCGCGGAGCGCGTACTGGTACAGCCCCGCATCGAGGGCCGCGGTCTGCGTGCTCGTGAGCGTCAGCGCGTGCGACGTCCCCGAAGCCACCGAGGTGGTCGAGGCGATGGACGGACCGGCCAAAGACAGACTCACCGACCACGTCGGCGCCGGATAGTCCGTCAGCGACAGCGTGACCGCCAGCGAATCGCCGGCGGTGATCTGTAAGGGGATGGCCGTGAGCGGAGTGGTCACGGACCCATGATCACCGCCGGAGTCGGCGCGTCCTACGGGGCAGGGGGGCGACTAGTTCGGTGCGGGGCAGTTTTGCCGGAGCGTGTGCCAACCTAGCGAGCGCGCCTGCGTCGCACCTCTGGGCAACGACGCGCACCAACACGTCGCGTGTGGCCTACACTTTTATTGCTGGCCCCTCTTGCGCGCCGGACATATGTCCGCTATATCTCTCCTTGTCGGGCGGCACGAGGCCACCGACACCACCACTCGCCGGGCATCTGCCCAGAGGCTCCACATGACGCAGCTCACCATCGCCCAGAAGATCGCCGCCGCCCTCGATAACGACGGGATGCAGTGGCGCACGCGCCCGACCGACGACAGCGAGCCGCAGACATTTGAGGAGCTGATTGAGGCGCACGGAGGAGCCTCGCTCGAATGGCGCGACGGATACCGGACCGGCGACACGGTGCGCTACAGTTTTTCGGACGGGAGCATGATCACCGTCTGGGGCGAGGCGTGGGATTACGGGTTCGCTGACTGCTTTTGCTGGGCGGGATGTCCCGACGACGAGTGCGACAACCCCGCACACGGCGCGCTTGCCCACGCCGCGCGCCGACACCTTGAGGCGAACAACGCCGAATCGCAGGACGACGGCAGCGTGGTGTACTACGACGACGCGACGCAAACGTGGTATCGCTCCCCGGTTGAAGATCTGCCGCGCCTGGGCGAGTTGCTGCGCAACGATCCGGACAATATCGGCTATAGCCTGTGGTGCTCCGAGACGTTTCACGAGCAGGTCTCGTCGGATGCCGACTGACCTCACGCCCCTTGCCCGTCTCTCGGCGCTCGTGACCGAGAGCGGGCTCTCACAGCAGGCCTTTGCGCGCTTAGTGCTCGGCCGCGATGCGCGGAGCCTGCGGCGGTATCTCGGGGGCGAGCCAATACCCGAGACGCTGGCCGCGTGGCTGCGTCGCGTGGAAAAAATCGAGGTGCAGACCAGTCGCGTGCGGATCAGCGTCAGACCGTGAGCGTCACGACCACCGCGCCTACAGCGTGCGCCCCTGCCGCCGCGAGATCGGCAACCGGAACGCCATCGCCTGCCGCTCTATCCGCCGTTTGTCCAGATAACCACGGCCCACCAGCAGCGTGAGAAACTCACTCGCGCTCGACGGCTTGCAGCGGACGTCCGCCGCGATGCTTGCCAGCTTGACCTCGCGGAACTCCATCACGTCCAGCCGCTGGCCCAGCTTCCACATCAGCCGCTGACACGACGGCGGCAAGCTCATGTCGTCGAGGGCTTGCAGCACGACCCACGGAATCCCATGACGCAGGATCAGGTCGCACCGCTCTGGGACGTCGTTCGGGCTCATCGCCGCCACCCGCCACGCTTCGAGACCCACGGCAGGGTCGCCGGCACCGGCGTCGGGGCGGTCTCCGGAGTCGTCGTCCGCATCGTGCTACCCTGCCGATTGAGACGGTCCACTTCATGCCCCATCAGCGTCCGGTCCACGGGGCCGAGCAGGAGCGCGGCATACGCGTACGTCTCCGCGTCGGCGACCTCGTTCCGGGCGCCCTTCTTGACCACGTAGCGATACCGACGACTCTTCTCGTCGCGGGCGCGCACCATCGCCATGAGCTGGTCGAGGTAATCCGCCGGCACGCCATCCGGCGGCCGCTCGCCTGCGTACTCGTTGAAATGCAGATAGCCGGGGCCGCGCTCCGTCATGCCGAGGCGTCGGTAGGTGCGCTCCATGATCGCGTTCACACCGAGCAGGTAGAGCCGCCCCGGCTTGACCTTGGTCGGCTTGGTCGGCAACATCGGCGCGGTGATCGAGCCGTGGCCCTTGATGGCAAAGACACCCGCCCCCAGACGCGGCGCGCAGTACTCGTACACGTTTTTCGCCATCGCGCCGTCGCCAGCGTCGATGCACATCGCGCGAATCTGCATCGGGGCGCCGGACTCGTGCCGCCACGTCTTCCGCGTGCGGTACTCATCGAGCTGCGTCCAGAACGGCTGCCCGAAGGCATCACCGCGGAGGACGGCGCGCGCGATCAGCCAGGACTCCTCCCCCACACCCCACGCGCGCACCACGAGCTCGGCGCGGTCGTGCTGGATGTCCACGCCGGCCGTCAGCAGCCCCGCGCCCTGCGGCACCTCCCACGTGCCATCGGCGCAGTACGGCACGCACCGCGCCAAGAGCGAGGATTTGACCGTCTCCGCGGTCTGGTCCTTGAACAGCTCGCCCATCGTCGTGTTAAAGAACGCCCGCAGCATTTCCGCGCGCAGGCTCAAGTCCGTCTGGCCGTTGGCGGTGACGAACTCCTGCGCGACCTCCTCCCAGAGCGCGAACGCCGCCACGAGGCCCGCGATGTGGAACGACCGCTTGTGCGGCGCCCGCGCCTCGGCTGTCGCCGTCCACCGGCCCGCCCGCAGTAATGCGCCTTTCTCGCGCGCGGGGATCTCCGCGGGACACGCGGCACATGCATAACGCACCGACTCGGCGCGGACCTTGCCGGCGTCATCGAGCGCCCAGCGAAGCCGGTCGAAGACGAGCGTCTGGAAGTGGCCGCAGGCGGGGCAGGGGACTTCGTAGACCTCCTGCGTCCCTTCGAGGTAGCTCGGCCAGATCAGCGACTCTTCGAGCGAGGTCGGACTCGAGACCTCAACGATCTTGCGGCGGCGTTGAAACGACCGCGTGCGGGCGCGCGCGATGGCCTTGACGTCGCCTTCGGTGCCGGCGCTTCGCGGGTGTCGGTCGCGCTCATCGAGCAGGACGACCCGCTTGGGGCGCATGGCGAGTCCCGCGGGGGCGTTGGCGCCGGTAATGTCGAGCTGACCGGCCGGATACGCCTTCGAGAGGATGGTGTTGTTCGACTCACGCGACCGGGCGGGCGCGATCAGCGCGGCCAGCGACGCGCAATCGCGGATCATCGGGGCTACGCGGTCCTTGGAGAAGCTCTCGCCGGTTTCGACCGTCGGCTGCACCACGAGAATCGGCGACGGCTCTTGATGCACGAAGTACCCGATCGCGTTCAGCAGCAGCTCCGTCTTGGCGGCCTGTGACGGGCTCACCACCGTGATTTCCTGCGTGGTCCGGTCGCTGACGGCATCCATGATCTCGACCAGATACGGCACGACCTCGTTCTGCCAGGGGCCGTGTTGGCTCGTCGCTTCCGGCGACAGCACGCGGTAGCGGGTCGCCCACTGGCTCATGGTCAGACGCGGAAGCGGCCGGCAATGGCGCCGGAAGGCCGCGCGGGTCGTCCGGTTGATGGCGTCGCGGCCGAGGGCGTGCGTCGCGGTCATGCGGCCACCTGCGCGGCGTCGGTCGGCTCGTCGAGGACGTCCTCGTCGAACTGCGACAGCTCGACCACGACGCGTTCGGCCTCGGCTTCCGCCGCGGCTTCGACCTCAACGCCCAGATGCGACAGTCGTACCGGTACCGCACGCAGGCGCGCCGTCAGGCGATCCAACAGCCGCCCGAGCGCGGCCTCGTAGTCGGCGATACTCACCGTCTCGCCGCGGGCGCGGGCCACCTCCATCTCGGCCAGCTCGGCTTCGGCGAGCGCCTTCCGCGTGCGGGCCTCGTCGAGCGACACCGCGGGCGCCGCCTCGCGCCGGACCTTCTCGGCCTCGCGGTTCCTGAGCGCGATGGCGCAGTCGGGTTGCTTGTATTCGACGCGCGACCCGCGCTCGCGGTAGACGAGCACCGACGGCTCCTTCGCGCGGATCAGCTGCAACGTCCTGGACACGAGGCCGACCTCGTCGGCCAACTGGGCCATCGACACCCAGCGCGTCATGAACGACCCTCGGGGTTTTTTTGCCTAACTTGGTACAGTTGTACCGAACCGGAAGCCAATAACGCGCGATCACTGGCAAGTCGATCATCGGAGCGATGCGGGTTCAGATCGGAA
>ERZ650310.449-NODE-449-length-12248-cov-8.376856_pt1 | contig 12248 bp, 14 predicted proteins | sample MGYA00376246_ERZ650310 | MGnify/ENA primary metagenome ERZ650310 (study PRJEB26733, sample SAMN07839286) | wastewater metagenome | biome: small river; feature: stream; material: water | place: USA: North Carolina | collected 2016-03-01 ...
TGCCCATGCCATACATTTACAGCACCCTGACCAGCGACCAGCTTTACACCACCTATTCGGCGGGCGGCGGCGATATGCCGATTCCGGGCCGTCAGGTGCTTGTGAAGGGTGGCACTGGCCTCGCCAATGACCGGCTGGTTACTCCGCTGGGGGTCGCCACGGAAGTTACCGCCGAGGATCTTGATATTCTCAAGACGGTCCCCGCTTTCGTCGCGCACCAGAAAGAGGGATACATCGTTGTGGACGCAAAGAAGCAAGACCCCGAAAAGGTCGCCTCTGGCATGAAGACCCGCGACGGATCGGCGCCCCGGACGGACGCTGATTTCCCTGCTGATAACCAGCCAAAGTAAATGACAGCCGCCCTCAATGTCGCAAACTTCCGGGCGCAGTTTCCGGAGTTCGCCACGACCGCCGAAGCATCGCTTGCGGCTTATTGGGGGATGGCGTCTCAATTTCAGTCAGCAGAGGACGGCTATTGGATGGCTGGCCCTATGCTGCAACTCTCGCTCGATCTGCTGACGGCGCACATTGCCAAGACGCTGACAACTGCGGCCACGGGTGACGGATCAGCCCCCGTAACCAGCGCCAGCGAAGGCGCGGTGTCTGTCGGCATGATGGCGCCACCGGTTAAAAACGGCTGGCAATTCTGGCTCGCATCCACGCCCTACGGCGTCCAACTGTGGGCGCTGCTGGGTGTCGCATCCGCTGGCGGCGTGTTCGTCGGCGGGTCGCAAGAGCGCTCGGCATTTCGCAAGGCTGGCGGGGTCTGGTAATGGCCGGCCTCGATCTCGACAAGATCCGCGAACGGCTGTCGCTGGCTGTGGAAGGGTTCGAGCATGCGCAGGCCCGAGTCGGGTGGTTTCCGTCTGCCAAATACGAAGACGGAACTCCAGTTGCCGAGGTGGCTGTCAAAAACGAGTTCGGCGATCCTGGTGCACACATCCCGCCACGTCCTTTCATGCGCCCGACGTTCGATGCCAATAAGGACAAATGGACGAAGATCGTCCGAGATGGAGCACGTCAGGTGGTCAAAGGTAACGTGCAGGCTACCGAGGTTCTGGAGGCTGTCGGGCTTCAGGCTGCTGGCGACGTTAAGGCGATGATCTCGTCTATCTGGTCCCCGCCACTGGCGCAGATGACCATTGATCGACGGGCGGCGCGCTACAAGAGTGGCGTAGCTACAAAGAGTCTGGAGAAGCCGCTGGTTGATACTGGATTGCTGCTGGCGACAGTCTCTAACGATGTGGTGCGCGACGAATGATCAATGTCCGTGCCATCGCCAATCGCCGGATTCAGCTCGTAAACGCGAACATCCCCGCGACACTGCTGAAATCGACCGGCTACACGACCGACGCAGCGGGCCATCGCACTGCGACTTTTGTGCGTGTGCCAGTCACGATCCAGAATCAGGCGGCAAGCAACGAGGATCTAAAGCAAACGGACGGCCTGAATCTGCAGGGCACGCTACGCACTGTCAGCATAGCGGGAGACCTTCAAGGCGCGATCCGAGCCGGCAGCGCTGGCGGCGATCTCTTGCAGTTCCCTGACTCGACCGGCACCAATAGGCAATGGCTTGTCACTCAGGTACTTGAGACGTGGCCGACATGGTGCCGCGTGCTGGTGGTCATGCAGACGACTGCAATCGTCGATCAGTACCCGCCCGGATCGCTGCTAATCGACGGTCTTGGGCTATTGATCGATGGTCTGAACCTCATCATTACCGACAGTGCAGGGCCGCAAGATGGCTCTCTGCTGATCGATGGCGACGGCCTGCTAATCGACGGGCTGAACCTGATAATTTCCGATGGCGGGGGAGTTGTGCCGAATGGCTCACTTCTCATGGACGGCGACGCGCTGCTAATCGACAGTCAACAACTGATCATCACATGACCACTATCACGCTCAGCGGCGGCGCCGCAATGACCCCCACTCAGAAAACTGCGCTGCGTGTTGAGATCGGGGCCACTTCGGCGACTGATGTCTCTACGGCTGCAGATGCTGCCCAAGTCGCGGCCGAGCTGACTGCCTCGACGGCAATGGCTGCCCACGTTGCGGCGGCTGATCCGCATCCGGGTTACCTGACGCCGGCCGAGGGTGATATACGGTATGCGCCGGCCGGGATCTCGGGCGCCACGAATCTGACCGCGACGGCATCGCCTACCGGTGTCACGATCAACAGCGACACCGGCACAGATGCTGCTGTTCCTGCAGCCGATGGGACAAACGCTGGCGTGATGCTGCCGGCTCAGGTAACCAAGCTGGCCGGACTGACGCAGGTGTCAGTGGTCAATGACCTAACCACTGGCGGAACGGCTGCCGCACTATCTGCTGAGCAAGGGAAGACCCTGAAAACGCAGGTAGATGGAAAGGCAACCTCGGCCCAAGGTGCCAAGGCCGATACTGCGATCCAGCCTAGCGCCCAACTGACGCAAGCCGCCGTCACCGCCGCAACTGCTGCCGGCGTGGCCCTGCTTGATGCCGCTGACGCGCCTGCACAACGCGCCGCCCTTGGTCTGGGGACCGCTGCGACCGCTGCAAGCACGGCATTTGCCACGGCCGCTCAGGGCGCCAAGGCGGACACCGCGTTGCAGGATCTGCCGGGCATGCAAACCGCATTCACTGCCGGCACCCCGACGCAGCAGGCGCAATTCCAAGCCTCGGTGTCAGGTGATCGGGTCCGAGCGGCAGCGCAAAAGGCGCTCATCGATCAGGGAGGTTTCCGCGTCTGGGAGGATGAGATCAAGCTCAACCCGATTGCGTTTCAGGTAATGGCCTCGCCGCCGACGATCACGATTACGGGTACCAATACGATCACGGGGCAGTTTTTCGGCATCGGTAACCAAGGAACGTATGCAGGCAACCCGTATTTCTCGCTGTTCCGTGCATCACATTACTACCTGCGCGACCCGAATTACCCGCTGTATTACTTCTTGGCCGCCAAGACAGTCACGAACTCGGTCACGGCCGGCGTAGACGGCTATGCAACGCTGAGCGAACAGGTATCGTTCATTCACACCGGTTCTAGATTCAGTTTCTTTTTCTACGGTTCCGGCGTCACCCTCAAGTTTAAAATCAACGACCAGTATGTTTCGCTGACCCCGACGACAACTACAGTAGACGGCTCACTGAAATACGCGATCGTTGATTTTGCCGGTGTTGTAGATCAGCGCCGTATCGACATCATCGGCGGTATTTCTGACCTGTATTTCGGTGGTGTCTATACTGATGCTACGGACTCCATTTCCCCTGCTCCGCGCCGTGGCCCGCGCATGGTTGTCATGTCCGATTCGTTCGGTGAAGGGACCGGGAACGAGGTTTCTTCACTTTACTCTTGGGTCGATTACCTCACCGAATATCTTGGATGGGACGATGTCGTCAAATCTTGCGTCGGCGGTCAAGGGCTGCTGTACCAAGGCGCCGGACGATACTCCTACCTCAACCGCTGCGTATACGACCTCGCTGGCGCAAACCCAGATGTAGCATGGATCTGCCTCAGCGTCAATGACTCTTCGCAGACGCCAGCCGCGCTACTCGCCGCAGCACAGCAGTTAGTGACTACGACCGAAACGGCGCTTGGCAGGAAAATTTCATGGATATTCTCGTCGCCGACCCAAGCGCGGGGGTGCGGTCTCATCAGCTACAACTCGCGCGGACAAAACAAGCTTGTCCGCGACTGGTGCGCAACGCAGGGTTACGTGTTCGTCGATGCGCTGGAACAGCCGCTTGATGGCCAACTCGTGCCGCAGACCACAACACTGACGGCATCTGTTGTGGCGGGTGCTTCATCCATAGTTACCGCTGCGCGTCTCGTCCCCGGCGCTTGCTATAAATTCCCTGACAACACCGCATCATTTGTGCGGACCGCGCCCAGCAACACCGCAACTGTGGATTGGGTGCAAACTGCATGGCCCTCCGGAACGGTAATTACTCAATGCGGGCCATCGCTGTGGACTGGCATCGGGCATGGGGGGGCCACTCAGGGGTGGGGATCCTCGGATGTTTGCATCTCTGCCGACTCAACCCACCCGACAAACCGAGGTCATAAAACGCTGGGATTCGTGAGCGCAAATCTGTTTGTGCAGGCTGTGGCACGTCGTTAAGGAGATCGTGATGAACTGGCAAGACATAAGCAGCATCCCTAGGGACCAGACTACCGTGCTGGTTTGCATGCTCGGAAGTACTGATCATTACTACATCGTGGCGTTTGAAGATGGCGACGAAGACGACCTTGGACTGCAGTGGAGATGCCCGAACACAGGGGACATACTGCTTACCGAAAATGATTTCGTAAATTCTTTTGTGCCCCCGATGTGGTGCGCTATTACGTCCCCGCCAACATCAACGAATGCCGGGCGCCTGGCGTAATACTTTACTGGTTAAGGAGATAGTTATGGCTATCAAAATTGGAATCAAAGCGAAGCTTGTGAAATCAAACTTTTCTAACTCCCAGAATATTGGGCGGGTGGTGCTAGTGGTTGGTGAGGCGCCGTGGGCAGAGCCAGCGCATGAGGAAACATGGTCTGTTATTGCGGCTGACGGGCACCAGTTGGCGGGACCGGATGGACCTACTGCTATCGTGCCCACATCATACCTTGCTGAGCTGGTGTAGCCCCTGCCGGTGAGTATTGACTCCGGGCGGTACGCATAAAACGCCACCGCCCGGCCTAGACTCTGCAGCGTGATGCACGATCCAACCGACACCGCCCTGCTCGACGCCGACGCTCTCGCAGCTGCTGAAGCTGACGAGGCCCGCAGGCAGCTAGAAATCGGCGACTTCAAGTGGATCGTCTCGAACAAGCGAGGTCGGCGGTACGTCTACCGCCTCCTCGAACTGGCCGGTGTTTTCCGCACGTCCTTCACCCCCGATCCCTGCACGACCGCTTTCAACGAAGGCCGGCGTGCATACGGTGTTCAGGTGCTGGCCGACCTCGTGGAGCACGCCCCCGAAAGCTATTCCCTGATGCTGAGTGAACACCATGCCCGATCCGACCGCACCAGCTGATACCGGCGTCCCTGCGACCGAGGCCCCGGGCACTACAGCCGCGCCTCCTGCTGTGGTCGTCGAGCCGACCACCCTCGCCGCCGAAACCTCGCCTCCCGATGCACCTGGTGCGCCGGACAAGTACGAGTTCAAGGCGCCCGAGGGGCAAGCGTTCGACGAGAGCGTGATCGGCAAGTTCTCTGAAGTTGCCAAGGCGCTCAACCTCCCGCAGGACGGCGCGCAGCGCATCCTCGACGAGGTGGCCCCGGCGCTGCAAGCCCGCAGCGCGCAGGCACTGGCCGAGTTCTATGCCGACATCGGCGGCATGCCGAACACCTGGGCCGACACCGTCAAGGCGGACAAGGAGCTGGGCGGCGCCAACCTGGAGCGCAATCTGGCCACGGCCAAGAAGGCGCTGGACCTGGGCGGTGAGTCGCTGGGCAAGCTGCTGACGAAGACGGGGCTGGGCAACCACCCGGACGTCATCAAGTGGGCGGTACGCGTGGGCAAGGCACTCAGCGAGGACAATTTCGTATCGGGCGGCTCTTCGCCCGCTTCGTCCATGGACGCGGCAACCCGACTCTACGGCAAGCAATGAGGACTTGAACAATGGCCACCCTGAACACCAACGCGCTGACGCTGATCGACTGGGCCAAGCGCCTGGATCCGGACGGCAAGATCCCCGTGATCGCTGAACTGCTGTCGCAGTCCAACGAGATCCTGGAAGACATGCTCTACGTCCAGGGCAATCTGCCCACGGGCCACAGCGTCACCATCCGCACGGGTCTGCCCGCCGTCTACTGGCGCCAGATCAACGCCGGGGTGCCGTCCAGCAAGTCGACCACCGCGCAGGTGACCGAAGGCACCGGTATGCTGGAAGCCTACGCCCGTGTGGACGTGGACCTGGCGAACCTGAACGACAATAGCGCGACGTTCCGCATGTCCGAGGACTTCGCGTTCCTCGAAGCCATGAACCAGTCGCAGGCGCAGACGCTGTTCTACGGCAACGTCCAGACCAACCCGGCCGCCTACACCGGCTTGGCCACGCGCTACGGTGCGATCTCTGGCGCCGGCAACGCGCAGAACATCATTGACGCGGGCGGCATCTCGACGAACAACACGTCGATCTGGCTGGTCGTCTGGGGCGAGAACACCGTGTTCGGCACTTTTCCCAAGGGCTCGCGCGCCGGCCTGCAGCACCAGGACATGGGCCAACTGACGGTCTACGACAGCAACAACAACCCGTACCAAGCGCTCCAGACGCACTACCAGTGGAAGAACGGCCTGGTAGTCAAAGATTGGCGCTACATCGTCCGTATCTGCAACATCAACACCGCGAACCTCGTGTCCGAATCGGGCGCGGCGGACATCGTGAAGCTGATGTCGCGCGCGCTGGATCGCATCCCCAACCAGTCGATGGGCAAGGCGTCGTTCTACATGAACCGCACCGTGTTCTCCATGCTGCGCGTGCAAGCGATGGCGAAGACGCAGCAGGTGCTGACGATCGAAAAGGGCCTGTCGCAGTTCGGCACCGCCGGCAGTTGGTTGACTTTCATGGGCGTCCCGCTCCGACGCGTGGATGCCCTCCTGAACACGGAAGCGCGAGTCGTCTGACGCACCCCGCCGAACCCTGAAGGAACCGACACCATGATTACCGACGTTCTCACCCAGTTCTCCGGCGGCTACGCTTCGGGCGTTGCCACCGGACAGACTGTCACCGGCACCGACACCACGGTGCTGTCGACCAACACCTACGACCTGGGCGTTGCCCGTGACCTCGGCAAAGGCGAACCGCTGGAGATCACGATTTCCGTGGTCACCGCTGCGGCCGGCGGCACCTCGGTCAAGGTCCAGCTGATCCAGGCCGATGACGCCGCGCTCACCAGCAACGTGCAGGTGATCGTGCAGACGGCCGACATCCCTGTCGCCACGCTGGCGGCCGGTGCCTCGATTCCGCTGCACATCGACCGTGTCGACCCGTTCAGTGCGAAGCGCTACCTCGGGCTGCGCTACGTCACCGTCGGCGCCGTCACCGCGGGCGCCTACTGGGCCGCTGTGACCAAGACGATCAGCGACAAGCAAGTCAACTACCCGGCCGGCTACGCCGTCCTGTAATCGGAGCACCCGCACATGGCACGTTACCGCGTCCTCGAAACGACCTTCATGAACGGCCGCATCCTCAAGGAAGGCGACGAGGTCGACTACGAAGGCGAACCCGGCTCGAACTTGGAGCCGATCGACAAGCTGGCCCAGACCGTGGTCGCCAAGCTCGCCAAGACGCCGACCCCGGCGCTGAACCTGGCCGCTCAGGTCCGCCAGCACGCCGCCACCCGCGGTGCGCGGCCGGATGCCGTGATCCAGGAAGACTTCGACGCGGTGGTGCAGGTGCAGCCGAACAAGCCGACGGCCGACACGCTGGCCCAGGCCGCCGTGCTCCTGAAGCTGCAGGACGCCGCGGCCAGCGTGGCGTGATCCGCCTCGCTTGACCGATCGACAGGGGCCTTGCGCCCCTGTTTTCACATCTGACAGGAGCGCGCCGTGGCGTCCGTGACCGACATCTGCAACTTGGCCCTGGCCCATCTCGGTGACGAGGCGGCGGTGTCCTCGATCTACCCGCCTGACGGCAGTGTGCAGGCGTCCCACTGCGCACGGTTCTACCCTCTCGCGCGCGACACCCTGCTGGGCCATCCCTCCGCCTCGTGGGGCTTCGCCACCAAGCGCGCGCCGCTGGCGGTGCTGGACGTCGACGCGGCGCCGTGGGACTACGCCTACGCGCTGCCCGGCGACCTGCTGCGCGCCGTCGTCCTGCGCGACCCCGGCGCGTCCGACGACTACCACCCGCAGCCCTACGTGATCGGCGCCGGTGCAGACGGCCAGCCGGTGCTGCTGACGCGCCAACCCGACGCGGTGCTGGCCTACATCGTCCGGGTCGAGGATCCGACGCTGTTCTCGGCGTTGTTCACGACGACGCTGTCCTATCTGCTGGCGTCCCACCTTGCCGGCCCATTGCTCAAGGGCGAGACGGGGCGCAGCGTGGCGAAAGAGATGGCGGGCATGGCACAGCACTGGCTGAGCACGGCGGCGTCTGCTGACGGCAACCAAGGACTGGCCGACCACAAGCACCTGCCGGTGTGGATCCAGGGGCGCTGACATGCCGACGACCCGCAGCTATTCCCGCGCGTTCTCCGGTGGCGAGGTGTCGCCCCAGCTCTACGGGCGTTTCGACCTTGCGCACGTCGCGCAGTCGCTGGCCCTGTGCCGCAACTTCATCAGCCTGCCCCACGGCCCTGCGCTGAACCGCGCAGGGACGGAGATGGTGCGCACCTGCGCCGCGCAGTTCTACACCCGGCTGATTCCTTTCAGCTTCAACAACACGCAGGGGTTCGCTGTCGAGTTCGGGCACAACTGCATCCGGTTCCACGCGCTCGGCGCCTCGCTGCTGCACGGCACGCTGATGGCCTACGGCGCGGGCACGACGTACTCGCCCGGCGCGATGGTCAGCTACGCCGGGGAGAACTGGTACCTCGTGTCCAGCGCCGTGCCCGGCCTGCAGCCTGCACCAACCCCTGGCAGCGTCTGGTACTCGATGGGCACGGATGGCGTCTACAAGATCCCCAGCCCCTACAGCTGGTGGGAGACGCCGGACCTGCACTACACGCAGTCGGCGGACGTGCTGACGCTGGTGCACCCGGACCACCCGCCCGCTGAACTCCGGCGGCAAGGGCCGACGAACTGGACGCTGCAGGCGATCAGCTTCGCGCCGACTGCGGTAGCGCCGACGTCGGTGACGGTCACGCCCTCGGGCGCGGGCGCAGTGACCTACAGCTACGTGGCGACCACCACCTCGTCTGCCAACGCGCTGGAAGAGTCGCTGCCATCGGCCGCGGTCAGCACAACCAATGACCTGTCACTGCCCGGCACGCTGAACCTGCTGACGTGCGTCGCCCCTGCCGACGCGGTGCGGGTGAACTGGTACAAGGAGGCGGGCGGACTGTTCGGCTACATCGGGCAGGCGGCCCCTGGGTCCGACTTCGTTGATGACAACATCACCGCGGACGTGTCGCAGGCGCCGCCCACGCTGGACACGACGCTCAACGGTGGCGCCGGCTACTGGCCCGCGGCCGTGGGCTACTTCGAGCAGCGCCGAGTGTTCGCCGGCTGGGCGCAAGGCCCGCAGCGCGTGGTTGCCACGCGATCCGGCACAGAGGCGAACATGGGGTACCACATCCCCACCGTGGCCGACGACCGCCTGTCGTTCCGCATCGCTGCGCGCGAGGCCTCCGCCATCCGCCACATCGTGCCGATGCAGAACCTGGTGCTGCTGACGGCCAGCAACGAGTTCAAGGTCAGCAGCGCAGACGGCGCGGCCCTGAGCGGCTCGAATCTGAACGTGCGGCCGCAGGCCTACATCGGCGCCAACAACGTGCAGCCGGCGGTGGTTGGCAGCGGAGTGCTGTACGCCCAGGCGCGTGGCGGCCACGTGCGGGAGATGTCATTCAACTGGCAAGCGCAGTCCTACCTCACCAATGACATCAGCCTGCTTGCACCGCATCTGTTCGAGGGCGCGACGGTCAACGATATGGCCTTCGCCAGCGCGCCTTACCCGATCCTGTGGTGCGTCAGCAGCACCGGCAAGCTGCTGGGCATGACCTATGTGCCTGAGCAGCAGGTCAGCGCGTGGCACCAGCACGACACCAAAGACGGGGTGTTCGAGTCGTGCTGCATCGTGCCTGAAGAAGGGGAAGACATGCTCTATGTGACGGTGCAGCGCACGATCAACGGCAGCGTCGTCCGGTTTGTCGAGCGCATGCACACGCGGCTGGCGCCCACCCTGGCCGACAGCTACTTCGTCGACTGCGGCGCCACCTACTCCGGCTCGCCAGTGTCGGCTGTCTCCGGACTGGACTGGCTCGAAGGTGCCACCGTCAGCATCCTCGGCGACGGCGCAGTGATGCCGCCGCAAGTGGTCGCTGGCGGCAAGGTGGACTTGCAGGCGGCGTGCTCGAAAGTGCACATCGGCCTGCCGATCACCGCCGACGTCGAAACCCTGCCGATGGCCGTGGCAGGCCTGCCGGACTTCGGACAGGGCCGGCCGAAGAACGTGAACCGCGCGTGGTTGCGCGTCGACGCGAGCAGCGGCGTGATGGTCGGGCCGGACTTCAGCCACCTTCGCGCCTACCGCCAGCGCACGACGGAACCCTACGGCAGCCCCCCGGCACGCAAGAGCGGCGAGATCGAGGTTACGCTCGACAACCAATGGGGCACCAGCGGACAGGTCTGCATCCGGCAGTCGGACCCGCTGCCCCTGACACTGGTCGCACTGACGACCGAGCTGGTAATCGGAGGCTGACGCCATGGGGTTCTCGATGTCTTTGGTAGGCGCCGCGGCGAGTGCCGGCGGGGCCTACGCGAGCAGCAAGGCGCGCAAGAACGCGTTCGGCGCGCAGGGCGAGATCGACCTGAACAACGCGCAGGTCAACGAGTGGCAGGCGCAGCAGGCCGAAGCAGCCGGCGCCGACCAGGAGCGCACGTCGCGGCTGCACACGCAGCAGGTGGTTGGTGCGCAGCGCGCCGCGATGGCCGCCAACGGGGTCGACCTCGGCGTGGGGAGCGCGGCGGAAGTCACTGCGTCCTCGAAGGTGGTCGGGGAGCACGACGCACTGGCGATCCGCGACAACGCCTCTCGCGCCGCGTGGGGCTACCGCACACAGGCGCAGTACAACCGCAACACCGCCGAAGCGGCGTTCAGCGCGGCCGACGCGATCAACCCCCTGGTGTCCGCAGGATCGTCGCTGATGACCAGCGCAGGGTCCGTCAGCCAGTCGTGGTCCGCTGGCGTGAAGCGCGGCGCGTGGTACACCCAGCCCTCATCCTCGTGGATGGGTGCGACGTTCAACAACCCCAAGGGGTAAGAGATGCCTGCAGTTCCGATGATGGTGACGCCGCAAGTCGGCGAGAGCGGTTTGCCTGGGCCGCAGGGGGATGGTCGCCTGCAGATGCGCCTGGCGGCGAACGCGGGGGCTGAAGCTTCCCAGATCGGCAACGCGCTGCAGCAGGCCGGCGGTGTGCTGGACCGTGCTGCGATGGAGCAGCAGGCGACGCTGAACGAGTCCGCAGTGAAGGACGCGCTGGCGCGGCTCACCGATGCTCACTCGGCGATCATGCACGACCCCAAGAAGGGGTATGCCAACCTGCGCGGCAAGGACGCGCTGGACGCCTACGACGGCACGCTGACGTCCCTGCAGGATGCGGCGAAGAACGCAGGCGCCGGGCTGACGAACCCCGAGCAAAAGCGCATGTACAACGACGCCGCGCACGTCACGTTCAACGCGAACGTGGGCGAACTGCGCCAGCGCGCCAGCGCGGCGAACAACGCTTACGCGCTGGACTCCTCGAAGGCACGCGGCGACGCGGCGGCAGACGCTGCGGTGCGCGCGTACAACCCGGTGCCGGGGTCCGACAACGCCAGTTACAAGACCGCGCTGGCGACTCAGAAGGTCGAGCTGATGGACCAGGCGCGACGCCTGGGCTATGACGCCGACCAGACGAAGGCCTACGTACAGGACGCACAGGCGCGCGTGATGACCGGTGTCGTCAGCCACCTGATGGACAACAACCAGACGCGGGCGGCGCAGGCCTACTTCAAGGACGTGCGCGACCAGATGCCGACCGAGGTGGCGGACAAGATCCAGCGCGTGCTTGCGGCTGGCGTCGACAAGGACAGTGCACTGGACTTGAACATCCAGATGAAGAAAGTGGTGGGCGACGACATCGGCAAGCAGGAGGCCTACCTGAACGACGAGTTCAAGAAAGGGTCCATCACTTCCGAGGTGCACGGCATGGCGCTCCAGCTGGCGCGGGCGGACAACGCCCAGCGCCGGGGTGAGCAGTCGGAGAAGGACCGGCAAGTGCTGGGTAGCGCGTGGGAAACGAAGCTGCGCAACCCCGGCGCCACGGTGGCCAGCCTGCCGGCGTCAGTCATCGCCTACGCGCGTGATCGCGGGCTGGGTCCGCAGCTGACCTCGATCATGGAGCACGAGGGGCCGCACGCAAGGGCTGCGGGCGGAGGCAAGGGGGATGGTGAAGGGAAGGTCGACGACACGCAGGCCTATGCCAGCCTGATGCGGATGTCCGCCGAAGATCCGGACGCCTTCGCAAAGCTGGACCTGGCGAAGCTGGCCGGCACCACGCTGGGAAAGTCGCGCTGGGACAAGCTGCTGACACGACAGACCGCGATCCTGACGCGCGACAACAGATCGGAAGAGCG
>ERZ650310.450-NODE-450-length-12242-cov-5.551982_pt1 | contig 12242 bp, 11 predicted proteins | sample MGYA00376246_ERZ650310 | MGnify/ENA primary metagenome ERZ650310 (study PRJEB26733, sample SAMN07839286) | wastewater metagenome | biome: small river; feature: stream; material: water | place: USA: North Carolina | collected 2016-03-01 ...
CAAGCTCGGGCAGTACCACAGGAGGATGTGTCTACGATGTAACGATGTAATCGTCAGGCTTAAATAAGGCTCCTTTGGAGGTGACATCTTGATTGGCATCCAAAATCACTACCTTACCCTTCGGGTTGTGTTGCTTTAGGTAGTTGGCTACCTGGCAGGCGCGCTCATAAGGTCCTGGAGGGCAACGATAAGGGGCTTCCGGAATCGTGATTGCAAAAGTGCCGCCTTCGCGCATAGCAGCAATCTGCTTATGCAGAGCAACAGTTTCTGCTCCAGCTTTCCAGGCTTGAAGTGTTACGCCATCTTTGTTAGCTTGCGCAAGACCTTCGATGCTTTTGAAATTGAGTGACACACCAGGGGATACAACGGCTTTGTCGTAGCGCAAAGTTTTTCCTGAGGCGAGGGTCACAGTTTTCTTATCTGGGTCAATGCTGCTGACGCTATCTTGAATAATTTTGATGCCATGACGCTTGCTCAGCGTGTCGTAAGGAGAGGTAATTTCAGCTAAATTTCTTGAGCCACCGATAACCAAATTGGACATTGGGCAAGAAATAAAAGAGGTATTAGGCTCAATGAGAGTTACTCGAGCGGTATTGTTTGAGAACAATCGTAAATACTTGGCGGCAGTCGCGCCACCATAGCCACCACCGATGACTAAGATTTCCGCTTTTTGTAAAGTGGCTGCTTTTGTTTGGCTAGATAGTCCTGCAAGTAGACCTACTGCTGCAGCGCTCTGACCTATAAAATGTCGACGATCCATGGCGCCTCCTTATTGTTTCTTGCCAAGTTGATTGGCAATAGTGGTGAGTTGTTCGTCTGTATAGCCTTTGGCAAGTTGCGGCATGATAGTGCCTTCGCGTGCGCCAGACTTGAATGCTTTTAACTGAGCGAGCATTTGTTCGCTAGTCAGGTTATTGATCAGTGGCATACCACCATCAACCACACCCTTGCCGTCTGTTCCATGGCAATTAGCGCAGGTAGCGGCAAGGCTACGCTTATACAGTTGGTCCGCAGTTTGTGCGGAGCTGAGCCCACTCCACTGGCTTAAGCCAATGAGGGTGCTGGCCACCAAAATAGGTTTTAAATACTTCATTTGCATAGGGATAATCTCCGTCTTACCTACAGCTGTTCTTAGGATGATGCTGAATGACTCTATCTTAATCAGATAGGGGTGGGATTGGTGGTTTTACTTAGATTGATTTTCAATAAGCTCAGAACAAAAAACGAGGTTGAGGATACTGGCGCTGACAGTTTTTGGCTTTTGCCCTAAGACCTATAAACTAGCGGTATGCGAGGCCCTTTTACTTACCGAAATGCAATTTTTATCCTACTTTTAGCGATATTCACTTATTTATATGGTTTGGATAGTCGCTTTGCACCTAAAAATGGGGACGAGTATCCCTATATGCATATCGTCAGGATGACGGCCGATGCTGGAGCTTGGTTGCCCCTGCAATCCGAGATGGATGGCATTAAAAATACTAAGCCGCCCCTGGTATTTTGGGAGGGTATTGCTAGCACTGGCTGGGGAGACAACTGGACACTTTTTGCACTGCGTTGGCCAAGTGCTTTATATACCGGTTTAACAGCATTTTTCTTATTTCTGGCGGTGGCTCGCTTTAGTGGCAAAAAACAAACTGGCTTATTGGCATCATTGGTATGGCTTTCCTTTTTTGCGACTTATCGCTATGGTCGCCCATTTCTGACGGACCCTCCTGAAGTATTTTGGTTGAGCTTGCCATTTTTCGCACTGCTTTATTGGGGTAGGGCTGCATTTGAATCTAAGCTACTCTTTCCCTTATTGGCGGGCGCCTGTTTTGGTATGGCCTTATTGTCAAAATCTTTTGCTTATATTGTTCCTGCCGGATTTGCCTTGGGATTGTTTTACTGGCGCTGGCGTGGGTGGAATATTCCAAAGGTCTTATTGCAAGACTTTTATAAAGTCGTATTGATTACCGTTCTTGCCTTAGGTGTATTTGCCCTCTGGTTTGTGCTTGATCCATTTCCAGAGGCGGTCTGGAAAGAATTTGTTCTGGGTGAGAACGCGGGTAAGTTCGAGGCACGCAGCTCTAATTACCTTTTAGATTTAGTACGTGGTGGTGACAGCATCTGGATGTTGGCTATCACGACTCTGGCTAACGCTGGACTCTTCACTTTTGTGTTAATTTCCACTTTGATTCAATGTTGGCGGGAGCGGCGTTTCATTTCGCTTGAAGAGGGCTTCTTGTTGCTTTTAGTCTTGGCCTTTTTTATCGTATTTAGTTTGCCAAGTCAGCGCTCTGGTCGATACCTACTGCCAGTGATGCCGGCATTTGCCGCTTTGATCGCAATGTATTGGGAACGGCTACCTTTGTGGGGGTTTCGGATTGCATTGCTACTGCAGTTGATACTACTCTCGGCTCTCGCTTGGGTTGGTGGAAATTTACAGCTATCAAACTTTCTAGGCCAGTCTGGTATCTGGAATTATTCAGCGTGGCATTGGGGCTTCATGGTATTTGCGATTGCCATGTTATTGCTGGGCATATTCAATCGAGAGCGTAGTAAGGCATGCGCTTTAGCGGGATGCTTTCTTTGTTATTGCGCGCTCACTAGTAGCTTGTCACCTCTTGAAGGTGCTTTGGGTCGATATCCGCAATCCACCATTCGGACTGTTGCTGGACAAGATGTTTGGGTTCCTTGTGACTATCGCGCGAAGGATGAAGAATATCGACTCCTATTACCCGGTGCCTTATTACATGGTTATTTGGCAAAGGATGCGAACCAAATTGATTTGCTAAGCAGTACTTATCCTTTAGTGGCAATACAGTCGCCGATAGGTGTAGAGCCTACACTTTGTGATTCTTGCAAGATAGTGGGTAAGCGTATGGAAATGCGAGCCCGTCATTCTGATGCTGAGATCCAGGCGATACTCAGAGGTCATATTGGAGAACATCTGTTTGTGAATGAATATTTAGTTTCTACGCCAGCAACGATTGCCTTGCCATTGTCCGGTAAGGATGCGTGTCGATGAGCCGCGTTATTGCCCTGTGTTTTTTATTACTTGCCTCAGTATTGGGTTATCTACATATCGATAGCCGTCCAGCATGGGCTCCATTTGTAAGTGATTCTTCCACTGGCAATTCAATTGAACTGGATGCTTCAACGGAGCCATCTGAAAGTAGCGCGACAGCAAAGACTTTAAAAAGCCCTACGCCAGTAAAACCTATTCAGCCAAATCTGCGAATGGATTGGTTGCCAGATACTGGGGCTCCTTCAGTGCATGCTGCCTCTTTAATTGCGCTTAAGGATAGCTCGGTAAGAGCTTTCTGGTTTGCGGGAAGCCGAGAAGGTGCGCCAGACGTAGCGATCAATACAGCTAGCTTTGATCCTCAGGCATCTAGGTGGAGCGCCCCGACTGTTGTGATGGATCGGGTCAGTGCTGAAAAAGGCTTATCTCGTTACATTGCTAAGTTAGGCAACCCCGTTCCAGCAAGAATGGCTGATGGACGCATGCAGTTATTTTTTGTCACAGTTTCTATTGGAGGCTGGGCTGGTAGCTCCATCTCAACGGTGATTTCAGATGATGAAGGTTTAACTTGGGGTCAGCCTCAGCGCTTAATTAGCTCGCCCTTCATTAATTTGAGTACCTTAGTGAAGTCTCCAGCAATGTCTTTTGCTGATGGGCGCCTAGGCTTGCCGGCCTATCACGAGTGGATTGGTCGCTTTGGGGAGTTTCTGAGAATCGATGCGAGTCAGGTGATTGATAAACGACGCATGAGCTCTGGGAGGGGAGCGATTCAGCCCGTAGTCTTTTCTGATGGACCACAAGAAGCCAGTGCTTTTTTTCGTCAAACTCGATCAAGCTCTCAGCTAAAGCAAATTCCAGCAAGTGAAACTAAGGATGCTGGACAGTCTTGGGCGGTAACAAAAGATCTCGAAATTCCAAATCCAAATTCCGCTCTTGCCGCGCTTACTTTAGCGAATGGTACGAGATTGATGGTGCTTAATAATATTGAGGTAGGGCGCTATCGATTAGTGATGGTAGTGCGCGAACCAGGCTCCTCCCAGTGGCAGGTAATCCAAGTTCTTGAAGATGATGAATCCCTGTCCAATGACCAGCGTCGAGAATTTTCTTACCCGTATTTAATTTCTGCCAATGGTGAAGATGCTCACTTAGTCTATACCTGGGATAGAAAAAAGATTAGACATGTTTACTTTCCGGCTGCCTGGTTTAAATATGCCCTAAGCAGCCTTAAAGAAAAGGAAGTGCAATGATGACCTCCTATTTACAACTCATTGCTCTTTTAGAGATGTCGCTTACTTGCGCAGTAGTCCTGATTATTCTCTTGCAAAAACTAGCCTCAATAGAGATTCCTTTGTTAGTGCGCTTGGCTTTCGTTCTGCTATTGGCGAATCTATTTTTCTGGCCGTTGGGGATGTCGCTGGAATTACCCTTGTCTGCGTATGTGCGTGGCGTGACAGGGGATCTCAGTGTGGTGACTATGCTTTTGTTGTGGAGTGCCCTACTTCCTTCTGCCAAAAAGACGCCTCTTGGTTTTAAAGTGCCGTTGGCGCTGATCGCGATGGTGTTTTATCCCTTTGCACTTGGTCTTGGAATGGTAGATCCTTATGCATGGGGCTATGGTTCGATTAGTTTCTTGATTGCCGTCATTCTCTGTGCGGTTATCTGCGGTCTAGCTGGTTGGGTGAAGGGTGTCTGGATCCTCTCCTTTGCGATCATTGCTTGGGCGGCGCATTGGCATGAATCAGCAAATCTCTGGGACTATCTCTTAGATCCTTTCTTGGCGATTTGGTCTTTATTTGCTATTCCTAATGCTATTTATCTGAAGCGTCGTGAGAAGGCGCGGTCAGGTTATCTCTTTAGGGCGGGTTGATCTTCGGTAAGGTACTTAGTCCATTGGTTAATGAATTCAATAGCACGCCAATGAACTTTTAGATAACAAAAAAGCCAGCAGAGCGCTGGCTTTTTTGTTTGCTGCTATTCCGGAATTAATCTGGAATATTTGCTTTACGGATGACTGGACCCCAGACGTTGATTTCTTTCTCAAGGTGATCTTTGAGGCCTTTTGCAGAAATCTTATCTGCGGGCACGATATCAATGTTGGCATCTTCTAAGCGCTTCTTCACATCAGGCGTATTCAATGCTTTCTTGAGGGCAGCATTAATCTTATCCAGCACTGGCTGTGGAGTACCTTTTGGAGCATATACGCCATGCCATACTTTTACTTCAAAGCCTTTCAGGCCTTGTTCGTTCAAAGTTGGAACATTCGGAATTGCAGGTAAACGCTTTAGAGTTGTTGTGCCGAATGCTTTTACACGACCATCCTTAATATAGGGAATCGTTTGTGTAGTTTGATCGCACAAGAGGTCAACTTGACCGCCCAAGAGATCAGTCAAAGCAGGACCGGTACCTTTGTAGGGAATATTCGTCAATCTAACACCCATGCGACTTTGAAACAATAGACCGCAGAGCTGTGACACTGCGCCTGGCCCAGCATTAGCCATCGTTACTTTTGAGCCGTTAGCTCTGATATAAGCTTCGAGTTCTTTAAAGTTATTCGCTGGCAAATCTTTCTTGCCGAGCAATACCATTGGCACATCAGCAACCTGACCGATGTAATCAAAGCTAGTCATTGGGTCATATGGGAGTTTGTCGTACAGCGCGTTTGCCGTAGCCATGCCCATATGGTGAATATAAATTGTGTAGCCATCTGGAGCTGCACGAGCTACCTTAGTGGAGGCAATCGTGCCGCCAGCGCCAGGAACGTTCTCCACGACTACTGTTTGACCTAAAGCCTGACCCATAGGTACCGCTATCAAGCGAGCAATTGTGTCAGTAGGGCCACCAGCTGCAAAGGGCACAACCAATTGAATGGATTTAGTGGGCCAGTCCTTCTGGGCGGATGCAATATTGCTACCCAATAATGTGCCGGCGCTGACAACTGCAGCTATTCCAGCGAATAGGGTTTTCTTTAATTTCATGTGAGTCTCCGTTAATGTGTAATGCGTACTAATTTTGCCACCTTTAAATGCTATCGGTTTTAGGGTTTACCAGCAACAGCCAGTGTTCTTTGCGCTAATAAAACTACCGGTCGATCAATCATGCGGCCATCCAGTTTCACTGCACCACCTTTAGACGCCTTATCGGCCTCTATAACGCGGTGCGCCCAAGAGACCTCTGCAGCAGTTGGCATAAAGGAATCCTGAACCAGGGTAAGCTGTTTTGGATGAATGCATAGCTTGCCTCCAAACCCCATTCTTTTAGCGCGCTCTGCATCATCTGTGATGCGCTCGATATTATCCGTAGAAGGGGTAACCCCATCGATTGGAGGGGCAATTTGTGCCAAACGCGAGGCCAGCACAATCTGAAAGCGCGCAGTTTGCAGTTCAGTTTCTTGTGCATCACACACCATTCCCAAGTCTGCCTGTAAATCAATATTGCCCAAAGCTAAACGCAGGACTTGTTCAGAGTTTGCTATGTCATTGAGCCGATCAAGGCCAATGGCAGTCTCAATCATTGGAATGATTGCGGTGTTTGGCAAAATCTGTGCGGCACCATTAATTTGATCGAGGGATTCGCTCTTCGGAATTAACAGGCATGCTACATCGAGCTCTTCGACCAAGATGAGGTCCGCCGCATAAAAATGACTACCAGGAGAATTTGAGCGAATAATCAAACGCTTTTTTTGTTCCGCGGTAAATGTGGGCCAAGCAGAACGTATAGCTTCTCGGGCAGAGTCTTTGTCCTCTTCGGCAACCGCATCCTCTAGGTCAATAATGACGGCATCAGCACCACTATCCAGCGCCTTAATAAAGCGCTCTGGGCGAGTACCTGGCACAAATAAGAACGTGCTGCTAAAGCCGATGGGGGTATCAAGTGGATTCATGTATGAGGCTTTATTGAATGTGAGTTGTTAGAGAAAAATAAATCACTGGGGGCTAGGAGATTAATAGTCCTACCTGGGTCTGCTTGCGGATATTCCACAAGCGTTCAATGGCAGCACTCATTTCAGTTGGGGTTGCACCACCACTAAATGCGGCCAGGCGCATGGCTTTATCCGTAATCTCAGCACGGCTTAAGGTGTTACCGGGATCACCCTTGGGCTCATCAACACGACCCTCCAAAATTTCACCATTCTGCAAATACACTTTGACTTTACCGATCCATCTTTGTGGGTAAGCACTATCTACCTCGCGATCTAAAATCATGGTGACGCGATCGCGGAAGGCGCAAATTTCTTGATCATGAAAGTGTTGATCAAATTCTTGCAAGCCTGCAAATTGATAGTGGGCAATCAGTGCGAGCACGGTACCCATGGAGAATTTAGATTGGTGAACTGTTGCTGGATCAGTTACTGGGCCCAGTACATCGATTGCGCCTTGATGAACCAAGGTCTCCACTTTGGCGATATCGCTAGGTTTCAAGTGATGCGCCAGCATGACCTGCAATAGGGCGTCTGCAGCAGGGTGAGTATGACGACAGGAGGCGTGATACTTGAAACTGGTCTCGGCAATAGTCCAGCGGCTACCCAAGCGATCAATCAACTTGCTGGGATCCGCGTCACTTGACATGCCCGCAGCAAGACCTTGCTTGCCTTCTAAGATGTGTTCAGCTCCAGTAAATCCCGATTGCGCGAGATAGGCAGACATCAAGCCAGTAGAGGCAGCATGCGCAGTATGTAACTGCTTGGAGTCTGCGGCATCGCGCAGAAATTCCCAAAGGCCCGCAGATTGTGTTCCAGCTGAACCAAAGGCATGTAGCATTTGGGTGGGATTCAGCTTAAGCAGATGACCCACGGCAGCGGCGGCAGCTAAGGTGCCCGCAGTACCCGTAGTGTGAAATATTTTGTAGTGTGAGCGGCCTAAAAATTCACCAACTCGAATACCGACTTCATAGCCAGCAACTGCAGCTACGAGAAGTTCTTCGCCGGAGGCACCGATGGTTTGCGCCGTCGCTAGTGCCGCAGGAAATACCACGGTAGCTGGATGAAAGACGGAGCCGTTGTGAACGTCGTCCTGTTCTGCTACGTGGGAAGCTGCTGCATTAGCTAGTGCGGCTAGGAAAGGGCTGGAAGTCGTGCGGCTAATAAGAATTTCAGCGGAACCAGGATTAGTAGCACTAAAGCCACCCATATTTTGCGCAAACTGCGTAATAGTTTCTACTGGGCGAGAACCTTTACCAGCGATTGCAGAACCAAACCAATCTACCAATAAATCTTCGGTACGTGCAATCACTTCTGCTGGAATATCGCCGATCTTTAACTCAGAGGCAAAGGTGGCTAATGCTTTAGATAAATGTGGAGTAGTCATAGTGAAATCATTTCCTAAGCTAAAACTGCTGTGGCTTGCATGGTGAGCCAACCCTCATGATCTTCAGCCCAAATGGAAATAGTTTTTCCAGAAGGGTCTTTCTCGAGATCAGGCTTAGCGTTGACTTTAAATGGGTTGATATCAAAAGTAGGGCGAATGGCGCGGAACTCAAAGCTATTTAGTGTGCAGCCTGGAATGCTTTGACGCACTAGATCTACCAACAGGGTTGCAATTAGAGGGCCATGAACAATTAAGCCCGGATAGCCCTCTACTTCAGTCACATACTGACGATCGTAATGAATGCGATGTCCATTAAAGGTGAGTGCTGAGTAACGGAACAACAAAACATCGTCAGGCGTAATTGTCTTAGACCACTTAGCTCCAGTTGGCGCTGGCGTGGGTGTAACCGGCTTATCGTCTGGACCAGGCGCATCGCGATACACAATGTCGTGCTCTTCAATCAAGGCTAAACCATGTTGATTGGAGACTGAATGTTTAACCAAGACAAAGATAAGGTCACCAGTACGTCCTGCTTTGTGTGTGACAGATTCAATTTTAGAGACGCGTTCGATTTCGTCGCCTACGGAAAGTGGAGCCAACCATTGAACTCGGCTACCGGCCCACATCCGACGTGGCAGTGGTACAGGAGGCAAAAAGCCACCGCGTTTGGGATGGCCATCGGGGCCGATTTCTGATTGAAGGGCGCACGGTAAAAAATAGAGCCAATGCCATAACTCTGGAAGAAAGCTTCCCTGTTTTGGCGCTGGATCTGCTCGATCAAGTGTGGCCGATAAGGCTCTGACGGGTGCTGCCGTGACGATGTCATGAAGGGTCTCGGTTTTGCCGAGCCATTCTTGGAGGTGGGTGATGGTTTGGGGTTCGATTCGCATAACTTCCATTATGCCAATTTCAGCCCCAAGTCCAGTGGTGTTAGATCAATAAAGTAGCTACAAAATAACTGAGCAATCCAGCTAGTGCCGAACCAGTTAAGACGCTAATGACCCCTTTTTGATACTTGAAGAGCGCTAGGCCTGCAAGTAGGGTGATGGCAATAGAAATCCAGGAAATCGAGCCACCAAGCCCATGCGGAAAAAAGACGTGATACGCAAAGAACAGGCCTAGGTTGGCAATGACACCCACTACTGCAGCGGAGATTGCGGTAAGGGGTGCGGTGAAGCTGAGTTTGCCATGTGTAGATTCAATGATTGGACCACCGACGAGCACTAAGAAAAAAGAAGGTAGAAAGGTAAACCAGGTGGCAACACTGGCACCCAACACCCCAAACCAAAATGGATTGCTATTTCCAATGAGGTGTTGAATATGACCAGCTAGATAGCCAACAAAAGCGACGACCATGATGAGGGGTCCAGGGGTGGTTTCTCCAAGTGCTAAACCATCCATCATTTGGCCGGCACTAAGCCAATGAAATTGATCCACTGCACCTTGGTAAACGTAGGGCAGTACTGCATAAGCGCCACCAAAGGTGAGGAAGGCGGCTTTAGTAAAAAACCAAGCAATTTGTGGGTAAAGTGTTTTCCACCCAAATATCAGCGCCAGAGTAAAAAACGGAATTAACCAGAGCATCAAAACAACTGAGCTTTGCATCATCAGTTTCTTTTTCGAAAACTTAGCATGGTCTGGGGTTGGGGTGTGATCGTCAATCAAGGCTGCAGCATGTGTCCCACTCGTCTTATTGTGAGGGGCGATATGCTGAAAATATTCTGGATAGCGTTTGCCACCCCAAACGCCAATCAAGGCGGCACAGATAACAATAATGGGAAAAGCCAAGTTGAAAATAAAGATTGCCAGAAAGGATCCCAGCGCAATCCAGCGTAGCGCTTGATTGTGAATCGTGCGCTTACCAATGCGGACTGCAGCATGCAGGACGATAGCAGTGACTGCGGGTTTGATGCCAAAGAAGATGGCGGCAATCCAAGGTACTTGGCCAAAGGTGAGATAGACCCAAGATAAGCCGATCAAAATAAATAGAGAAGGTAGTACAAAAAGTGTGCCGGCTAAGATGCCACCCCAGGTGCGGTGCATGAGCCAGCCGATATAGGTCACTAGCTGTTGTGCTTCGGGTCCCGGTAGTAGCATGCAATAGTTAAGTGCATGTAAAAAGCGCCGCTCAGAAATCCAGCGACGCTTCTCAACAAGCTCTTGGTGAAGGACTGCGATTTGTCCTGCGGGCCCACCAAAACTAATAAAGCCCAGCTTGGCCCAAAACTTCAGGGCCTCGCCTAGTGGAATACTCAAACTTCTTCCATTCCGCCAACAACTTGGCTAAAGCCGTTATCTACATAAATGATTTCAGCAGTAATGCCGTTTGCTAAATCAGATAAAAGAAAGGCGGCGGTATTGCCAACGTCATCAATCGTGACATTGCGGCGCAGAGGGGCTGTCTTTTCTACTGCTTCCAAAATCTTGCCAAAGCCTTTGATGCCAGCCGCAGCCAAGGTTTTGATTGGGCCGGCAGAAATGCCGTTAGCACGAATGCCCTTAGGTCCAACGGAGCCAGCGATATAACGTACCGAAGCTTCTAGCGAGGCCTTAGCAAGACCCATGGTGTTGTAGTTAGGAACGTTGCGCATGCTACCGAGATAAGTCAGTGTCAATAAAGAGGATTTATCGCGCAACATTGGCAAGGCCTCTTTTGCCATCGCTGGGAAGCTGTAGGCAGAAATATCGTGGGCAATTTTGAAGCCTTCACGAGAAAGGCCTTCTAAAAAGTCGCCAGCAATGGCTTCGCGTGGTGCAAAGCCAATCGCGTGAACAAAACCATCGAACTGTGGCCAAGTCTTCGCTAAATCCTTAAATAGGGCGGAAATCTGCTCGTCGCTGCCAACATCACAGTCAAAAATCAGGTCGGTGTTGAATTCTTTGGCGAAATCGACAATACGGTCTTTAAAGCGCTCACCAACGTAGGTAAAGGCCAGTTCAGCCCCTTCGCGGTGACATGCCTTGGCAATGCCATAGGCAATAGAGCGGTTAGAAAGAAGGCCGGTAATCAGAATTTTTTTGCCAGCGAGAAAGCCCATATTGTGTCCTTTGCTTCAAATGTGGTTTGCTATCTACAATTGTTGCATATATGCCCATGCTCTCCGCCATCCGCCAAATTCCCACTTTGCTGCTCTTAGCCACTCTGGCTGGGGCGGCAGTCAATTCAGCCCATGGTGCTCAGGGGATCGCTCAATACGGTAAACCCAAATACGCTGATGGATTTAGCCATTTTGACTATGTCAACCCCAACGCTCCAAGGGGTGGCACGCTAACTTTGCCCAATCCCGATCGCCGCACGAGCTTTGATAAGTTCAACCCATTTACCCTGCGTGGCGTCGCTGCCCCTGGTATAGCTCAGTTAATGTTTGAGTCTTTGGCGGTGGGTAGTGCGGATGAGGTCTCTAGTGCCTATGGTCTGATTGCGGAAGATATTGCTGTTGCGCCTGACAAGATGTCTGTGGTGTTTCGGATTCGCCCTGAGGCGAAGTTTTCAGATGGAAGCGCCATCTTGGCCGGTGATGTAAAGCATAGCTTTGATACCTTGATGAGCTCGCTCGCTAATCCGCAATTTAAAACGGTATATGCCGATGTGAAACAGGCGGTAGTCGTTTCTGATCGCGTCATTCGTTTCGACTTTAAGAATCGCAATCCTGAGCTGCCAGTGATGGTGGGAACCTTACCTGTATTTTCTCGCAACTGGGGTAAAAAGCCGGACGGCACAATTACACCATTTGATAAGCTGACTTTTGAGTTGCCATTGGCTAGCGGCCCGTATGTGATCGAGTCTTACAAGGCTGGCAAGACGATGATTTTTAAGCGCAACCCTAACTACTGGGCTGATCAAGGTGGCAAGACTCTGAATGTCCGGGTCGGTTTCTATAACTTTGATCGTGTGAATTACAAGCTCTACAGCGATGATGCCGTTCGTCTAG
>ERZ650310.451-NODE-451-length-12213-cov-7.300378_pt1 | contig 12213 bp, 19 predicted proteins | sample MGYA00376246_ERZ650310 | MGnify/ENA primary metagenome ERZ650310 (study PRJEB26733, sample SAMN07839286) | wastewater metagenome | biome: small river; feature: stream; material: water | place: USA: North Carolina | collected 2016-03-01 ...
TTGAGCTACTTCTGCATTTTGAGCCTCCAGTCGGATTCGAACCAACGACATCTTGTTTACAAAACAAGTGTTAACTATAAATTTTTTTTGTAAATAGAAAATACATTGCTGTTAACAGTATACTTACCTCTTGCTTTGTCAAGAGGATGTCTGTTATAATAATAGGTATAGGCTGTTTACTTTATGTTCATAGCTTCCTGTTAATAAGGCTAGCGCCAGCGCCGCTACGCTCATAAGGCTTCCCCCTAAGAAGGACAAAATATGGCTCTCTCTGACAATCCTGTTGCTAAAACTCGTAAACCCAAAGTTCGTGCTGTTAGCACGGGGTCCAATCATTCCTGGTCTGATAAACAGAAAATTGAAGCTGTTCAAAGCTGGTTGCTTCTTGGCAACCTGGCCCTAACAAGCAGAATTTTAGGAATTCCTGAAATTACCCTTCGAGTATGGAAAACCACAGAATGGTGGAAAAACGTTGTTGATGACATTCGTCTTCAAGAAAACATGGAAATGTCGTCTCGTCTTAAAAAGATTGTAGATGCTTCCTTGGGTGCTGTGGAAGACAGGCTCATTAACGGTGATTTGATGTATGACCAGAAAACGGGTCAAATGGTGCGCAAAGCAGTTAACATGCGTGATGCTCACAAAGTTGCTGTTGATTTAATGGATAAGAAAACCTTGTTGGATAAAGCTGCTGCTCCCCAACAAGAAGAAAAACAAGATGAAGATCGGCTGTTAAAACTTGCTGAAAAGTTTGCTGATTTTGTTACAAAGAAAAAAGACCTTCCTTTGGTGGAAGACATTACGGACATAGTTCCTAAACCTATGGAGAATGAACATGCCCTACATGACCAACGGGAAGAGGGATTACGCGAAGGAGTACGCGCTGTATCACAGCCGTCCGGAACAGATACACAACCGGTCGGAACGGACAACGCTGAGACGCCAAGCTAATGCAAAAGGCATTACACACAAAGGCGATGGAAAAGACCTTGACCACATTCGTCCCCTTTCCAAGGGCGGAGCCAACAGTCTTTCAAATGCCCGTGCTGTCTCTATCTCCCACAATCGCAGCTTCTCTCGCAACCACGATGGAAGTTTACGTAGTCAAACAAGTCGAAGAGAACGCTAGACCAAGACCAGCTTATAATGACGATGCTACTTATCGTCCTGGAGCTTTCTCTGGTCTTTTCAAGGAAAAGAAATGAATTTAGAAATTCACACCAAAACAAGTTTGTTTTATCCATTTAGGCGCTTAAATTGGTTGCTAAATATCAATGGACATTACTTTGCCATTAGTAGTCAACTTCCTTGGGAACTTGATAAGTTTATGAAATTGGTCACAGATTACAAACACTATCGTATCTTTGGTGTGTATTTTAGAACCTGGAAACAAATTGCTGAAGTTCAGGAATATCGATGAAGTTAAAACTTACTAAAGAAGTGGTAGCTGGATTCGTAGGCTCTGTCCTGTCCAGTCGCTTTGATGGTCAGAGTAGTAGCCCCGATTTTCACCACGAATGCTGGGACCTTTGTTGTTCCAATGAAAAGTTTGTAGCCATTGCTGCTCCACGGGGACATGCAAAATCTACAGGTGTTACTTTAGGCTATGGCTTAGCTACTTTGCTGTTCCGCGAAAGAAAGTTCATGTTGTTGGTATCAGACACAGAAGCACAAGCTTCTTTGTTCTTAGGAACCTTTAAACAAGAACTGCAAGACAACGTAGAACTTATTGAATTGTTTGGTATTAAAAAGAATGACAAAGGATTGGTGGTCTTTGCTAAAGACACTGAAACCGACATTATAGTTGAGTGTGAGGACGGACACAAATTCCGAATCATTGCCAAGGGAGCGGAACAGAAGCTCCGTGGACTTATTTGGAACGGGTCTCGTCCTGACATCATTATGTGTGATGACATGGAAAACGATGAGCTGGTGTTAAACAAAGAGCGTCGTGAAAAGATGCGTAAATGGTTTAAAGGCGCGTTGCTTCCCTGTCGTAGCGATTCAGGTATTGTTCGTATGGTGGGAACCATCCTACATGCTGACTCAATGCTAGAACGACTTATGCCTAACCCTTCTGACAAAACAACTGTTGTCGAAGAGCTTAAGCAATACTCAACCCGTAAGGGTATGTGGAAGTCTGTTAAATATCGTGCACACAATAGTGATTTTACTAAACTCTTGTGGCCTTCTAAGAAGTCAGCTGCGGAGTTTAAAATGCTGTATGAAGAAGCCGTTAAAGACGGAACTACAGACATCTACAGTCAAGAATATTTAAATGAGCCCATTGATGAGGCAGTTAGCTTTTTTAAGAAAAGTGACTTCCTTCCTATTACACAAGATGATAGGCAATCAAAGCTCAACTACTACATCACTGCTGACTTAGCTATTTCAGAAAGTGAGAAGGCTGACTTCTCTGTTTTTGTTATTGCTGGTGTTGATGAAGAAAAACGAATTCACGTTAAGAACATCATCCGTGAACGTATGGATGGTAAAGAAATTGTAGATACTTTTCTAGCCTTACAGAAGCTCTATGAGCCTGTTGCTATGGGTGTGGAAGACATGCAAATCTCTAAGGCCATTGGCCCATTCTTGCGTGAAGAGATGATTAAGAATAATACATTTATTTCTCTGTTGCCTTTAAAGCACGGAGGCAAGGACAAACCCACTCGTGCACGGAGCATTCAAGCCCGTCTTCGTGCTCATGGGCTTAAGTTTGATAAAGAAGGGGATTGGTATCCCATCTTTGAAAACGAATGTTTAGCTTTTCCTCGTGGTAAACATGATGACCAGGTTGATGCTTTTGCATATCTTGGTTTAATGTTGGACTCTCTTATTGAGGCTCCCACAAAGGAAGAAATGGATGATGAAGCATATGCAGAAGAAGCGGAAGCTTCTGAACTTAGTAACCAAGGGCGTTCTGAATATACTGGATATTAACAATGGATGAAAATCAAAAACCTTTAGCAGCAATGCTGGAGAGTGTCAACATCGCTGAATCCCTAGAAGAACAGAAGCTCTTAGATATTGGGCGAGATGCTTTCAAGGGTTTTGAAACAGATGCTGATACTCGTAAAGACTGGGAAAAGGCGGTAGACGAATGGACGAAACTGGCAAAACAGACAGTGGAACCGAAGACGTACCCGTGGCCGAAAGCCTCGAACATCAAGTACCCATTATTGTCTACAGCAGCTATGCAATTTGCAGCAAGGGCGTATCCATCATTGGTCCCGTCGAACGGCAAGATTGTTAATGCTAAAGTAATTGGCAAAGATCCTGATGGAGCTAAACATAAAGTAGCTGAAGCTGTTTCAATGTACATGTCATACCAACTCATGGAAGAGATGGATGCATGGGAAGAAGAAATGGATAAGCTTCTTATTATGTTGCCTATTGTAGGCACAATGTTTAAGAAGACATATTGGGATCCTTTAAAAGAAACCAATTGCTCACATCTTGTGATGCCTAAAAACTTGGTTGTCAACTACTGGGCACGTAGCTTAAAAGATGCAGAACGTATTTCTGAAATCTTGGAAGTGTCTCCACGTAAAGTAAAAGAACGTCAACAATCTGGCTTGTGGCTTGATGTTGATTTTGGTAAAGCTCCTCAACCAGAAGTTAAAGGCAACATCCCAGCTATGCGGGATGAAACAACTCCTTATACTTTTATTGAACAGCATACCTTCCTTGACTTGGATGATGATGGCTACAAAGAACCTTATGTAGTTACATTCCATAAAGAAACAAAGAAAGTAGTTCGCATTGTTGCTCGTTTTGACAACACAACAATGAAACTAGACAAGGATGGAAACATTCAAAAGATTGACCCAATTCAGTATTACACTAAGTTTGGGTTTATTCCTAATCCTGACGGTGGATTCTACGATATCGGCTTTGGTGTCCTTCTTGGTCCATTGAACGAATCTGTAAACACAGTTATTAACCAATTGTTAGATGCTGGACATTTGTCTACACTGCAAGCTGGTTTTATTGGTAAGGGCTTGCGCATCCGTATGGGTGACAATCGCTTCTTGCCAGGTGAATGGAAAGCAGTTAACTCTACTGGTCAAGACTTAAAACAACAAATTGTGCCTCTTCCTACCAAGGAACCTAGTAATGTGTTGTTTCAATTGATGGGTAGTTTGATTACTTCTGGTAAGGAATTGGCTTCTGTAGCTGAAATTTTTACTGGTAAGATGCCAGGTCAGAACACTCCTGCAACTACAACCATGGCTACAGTGGAACAAGGCATGAAAGTGTTTACCGCTGTTTATAAACGCCTATATCGTAGCTTGTCAGAAGAGTTTATTAAGTTGGCTCGACTCAATAATTTGTATCTCAATCCACAAACCTATGTGGACATTGTAGATATGGAAGTTGGTCCTTCTGACTTTGACATGAAACAACATAAAATTGTTCCTGCTGCTGATCCAACAGCTGTTTCTCAAACAGAAAAGCTGCTAAAAGCACAGGGATTGATGGAACTCTTGCCTTCTGGTGTACTTGATCCTGTTAAAGTGGTTATGCGAGTGCTTGATGCACAAGAACAACCTAATTGGCAAGAACTTATGAACCAGGCAGTGGCAGAATCTGGACAATTGCCTCAAAAACCTGATCCTAAAATGCTGGAAATGCAAATGAAAGGTCAGTTGGAAGGTCAAAAAATTCAAATGCAAGGCCAAGCTTTGCAGCAAAAGATGGCGTTGGAAGAGCGCGATAAACAAGTTCAACTTGCTATGAAACAACAGGAGCATGCACAAGAAATGCAGCACCGTCAGGACATGGCAAACATTCAGGCCGCAGAGGCAGTGCATAAGCAACGAGTATTTTCCGCAACAGAGCAAGCAGCTTTCATTCAAAAGCTCATGCATGCTGACGCAGAACACTCACAAAAGTTGTCTCATGCTGCTGAAGCAGCTAAACAACAGGCTAAGAAGCCACAAAAAGGAAACACTAACAAGTGAATAAAGCAGACTTCGTAGACTGGAAACGGCATCCTGTCACTCAGGTAGTTTTTAGTCAACTTACACAACGCATAAATGATTTGCAAGGCATGCTTGGTAACAGCGCGGGTGTAAACCCCATCCAAGACAGCCAATATGTTGGAGCTATTCAAGCTTATAAAGACATGTTGCAAATAGAATTTGAAAGCGAAGAGGATTCAAATGATTGAACCAGTGCTCCACCGCATTATTGTTAAAGCGGACAAGTTGGAGGAAACAGATGAAACTTTTGTTAAAGCAAAAAGCTTAAATATTGTCATTCCTGAAATGGATGACCGTAAACGGGCTCAAGCAGGTGTCGATAAAGGCACTGTAGTGTCAGTAGGACCAACAGCATTCCGTGATTTTGGCTCAGAATCTCCTATTAAACCTGGAGACTACGTAGCATACGCACGTTTTGCTGGTAAAATGATTCCTGATCCTCATACAAAAGAAGAATTTGTAATTTTAAATGACGAAGACATCGTCTGTATTTTTAAAAATTAAGGAAACCACTAGATGGCTGAACTAGACAACCAAGCACCTCCCACAGATGCAGGTGCAACTCCAACACCCCCAAAGGATGAACCAAAACTTACTGCTGCTGAAGAAAAAGCAATGGAACAAGGCTGGGTTCCTCAAGATGAATGGGAAGGTGATCCAGAACAATGGCGTCCTGCCAAAGAATTCTTGGATCGTGGAGAACTCTTTAAGAAAATTGAAGATCAGAACCGCACAATTAAAGAATTTAAACGTGCCCTAGACGATCTTAAAGGCCACCACGCTAAAACCCGTGAAACGGAATATGCGCGTGCGTTGCAAGCATTGAAAGAGCAAAAGATTGCTGCCCTTGAAGAAGGAGACGCAGCCGCTGTCATCAAACTTGATGATCAGATTGATCTTGTCAAAGACGAACAGAGCAAACTTAAAAATGCTCCACAGGAAACTACGGAAACAGTTAATCCAGAGTTTACTGAATGGGTTGATAAAAACAAATGGTATGAAACCAGTCAACCAATGCGAGCATATGCTGATGCTTTAGGTCGAGATTTGGCTTATAAGGGTCTAACCCCTAGCCAAGTTCTTAAAGAAGTCGAACGTCTAGTTCGTGAAGAATTTCCTAATAAGTTTACTAACCCCAATCGCAGTAAGCCTGGGGCAGTTGAAGGAAGTACAAATAAAGGTGGAAAAAGTGGTGGTGATTCCATTACTCTTTCTGATGATGAGCGTCGAGTGATGCAACGTTTTATTCGGACAGGTGTTATGACTGAAAAGGAATACATGACTGAATTGAAACGAATTAAAGGAGCTTAATTATGAGTGACATTAAAGAAGCTATTGCGAAAGCACCGAGAGGTCGTACGCAGCGTACTCCCGTAGGGACACGTAAGGTTTTAACAGTAGCCGGTAAAGAACCTGGTTACGCATATCGAGTGATCAATGACTCTGGAGACAGGGTGCAGGAGTTTTTGGATGCTGGCTACGAGCTGGTTGAACAAGACTCTGTGAGGGTGGGGGACAAACGAGTTAACACCGCAACCGCGGAAGGCTCTAAAGCCCAGATTTCCGTTGGACAAGGCCAAAAAGCTTTCGTCGTACGTATCAAACAAGAATGGTATGACGAAGATCAAGCTAAAAAACAGGCTCATGTCAATGAACTGGAAAACGCCACCAAAGCAAAAGCTCTTGATGGTACTTATGGTAAGCTCGAGATCTCTCGAGGCTAACTACATTTAAGTGCCGTTAGGAAATGTCTATTTTATTAATGGAGAATTGCTAATGGCAAGTGTATCTCGTATTAACGGGTTCCGTCCTGTTAAAACTATTACTGGCGCGCCTTATAACGGTCAAGCCAATTTGTATTTTGTGCCCGCTTCTGACTCTACAGTCATTATGGTGGGTGATGCTGTGAAACTCGCTGGTGACGCTCGTTCCGCCACCGGCGCTCCCACAGTTACTCGTGCTGGCGCTACTGACACCCCAGTCGGTATCGTTGTTGGCATTGTGTTCACTGGTGTGGGTGACGTTACAAACGTTCCCCCAGTTACTAACCTGAATACTCCTGTGTATCGTGCTGCATCTACAGATCGTTATCTGTTGGTGTGTGATGATCCTAACGTGGTGTATGAAGTTCAGTATGCTGGTACATCTGTGGCTGCTGCCACCATTACTGCTAACGTTGGTTTGAACGGTCAGTTCACAACCACTGCTGGTAGTACAGTTTCGGGTAGCTCAGGCATGCAGCTGGATAGCTCTGGTTTGGCAACTACTGCCACTCTGCCTTTGAAGGTTGTGGGTTTCCCCAACCGTCCCGACAATATTCCTGGTGACACCTATTTCAGTTACTATGTCAAGCTTAATAGCGTGACCTATGGTACTGGTACTGGTCAAGCTGGCGTTTAATTTTAAGGAAAGGTAGAATATGTCTATTATTAATAGCGGCTCGTTTGCCAAGGCACTTTGGCCTGGTGTCAATGCTTGGTATGGTAAGTCGTACAACGAATACGAAACAGAATACGATCAATTGTTCGATAAGTTTACTTCACAGAAAGCTTTCGAAGAAGACGTCGGTATTTCTTCTTTCGGTTTGGCAGTGAACAAAGCTGAAGGTGCACCTATCTCTTATGATAGCGAGCGTCAATCGTTCACACAACGTTACCAACACGCTGTATTTGCGTTGGGTTTCATCATCACTCGTGAAATGATGGAAGACGACCAATATGATGTGGTGGGTCAACGTAAAGCTCAAGGCTTGGCCTTCTCTATGCGTCAGACTAAGGAAGTCATCGCTGCTAACGTGTACAACCGTGCATTTAACAGCGCTTACACCTTCAGTGATGGCAAAGAGTTGATTTCCAATGCTCACGTCAACCTCAAAGGTGGTACTTGGTCTAATACCCTGGCTACTGCTGCTGACTTGTCGGAAGCCGCTTTGGAACAAGCTTGCATTGATATTGCTGGTTTCACCAACGATGCTGGTTTGCTGATTGCTGTTCGTCCTGAATCGCTCATCATCCCACGTCAATTGATGTTTGAAGCTAAGCGTATCTTGGGCACTGATGGTCGTCCTGGTACAGATAACAACGATTTGAATGCGATCAAGACTTTGGGTTCTATTCCAAAGATTGTGACCAACCATTTCTTGACTGACCCAGATGCATGGTTCATTCGTACTAACGTGCCACACGGCATGAAGTATTTTGAGCGTCGTGCTGACCAGTTCGATATGGACAACGATTGGGACACTGAGAACGCTAAGTTCAAGGCAACTGCTCGTTACAGCTTTGGAGCTACTGACGTTCGCGGTTTGTACGCATCCCCAGGCGCCTAATTAACCAGGAGGGCAACAGCAATGTTGCTCTCTTTTCAATAAGGAACTAATATGGGTTTTCGTCCTACCGACATTACTGTCATTTCATCTACTGGACCTACTACACTTATCCCTACCTCGAAAGACGTAGTTGTTAAGGCGTTTAAGGTTTCAGTTGCTGATACAGCTTCTACTCTGAAAGCAGTCTTGCCTGCTGATGCTTCTATTTTGAACATCATTATGACAGGTTCTGTTGCTTCAGATGCAGGCACATCTGCTACAGTTTCTCTGGTTGTTTCTGACAACACTGGTGCTATCTCCACAGGTACTGCCGTGAACGTTAAAACATCTGGTGCATCTACACAGATTGTTCAAATGCCTAACTTGCCTAACCTTCAACCTAGTCCTTTGACTGGTGATTTGAAAATTACAGCAACTTATGCAGAAACAGGAACTCCCAGCACAACTGGTGGTCCCTGGACTTTTATCGTTACTTACGTGCGATAAGCGAGAGGGGCTTCGGCCCCTTTCTTTTATTTATTGATCTTAGAGGACTGAGAAATGGCATCATCGATTTCGTCTGGCGTATTGAACGCAGACACCCTAATTTTTACTGGTCGTAACCGCATTAATGCTCTTACGGTCATCACAGATGGCACCAATGCTGCCACTGTATCTCTCTATGATAACACCTCTGCTGCTAACAAAATTGCAGTACAAGGTAAATGTGTTGGTGCTAACTTGGAAGCCCACTATATCTTTGAAAATCCTGTCATCATGGAAAATGGAATTTATGCTGACGTAACAGGCACAGGGGCAACCTTTATTGTATTCTACGGCGGTTAAACTGCTATGAAAAACCATCTTATCCCAGGAAACTGGAACGCACTCTGTGACTCCTGTGGTCGTAAGTTTAAGGCCCTAAGTCTTAAGAAAAGATGGGATGGTCTCATGGTCTGTGAAGAAGACTGGGAGATGCGTCATCCCTCAGATTTTTTACGGGTTCAAAAAGAAAAAATAGCTGTAGAGTTTTCTCGTCCCTATCCTGCACAAGATACGTACATTGGTACTACATGCACGGTGACAGAAACTAACGGCAAAGCGGATTGGGGCACAGCTGATTGTGCTAGAGCTGGGTTGGATTTGCATAATGATCCCCGCGAAGAAAATCCATTTTTGGTATATTAAGGAATTTTATGGCTTCAATTACTTTTGCAACGGGAACCGTCATCCCCTCAACATGGCTTAATGATGTAAACTCTGTTGTTTACAATGGTATTTTTCAAGCGACGTCCTTGACAATTAATGGGATTACTCTGGGGCGAGGCAATGGTAACATTGCAACCAACACTGCTGTTGGTGCTAGTGCTTTGGCGGCTAACACGACCAGCGACTACACCACTGCAATTGGCCATGAGGCCGCATTGTCAACAACTACAGCCACTCGCGTGACGGCTGTTGGTTCGCAATCTGCACGTAGCAATACCACTGGACGCAACACTGCGTTTGGTTGGGCTGCTCTGTACAGCAACACTGTGAGCAACTACAACACTGCGATTGGCGACGCAGCACTGTACACGAACACTGGCGAAGGAAGCACTGCTGTCGGCTACGGCGCTTTGCTCCTCAACTCGACTGGCAGCTACAACACTGCCGTTGGCACGAGTGCATTGCGCTACAACACTACAGCCAGCAATAACACTGCTGTAGGTTATCAAGCCTCGTATAGCGGAACTATTGGCGATGGAAATACTGCGGTTGGTCAAGCTGCTTTGTACAGCAACCAAACCGGCATCTTTAACGTAGCCGTTGGAAATGGCGCTGGCTATTTCAGCACCGCCGGAGGCATTACGGCAATTGGTAACTATGCCTTAAACAACAACACAACTGGTGTTGCAAACGTGGCGGTGGGTGGTCGTGTCAACAGCGTAACGACAGGCACATTGGTGGCGAACACCACAGGCTCGTACAACGTAGGCATTGGCTCTGGCGCTTTGTCTAGCAACACCACAGCCTCTAACAACACTGCTGTTGGTTATCAGGCGTTGTACAGCAACACCACAGCCTTAAACAACACTGCTATTGGTTTTCTGGCTGGGTATAACAAAACAACTGGTGACAATAATAGTTTTTTAGGTGGACAAGCAGGATATAGCGCAACAACAGGACTTGGAAACACTTTAGTTGGATTTTATGTTGGTCGTTCTTTAACAACTGGTTCTTACAATACTTTTATTGGTGGTAGAGGTAATAGCGGAAGTAGCGGAGATTTAATCACTACTGGCAATTCAAACACCATCCTTGGTAACTACAACGGCAACCAAGGCGGCTTAGACATTCGCACTGCCAGCAACTACATCGTGCTGTCTGATGGGGACGGGAATCCACGCCTATATCACGATACTAACGGGCATCAAGTGTTGGCTGCGACAATGCGAACTGCAGGGTATACAGTAGCCACCCTACCCACAGGTGTGTTGGGTATGCGTGCCCATGTAACTGATGCCGTAACAGCCGTGTTTATGGCGACTCCTACAGGCGGTGGCTCCGTAAAAACCCCTGTATTCTTTAATGGCTCAGCTTGGGTCTGCGGATAATCTTTAAAGGAAACTGAAAATGACTGAACAAACTCAACCCCAAGTGGAACAACCCACAGCAGAGGAAATCGCACGCCACTACAGCGCAGCGATGGACAGCGTGAACCTCATCAACGGCGGCAAGCCCGAGGGCATGGAAGCTGCTGAATGGGCTGACACAGTGGCTCGCAACAAAGAGCACTTGAAAATTATGTTGGCTAAGAGTTTTTGGACTACAGAAGATTTAACTCCTTTGCAGGGCGCAAGTGCATGACAACAATTGATGCTACAGACGCACGGCTAAGTTCCCATGAAGAAGTTTGTGCCCTTCGTTATGAAGTAATCAACTCTCGTCTCAAGCGTATGGAATCCATTTTAATTACAGCTTGTGGCGTTCTTATATGTGGTATGGGTGCTGTTATAATGACGTTTTTAACTCACAGTAAATAATATGCCAATGACCATTCTTGCTGTAGCCAATACAGCACTTGCAGCAATTCAGCAAGGATGTGAACTCTATAAAGAGTATAAAGGTACAGTTTTAAAAGCTAAAGAAACCTTTGATGAAGTTAAGGGTATTGCAACAGAAGTTGTAGGTGTCTGGGGTTTTATTAAAGGTAAATTGTTTCCTAAAAAACCTTCCCCGCCTAGAATGTTGGGGGTTCCCGATAATGCTGGATCGCTAGATCGCCGCGCACCCAGGAAGGTTCCTAAAGAATGGGATGAGGCTTCTATTAAAATAGAGCTTGTTAAACAACTTAAAATATTCTTTAAATGTCAAGAGCAACTTCAACAAAAACTTGCGGAAGCTGAAGAACGGTCGTTAAATACTGATGTAAATACAATGGAATCTGCTTTAGACATTGAATATGTCATGGTAGAAATCCAGCAAATGCAAAAGCAAATACGAGAAACAATGGTGTACAACAGTCCTAAAGAACTAGGTGACTTGTACACACGAGTTGTAAAACGTATTGGCACTATTCAAGAACAACAGGAATTGGCTAGACGAGAGGCCCTAATAAAAACAAGGACTGAAAAATGCCGACGAGACCAACGAATCTCCAGAATTCAAAGCCGAATAATATGGGCTATAACAATTCCACTTCTAGCTCTGGAAGTGTGGCTGATTCTTCTAGCAGTAATGATGGCTTTGTCATAATGACAATTATCTTAACTCTTTTAATTTGTTTAATGCTTCCTTTGGAAGTTTATCTTTATTTAAAAGTGTTAAAGATTAGTAATATGTGCCAAATACAAATTGAAAGTAAACGATGAATGAACTTTTAAACATGCTAAAAGGAGCTGCTCCAGCTCTTGCAACAGCAGTTGCTGGTCCTTTAGG
>ERZ650310.452-NODE-452-length-12211-cov-5.050839_pt1 | contig 12211 bp, 18 predicted proteins | sample MGYA00376246_ERZ650310 | MGnify/ENA primary metagenome ERZ650310 (study PRJEB26733, sample SAMN07839286) | wastewater metagenome | biome: small river; feature: stream; material: water | place: USA: North Carolina | collected 2016-03-01 ...
AGATCTACACAGGCGAAGACACTCTTTCCCTACACGACGCTCTTCCGATCTGACTAACACATATAAGCCTATCTTAGAAATGTTAGTAGATCAATACGGAGGCGCAATCCACTCTTCTAAAAATCCTAATAAGGAACATTGGAAAGAGAAACACGATTGGCGTCTGACTGGTGATAAAGCTAGAGAACTGCTCAACCAATTGCTTCCTTATTTAATTATTAAACAAGAAAAAGCAAAAGAGGTTCTTCAAGGCGATCAAAAATCAAATGCCTAATTAACCTGGGGGTAGCAATACCCCCTCTATTAAGGAGCTAAAATGGGTTTTCTCGCAACCGACTTGACCGTTATCAATAGTAATGGTCCTACTACTAACATTCCAGTTAGTAAAGATGTCGTTGTTAAGGTATTTAAAGTTGCTACAACTGAAACTTCTGCTGTTTTGAAAGCTGTCCTTCCAGGCGATGCTTCCATTATCGGTGTTAAGGTTTTCGGTAGTACGGCTTCTGATGCTGGTACTTCTGCTACACTGACATTTACTGTTGCTAACAACGGTGGTACAGTGTCTTCGGGTACGTACAACGTCAAAACAAACGGCGCTGTTACAGGTGAGGTGACCATGAGTGGTTTGCCTAACTTGCAACCAGTTCCTCTGAATGGTGATTTGACTATTACTGCTAGCTACGGCGAAACAGGCACAGCATCATCTACAGGCGGTCCTTGGAACGTGCTGGTAACGTATATTCGTTAATGGGAAGGGGCTTTATGCCCCTTTTCCTGTTTCATTAATCTTGCAGGAGTAAGAAATGGCTTCATCTCAGTCTTCTGGTGTTCTCAACGCAAACACCCTAATTTTCGCTGGCCGTCAGCGAGTAAATGCGTTAACGGTTTTTACTGATGGCACAAATGATGCCACAGTTTCTCTTTATGACAATCCCTCTGCTGGTTCAGGTAAGATTGGTGTAAAGGGTTTATGTGTTGGTGCAAACAAAACCAACCATTATATTTTTGAGAATCCCGTATTCTTTCAAGACGGTTTGTATGCCTCTGTATCAGGTACAGGCGCAACATTTATTGTCTACTACGGGGGCTAACAATGAACAAAGAAGCGGCTAGTAAATTTATTAATGTTTTGTTCCTAAGCCGCACCATTGCTCATCAAATGCATCTGGCTACTGAAAGCTACGCTGAACATAAAGCTCTTGAAACGTTTTATGAAGAGATTGTAGACTTAGCCGATGGCCTTACAGAACAATGGCAAGGGGAGTACGAAGAGAAACTGAAACTCTCTCCCCTTGGTTCAAAGGAAACAGAACCTCTTAAGTATTTTCAAGACACCAAAAAGTGGCTTCAGGACAATCGTAAAGAGGCTTTTGGTACAGATTCAGCACTACAAAATGAAGTAGATGAGATCATTAAACTGTTCCGTTCTACTCTATATAAACTTGTCTTCTTGAAGTGATCGTATGAAGAACCATCTCATTTTAGGAAACTGGAATGCGCTATGCGACTCCTGTGGACGTAAATTTAAGGCAACAGACCTTAGAAAACGGTGGGATGGTCTCATGGTGTGTCAGGAGGATTGGGAACAACGCCATCCTCAAGACCTATTACGTGTACAACGAGAGCAGATTTCTGTTCCATGGTCACGTCCATACCCTGCACAGGACACCTATATCCCTGAAACTCTTTGGACTAAGCCAGAAGATGCCTTAGGTTTAAATGAGACAAACGCAATGGATGTACATAAGTACTTCCCAGAAAACGTGGGTGCTGGTATTGTCTCTGCAGGATTTAACTCATTTAGCTTTAATGCCCATGAGCTGGATTATAATGATCCATACGTTCCTCCAACAGTGGCAGGAGAAACTGTCAATATCACTGAAACTGTTCTTGCTGTTTTAGCACGATTTATTGATGAGTCAGTCTCTATTACTGAATTGATTTCCAATGGCCTTGGTCGTCCATTATCGGAGACAGTTCCAATTGGCGAATCTCAGTACTACGCAGAAACAGAAACATCTTCTGATTCTCTCTCATTAGCAGAATCTAGTTTGTTTGATGTTTCTAAAGCTCTTGATGAGTCTTTGACAATTTCAGAATCCATTGCCTCTCTTATTGTTTCTCCAACGAGTTTGGACGGGGCTGCCTTTAACACTCTATCTTTAGGATAAAAAAATGATTAATGATAATCTCGTCATGCGCGGCGATGTAGAAATTAAATTGAATGGTGACGTTGTTCTGGAAAAGAAAAACCTCATTGTTACAGCAGGTAAAAGCTTTCTGGCTAATGCTGTGTTGGCTAACTCCACTAGTCCTTTTACACACATGGCTATTGGTACTGGAACCACCGCCGCTGCTCTAACAGACACCACTCTGACAACTGAAGTTGCTCGTCAAGCATTCACAACTAGCTCACGTACAACTAACGTGGTGACACTAGTTACTACCTATGCTGCTGGTACGGGTACAGGAGCTTTGACAGAAGCTGGTATTTTTAATGCTAGTTCTGCAGGCACTCTGCTGTCTCATGTAGTATTCTCCGCTATTAACAAAGGTTCTGCTGACTCTTTGACAATCACTTGGACCATCACTGTAGGTTAATATATGACAATCAAGTTTACTAACAATGCCACAACTACGTTAGCAAGCGGAATTAATAGCTCTGTTACAAGCCTCACCGTTGCGTCAGGTACAGGGGTATTATTTCCTACCTTGTCAGGTAGCGATGTGTTTTATGCCACTCTCGCAAACACCAGCGGAACAGTTGAGATTGTAAAAGTTACAGCTCGCTCTACTGACACGTTTACCATTGTTCGTGGACAAGATAACACTACAGCTGCTTCTTGGTCAATTGGTGATAAAGTTGAATTGCGTCCTACGGCAGCGGGTATGTCTGCCATGGCTCAGACAGCAAACAACCTGTCTGACTTGGCTTCTGCTGCTACTGCTCGTACAAACCTTGGTTTGGTTATTGGTGTTAACGTTCAAGCATGGGATGCTGACTTAGATACCTGGGCAACTAAAACAGCTCCAACAGGAACTGTCATTGGTACAACCGATACTCAAACCCTGACAAATAAAACAATTACCGCTGTCGCTGCCTTTGAGACTAAAGTGGCTGTCGCCGCAAGCGCCATTGACTTAGCTACAGGTAATTATTTCTCTAAAACAATTAGTACTACAACCACATTCACTATTAGCAATACCCCCTCAACGGGTACTGCTGCTAGTTTCATCTTAGATTTGACTAACGGTGGTAGCTCTACAGTTACATGGTGGTCTGGTGTTAAATGGGCTGGTGGCACTGCTCCAACACTTACAAGTGCTGGTCGCGATGTTCTTGGTTTCTTTACTCACGATGGTGGTACTACATGGACAGGTCTCGTTTTAGCGAAAGACGCAAAATAATATGAGTACTCATGACATCATCATGGGAGCTGCAGGAGCTTCCGGAGGAGCGACTAACTACATCGAGGATGTGTTCTCGACTTGGCTTTACGCAGGTAATAGCGGAACACAAACTATCACAAACAATATTGATCTGTCTACTAAAGGTGGAATGGTTTGGATTAAAGGCCGTGATATTGCGACCAATAATTTGTTGTTTGATACGGCTCGCGGCGTAAACAATTATTTAGTTTCTGATGGAACTAATGCTCAAGCAAACCCCGGAAACACTCTTTCAGCATTTAACACGAATGGTTTTCAAGTTACAGACCTTTCAAACTTCATCAACGAAACAGGTTTTAACTACGCCTCATGGACATTCCGCAAGCAGCCTAAGTTTTTTGATGTTGTGACTTGGAGTGGAGATGGAACATCTGGTCGTCAGATTGCTCACTCTTTAGGCTCAAAACCAGCAGTCATCATTGTCAAAAACATTTCTACTTCCACTAATTGGGCTTATTTTCAAGATGTTGGAGGTAATGTAGTTCCTTTGCGTCTAAATACAACAGACGCAACCAGTTCAAGCCTTCTTAATGGTGGTTATGCTGACGTTGCTTCTGCTACTTCTACCTACTTTGAAGTTTATCCATATTTTGGAGCATCGTTAGTTAACGCTTCAGGTTCTAATTATGTTGCTTATGTTTTTGCATCCAACGCAGGAGGCTTTGGCTTAACTGGCACAGACAATGTGATTAGCTGTGGGTCTTATACAGGCGATGGAACAACGGACTACTCTAAAAATATATCTTTAGGGTATGAGCCTCAATGGGTGATGGTTAAACGAACTTCAACTACAGGCGGTTGGTTCATGTTGGACACCATGCGCGGTTGGGATATGTCAGATATTGACAATTATTTATCTGCCAACCTATCAAATGCAGAAACAGATACACCTTTATCACAGCCAAATGCAACAGGCTTTGCTGTTGGTGGCACAAGCAACCTAAATGCAAGTGGAGCAACCTACATCTACATAGCCATTCGCCGTGGCCCGATGAAAGTGCCTACTGATGCGACTAAGGTGTTTGCGCCAATTACAGGTAATGACAACACAACATTGACAACTGGTTTTCCTGTTGATATGTTTATTGACAATTTGCGTACAGGAAATTCCTATAATTCTCAACTTGCAAGTCGATTGACGGGAAATACGAATAGTTTACAGACATCCTCCACCTCAGCAGAGTTAACAAGTTTAATGAGTAATCCTGCTGTGTGGCAAAGCAATACATCGTTCCAACCATCTATTTTTTATAGTGCAAACGGTGTTAATTTTGCTTTCCAACGCGCCCCATCATTCTTTGATGAGGTTTGCTATACAGGTACTGGAAGTGCAACTACGTTTAATCACAATTTAGGTGTAGTGCCTGAATTGATGATTGTTAAGTCTCGCAGTAATACAGCAAGCTGGTATGTTTATGCTCAAAGTTTAAATGCTGGTAATTTTCTTAAATTAGATACAACGGACTCCGTAACTGCAAGCTCTACATTATTCAATTCAACAAGTCCAACTTCATCCGTATTTACAGTTGGAACAGCCCCCGGAACAAACAATTCCACTTGGACATATACTGCCTACCTATTCGCAACCTGCCCCGGTGTAAGCAAAGTAGGCTCGTACACAGGAACAGGCACAACCAAACAAATTGATTGCGGTTTTGCTGCTGGTGCTCGGTTTGTCATGATTAAGCGTACTGACAGCACTGGCGATTGGTATGTATGGGATGCTGCACGAGGTATTGTTTCAGGTAATGATCCACACCTGAGCTTGAATACTACAGCAGCTGAAGTTACTTCCGATGATACTATTGACCCAGATAGTTCTGGTTTTATTGTTAACCAAAATGCTGCTACCAACGTCAACGTGAACGCTGCAACGTACATTTATCTGGCTATTGCCTAAAGGACTTTTATGGAAATTAGAATTCGAGAAACTGGGCAAGTGATGCAGGAAGGAGAGTTTCGTGCTCTCTTTCCAGATACCTCCGGCCCCATTACAGCCCTAATGGAACAGTTTGGTGCTGATCCTGTATTGGAGGGGCCACAAGCCTCTCCTACACGGTATCAAACCGCTTTCCGTGACGGTGTGGAACAGGTTAACGGTGCTTGGTTTACCAAATACTCTGTTGCTGACATAGATGACGAAGCTAAAGCTGCAACAGATGTAGCACAAACCAAGTCTGTACGTCAAGCTCGTGATGACAAACTGAAAGAAACTGATTGGATGGTGATTCGTTCTGCCGAAACCAGTCTTGCACTGGCTGCTGAATGGGCTAACTACCGTCAAGCACTTCGTGATGTTACAAGTCAAGCAGGCTTCCCTTGGGAAGTTGAGTGGCCCACACAACCGGAGTAATAAATGGCGGATCATTCCATTACTACAGAAACGGGGATGGCTATTGCAACTAAAGCAGCACCGCCTGTGTCAGTGTCCTTAGCTACGGTGGCTGGTTATCAAGTCAGTGAATTGGTATTGTGGGCAACCCTAATCTACACTACCTTGTTAATTGGTCAAAAACTATATCAAATTTATAAAGAGGTTAAGTCTTAAATGCCTTTAACAATCCTTGCTGGAATCAATGCAGCCGCTGCTGCGATACAGCAGGGGTGTGAGCTTTATAAAGAATATAAGGGCACTGTCCTTAAAGCAAAGAAAACCTTTGATGAAGTTAAAGGTATTGCAATTGAGGTCTCAGATGTTGGAACAGGCATCTGGGACTTTATCAGGTCTAAACTATTTCCAAATGAACAACCTCCTCCGCCTAGAACCTTGGGGGTTCCCGAGGATGCTGGCTCGACAGAGCGACGCGCACCCAAGGAGGTTTCTTCTTATGAAGGAGATTTAGATGAAGACATCATCAAGCAAGAGCTTGTAAAGAATTTAAAGACCGTCTTTAAGGGCATGATTGCCCTAGATAAGAAGATAAAACAGCAGCAAGAAATCATGGATACTGAGGTCATTGATTCCAATAAACTACTTGACATGTCCCTAGACCACGTCATAGCTAAAAAGGAAATGGCTCGTATACAAACAGAACTACGAGAAACAATGGTTTATCAGAGTCCTCCTGAACTTGGTGCTCTATATACAGATGTTATTTCTATGTATGATCTTGTTAAAGAGAAACAGGAAGTAACACATCTACTGAATATTCGTAAGAGGAAAGAGGAATGGCAACGAAAAAACAGGCTCCTTTCCAAAATAAGACAACGAATAGCTTGGGTAATCGTAATGGCTCTAACGGTATTGGAGATATGGGCACTACTAGCAGCAATAGTTCTGGCGAGACCACATACATAAGTTTTCTCATACTCCTGACATTATTGTTCTTCATCATTATGCCTTTTGAACTATATCTCTGGATTATCGTCAACGATCACGTACAAACATGTGGGAAATAAAATGAACGAACAACACAAAGAACAATTTGAATGGTTGATGGGTAAGGTTTATGCTGCTATTTGCATAGCTGACTTTATTATCTTCCCTATCATGTATACAATTGTACAGTTTTGGGAAACACAAGCAGCTAACGATGCCTTCCGTCAATGGAACCCATCTACCCTACAGAACGGTGGTTTTATTCACCTAGCATTCGGTGCTATCTTGGGTATCTCTGCCTTTAAGAAGGGTGAGAAGAAGGAAGATGCGTAATATCTTTATTGCTGTAATACTTCTTGGTATGGCCTTCTTTGCTGGTAAACACCAAGCAAGAGTGGAGATACAAGAAGAAGTCACGCGCATTGAGACTAAAATGCAAGAGGCTGCTACAGATGCAAACAACAAACTAAAACAAGAGAAGAAAGATGCACAAGCTAAAATTGATGCTCTCAAGTCTGATGTTGCTGATGGCGCTCTCAGGCTGTACGTCCGTACCAATAGCAATACCACCTCTGCCGGAGGAGCTTCAGAAAATGGAGCCGAACTTGACAGACAGATTGCTCAAGACCTTATCAGCATCACCGCAGACGGTGACAAAGCCATCATCCAATTAAACTCTTGTATTGACCTATACAACAACCTCAGGACTGTTAAATGAACCTCTCTGATCACTTTACTCTAGACGAAGCAACCTATTCTGAAACGGCTGTTCGTTTAGGTATTAACAACCAGCCTTCTACACTGCAACTCGAGAATATGAAGTTTGCAGCTTCTCAATTGGAGAAGATTCGTGAACTGACAGGTGCTTTGAAGATTAACTCGTGGTTGCGTTTACCTGATGTGAACGTTGCTGTGGGTGGTAGTAAGATTAGTTCTCACATGGATGGTTGGGCGATTGACGTTGGTTCTTCTAAATACACTCCGATTGAACTGTGCCATTTGGTTGAACAAAGTGGTATTAAGTTTGATCAGATGATTCATGAGTTTGGTCGTTGGATGCATATCAGCTTTGCTCCAGAAATGCGCCAGCAAAAGCTAACAATCTATCGCCCTGAAAACAAATACAAATCTGGTATTCTTACTGAAGAAGAGTATCATAAAGCGTAAGGAATATAATGTCTACCTCAGGAACTACAACGTGGAAGCTTAACCGCAACGAAATTATCTCTGCTGCTTTGCGTAAGCTCGGAGTGTTGTCTGGTGGTAGCTCTCCTTCCACCTATCAGATTACAGACGGTACACAAGCCCTAAACGCTCTTGTTAAGGGTTTGCAAACTGACGGAATGCCTCTGTGGGCAATTAAGAGTTATACATTTACCACAGTACTGGGTGATCCTGATTACCAAATTGGTCCAGGACAAACTCTAGATGCAGCTAAACCTCTTAAGGTTTTACAGGCATGGCGTAATCAAAGCAACAACTACTCGAATGTTCCTCTGAACATTTACACTAATTACAATTACGATTTACTGCCATTGGCTATCTCGTCAGGTACTCCTGTCAATCTGTATTATCAGCCCATGCGTGAGCATGGTATGATTAATCTGTGGCCTAAGCCTAGTGATGCAACAACCTCCATTACTATTCGCTACCAAGCTCCTTTCGAGGATCTGACCAGTTCCACAGACGACTTAGACTTTCCTTCGGAATGGACAGAAGCAGTTATCTATTTGCTAGCTGTTCGTCTGGCTCCTGAGTATGGTGTTCCAATTATGGATCGTCAACAACTCAAGAAAGAGGCTGATGAGCTACATGCTTCAGCAATGATGTTTGGTACTGAAGAAGGTTCTCTGTTCTTCCAAGTTGACACTGCTGGGAGAAAATGATGCCCTACAGTAAAACTCCTGTAGTTCAGACATACGAAACAAAACGGATTAACTTTATCTCTAACCCGTTACAGCGTAGTAGTGATCCTAATAAGGACTTCCGTTTGCTCAACATGATGACAGAACGGGTTCCTAGTCCTTCAGGAGATCGTTACTATGTAAAGAGTCGTCCAGGACTCAGCACAACATTTACAACTACTGCGGGAGAAGGTCGTGGACTTTATTATTGGTTGGTATCAGGAACTGGCTATGCAATGTCTGTTGTGGGTGACAAGGTCTATGCAAACGGCTCTGCAGTCCTCACATTAACTACTTCTACTGGACCAGTTGGTTTTACAGAGTTTGTCTATTCAGACTCGTCAGACCGTCTCATCTTGGTAGATGGTACAAAAGGATATGTCTTTACCGATCCATCAACTCCTATTGAAATCTCGGTTGCTAATCTAACTGCTTGGCACACAGCCACTGTATATGCTGTTGGTGACATTCGCCGTCCAACCACAAGTAATGGATTTCAATATCGTGTTACTAAAAATGGAACGTCCAACTCAACAGAACCTACATGGCCTACAACAGTAAATGCCACGGTTACGGATGGAACTGTTACATGGATGTGTGAGCAGAGTGCTTTTCCATCTCCTCATGTACCTACCCCAGTGTTCATGGATGGGTATTTGTTCTTAGCTAAAGCAGGAACACAGGATGTGTACAACAGTGATTTAGATACACCATTACAGTGGTCTGCTGGTAGCTTCTTAACTGCCGAGATGTATCCAGATCGCATTGTTGCTCTTGCAAAGAATAACAACTACATCTACGCAATCGGTACAAACAGTATTGAGTATTTGTACGATGCTGGTAATAACTTTTCAACCATTGGTACACCCCTAGCTAGACAAGCTTCAGCTGTTCAACAGTTTGGTTGTGCTGCTATTGGTACAGTGGTACAAACAGAAAAACAAGTTCTTTTGGTTGGTAAAACAGGTAACGGTGGTTACACAGTTTGGCAAGTAGATGGATTTGATGCAAAAGAAATTGGTATCCCTTCTGTTAAGTTTGCCCTTCTTGGTGAGGGTTTAAACCTTCCAAACATTACCGCATTCTGTGTTCGTGTATCTAGTCAGAAACTTTATGTCCTGTGCTTGTCACAGCGTACACTGGTTTACAGCTTTGATACCCAGATGTGGAGTGAATGGTCTACATCAGATGGCACATTCATTGCTGAGAATGGTTCAGATGGTCCTGGTGGTGAAGCCTATCTACAAGATAAGACAAATGGTAAAATCTACATTATGGATGAAACCTACTTCACAGATGCAGGGGCAGAGATTGACTGTGTTCTAACTACAGCTCGTCTAGACTTCGATACAATCAATCGTAAGTTTATGCACCGTTTAACCATCATTGGAGATGTGCCAGACATCACACTTGCTCAAGACACTGTATACATTTCTTGGAGTGATGATGACTATAACACATGGAGTACAGAACGTGATCTGTTGTTTACAGCAGACCTTCCTGCAATCCATCAACTTGGGCAGTTCCGTCGCCGTGCTTTGAAGCTGCGATATTCGTCACCTCATCTACTTCGTATTGAAGCTCTTGAGGTAGATATTAACAAAGGAAATGTATAATGGCATTAACGCCTGCTCCAATTAAGGCTGAAATTACATCCTTTCCTTGGTATGATTGGTTTAACAAATTATATCAATACTTGGATCGGGCAGCCTCTAACGGATGTTTTCAAGACACAACAACACAAACTGCTGCGTCTGCAAACACCGCTTATGCAATGTCCTGTAATACAACAGACTTTGCAAGAAACGTTGCTGTTATCAATGGTACTAAGTTTACAGTAAACACAGCTGGGCGCTATAACATTGCTTTTAGTGCTCAGTTTGAAAACTCAGATACACAAGCACATGATGTGGATATTTGGTTTGCTGTGAGTGGAACCAACGTTGCTGGTTCAAATAGTCAAATAACTATTCCAAGTAAACATGGTTCTACAAAGGGACACTTTATTGCTGCTTGGAACATCTTTCTAGACATGGTACAAAATGATTATGTGGAAATTATGTGGAGTACGGCAAGCACAACAGTGTCTATTCCAACAATTCCTCCACAAACAAGTCCGACAAGGCCTGAAACTCCATCGGTCATTGTGACAATAAATCAGGTGCTAACATGAAAACTCCTGTTGTTCTGAAAGACAACTATACAATCTATCTTGAGTTCTTTAGTAATCACTTGTGGATTCATGTAGATGTTCGTAATTGGACAGCTAAGATTAAAAAAGAATTTAAAGAGGATGTAGACACACTAATCAAATTGGTTAATCGACCTCTACTAGCTTTTATCGTTGAAGACAATGTGAAACTATTAAAGTTTGCAAAATTATTTAAATGGAAACAAAAAGCGACGACCCATGCAAAAGATGGTAAACTCGCTTTTATTTATGTTTCACATGAGATGTAAGGAAATAATATGGGTGGCGTAGTAAGTGATGTATTTGGTGGTGCAGCCGACATTGTTGGTGATATTGGCGGTGCTGTGGGAGATGTAGTGGGTGGAGCTGTTGATTGGGCAACCGAACACCCTCTTGAAGCTGCACTGCTTGCTGCTGGGGTTTATTATGCTCCAGAAATTGGAGCCTTCATTGATGGCTCAGGAGCTGTGGTAGGTGCTGGAGCTGAGGAGGCTGCTCTTAATACAGGAGTTACTTTGGGTGGGGCTACGGATATGGGCGGTGCCCAAGGTCTTAACCTAACAAATACAGGAACCAATCTTGCTGAGATGGGTGGTGGTCAAGGTTTAACATCTTCTACCGCAGCTAACTTAGCTGAAATGGGCGGAGGCCAGGGCCTTACTACAGAACTAGCAGGAGCTGGTGGTGGTGTTTTAGGTGCTGCTGGGCTAGATTCTGGTGCCTTGACTGCTGGTGGTCTTGCCACTGCCGCTGGTGTCGGAACCAGCGGTTTAGACACACTTGTAACAGATCCTAATGGGGTTTTAGTTGGGGGTGGAACAGGTGGGGTAAATACTGGTGGTGGTACTACTGTTGGTGGAGGTGGAGGCGGTGGAGGAGGTACTTCTAGTGGGAATACCGACTGGACAGCCCTCTTAGGTGGTTTAGCTGGTTTATATAACTCCAAGGAAATCGCTGCTCAACAGAAAGCTCAGTTTGATAAAATCAATGCTACCTTGGAAAGCATGTACTCTCCAGGTTCAGCAGAGTATCAAGCTCTTTGGAATCAAATGTCTCGTGCTGATGCTACTGCTGGTCGTGTCAGTCAATTGGGACCACGTTCCGTAGACTTAGCTGGTAAGGTTGCTGGTATTAAATCTAACGCCTTGGTTAGCTCTCTCGGTAATCAAAACCAAATGCTTAATAGTTCTTTGATGAACCAAGCAGGTGGTTTGAATGACATCTTGAAAGCTCTGGGTACTTCTGGTGCATCCAACTCAATTAACTCAGCAATCAGTTCTGGTGTAAATACAGGTATTAAAACACTGAGTGATTACTTTACTTCTTAAGGACTAACATGGCTGATTT
>ERZ650310.453-NODE-453-length-12198-cov-4.754838_pt1 | contig 12198 bp, 14 predicted proteins | sample MGYA00376246_ERZ650310 | MGnify/ENA primary metagenome ERZ650310 (study PRJEB26733, sample SAMN07839286) | wastewater metagenome | biome: small river; feature: stream; material: water | place: USA: North Carolina | collected 2016-03-01 ...
TGCTACCCCTGATGCCCCAGGTGCAACTACACAGAATGACATGAATAACGCTCCAAGTTCAGACAACATCGACAAGAGACTTCGTAAAGCTAACAACAACATTACAGCAGCATTCTTCAATGTTGTGAGTGGACTTTCAAAGTACGAAGCAAGGGTTCTGGATCAGAAGAAGCAAACTCGAACAGCCGACTATGACGACGCTGTAAAAGAGTTCTACGCTTTGAACAGTAAGTTCCACACAATGTTATCAGAGCAATTGAGTCCTTGGAAAGACCTTGTAACCGTAAACAACAAATCACTTGACGACCTTGTGTCTTCATGGATTTCTTCTCAGAAATGCCCCGAAGGAATTGAAAATGAAATCACTTGTACTGAATCGTAAATTGTTACCTTCGGGTGACAAAATGATTGAGTCCACGGCAACCTTCAATGACAAAAGCGAAATGATGATTTACGATATCATCATGCCGTATAAGTCTTTTGAAGGCGACACCTCTGTTACTCCTACAGAAGTGATGGACTTCTTGAAAGACGCACCAAAAGATTTAACGGTAAGAATCAATTCCGCTGGAGGAGAAGTAAGTTCTGCATTGGTAATGTATAACCGGCTACTTGAACATAAAGGCGAAGTGACAACGATTGTTGACGGTTACGCTTTCAGTTCTGCTGGATGGGTTGCTCTTGCAGGATCAAACCGTCAGATCTGCAATGGTGCTTTGTTTATGATGCACAACCCTTACATGTTCGAGAAAATTGATAGTGAACAGTCTGTGCAGAATGCTGGTGACCGTTGGCGATCTCACCGTGACTCTATTGTAGATATCTTCACTTCCAGAACTTCTCTGCAGGCAGACGAAGTAAAGAATTTGATGGGTAAAGAGACATACCTATCTGCACAAGAGGCTGTAGACAAGGGTATGTTCCACGCTGTCAGAAACGGAAAGGCAAACACAGCAATCTTGAATTGCTTGTCTATTCCACGAGAAGCAATGAACAAAGCCATAATTGAAAGACCAGACCTTTCAGAGTTACGTAGAAGAACTCTTAATTTACGTACAAAATTTGTTTGATTTTGTATTGACGAATTGGTACTATCTTTTTAGTCTGTTGACACGGCTGTGCTGAAAGCAACGCATACACGCTGGCCAGAACGCCCGTATTAACCTCAAGGAGAAAAACAATGGCTTTTTGTAGCCTAAAAGTACATGCTTTTGCGATGCTGGTTGGTGTTGCTTTCAATGACACGGCTGTAAAGCATGGTGACGTTTCTAAGCTGACTATGAATCAGCTTCAGGATGAACGTACTCGCCTAATTACTGTCACCGAAGCATTTGATGCTAAAGGTGATAAACTTACGGCACAGGAAAATCAGGAGTATGTAGACGCTGTTGATCGTCTTGAGGCTGTTGTAAACAGTTTCCAGAAGACTTCACTGGGTCTTGCCGAACGTCGTAACGCCCTTATTGCGATGAACCGAATCTCTCAGGCAACCAGTGGTTTGGTGGTTGACCTCTCCAAGGGTGTAAGCACCCAACCAGCATGGGAACAGGATAAGGAAAAGTACGGGTTTAAGGACCAGAAAGATTATCTTTCTGCCGTAGTAAACCTGTACCGTGACCGTAACCCTGACACTGCAGACCCACGTCTGAAGCGTGTTGTTATGGACGCGATTGGCTCTGACGAGTTCAGTAAGGCAAACTGGGAAGCCCAAGGTGTTGGCGTTCCTCGCGGTTTCATCAACACCGTTATGCAGATGGAACCAGAGGCTGATCAGTTCACGTCTCTGATGACTCGAATCAGCATGACTGCACCAGTTGTTGACATTCCTTGTCGAGTGGATAAGGACCATCGTAACAGCGTTACTGGTGGCTTCCGAGTTTATCGAGGTAAGGAAACTGCTGCTCCTGAAATGAGCAAGACAGCAATGGAATTGATTTCACTGAAAGCCCATGAACTGAACGGTGCTGCTGCAGTTACCAATCAGTTGATGTCTGACAGTCCAATTTCTATTGCTTCTCTGATTGATGCAGGATTGCGACAGGAAGCCCGATCTTACCGTATGGATGAATTCCTTAACGGTAACGGTATTGGTCGTCCTCTTGGTTGCTTGAATTCCAACAACCCTGCTTTGATCAACGTGCTTCGAGAAGTTGGACAGACGACTACCGATGTACTTAACGGTATGAATATCGTTAAAATGCGTCAGCGAGTCTGGGGATATGACAACGCTGTCTGGTTGTGTTCTCTTGACTTGTATCCTTTGGTATTCAAACTGTGTATTGAATCTCCAAATAACGCTGGCGTCATTAAGTTGTTTGTGCCGGGAACTGGTGCTGGTCTGCCTGATACACTACTCGGCCGTCCTGTAATCTGGACCGAGTACATGAACGGAATGGTTTCTGGTCAAGACGGAAATCAGATTTCTGAATGGAATGATAACTTCCTTGCCTGTGTTAATGCTACTCAGATGCTGTACGGTGAACGTGGAACAGGTAACCTTGCTCGTTCTATCCATGTTCGATTCCTTGAGCGTGAAGAAGTATTCCTCTTCACTTCGTTTGACGATGCTCGTCCTTGGTGGAAGAGTACCTTCCAGCCTAAGAATGGTGGGCTGACACAGTCCCCCTTTGTTACGCTGAGTAAGACTGCTGCCACTTGATGTTGGTCAGAGGGGAGGGTAGGCGTTCGTTCCTTTCAACTACCCTCCCCTCAATCAGGTTTACTTTCATAAATCTCTCAAGGAGTTGTTTAATATGGCCACTTTGAAATTCACCCATTTGTCCAGCAAGTACCTTATCAAGGCACTTGGTACTTTGACGATGAACGGGTCCATCGGTAATGCTTATGTCATTACTGAAATTCCAGACAAAGCAATTCTGGTTATCAACGATGCTGTCTTGACTGGTGACTTGACGGTAACTGTAGTTGGATCAACTTCAACCGTTGGTACGTCTGGATTTACCACGATCAAAACACACGTCTTTAAGTCTACTGGTGCAGCAAATTTTGCAGTAGAAATTGACTCAGAAGAAGTCTCTTACGCTGAAGATCGTGCTGGAGTTGATTTCAAGACTGTCGTATTTCGATTGACTGGAACAAACACAAATACGGTTAAGGCTGCTGCTATGTTACTGCCGCTGCATCGTCGAGGAGAACTGACGGCGACTGGTACAGGCACGCTTACCTGATGTGTCCCCGAGGAGTGGCATTGCGACCCATGTAAGCCCAATCCTCAAATACAATCCTGCCAAGCTGTACAGGCAGGTTTTATCCGCTACGGCGGTTACAACCTCAGCATAGTTCCGGGGGTAACTGTGCTGAGGTTTGTTTGTGAGGGTCATTAAATGCCTATGTATGTTGACCTGTCTCAAGAGGCTGCATTATCAACTATCGTAACAGATGAACTGTTGCGATCTGTAAAGCAGAACATAGGTTTTGACCCAGAAACTCCAACGTCAAACCTACCTGTAGACCTTGACTCTTTGCTGCACGAGTGTATCAGCATCTGTGAGAAGGAGCAGTGGAGGTTTATTCTTCGTAAGCCGGTTACCTTGAGTCTGCCCTACGAAGCTTTCATGTACAATGACCGTCTGGTGTTCCTACCGTTTGGGCGTACAACGTCAATTACTTCTTTGACCTACTCAAAATCAAGCGGTGCAACAGGAACAATCTCTTCAGCCGACTACACTCTTTACACTCATGAACCAAGTAAGTTGTGGTGTTCTGATTGGTCTGCTTTATTTGATGACGTTGACACTGCCCAGCCCTACCCGATTACTCTCACTTACACAACAGGCTATACTTCTTTCTCAGAAGTTCCCAAGTCTACTGTACGTGCCCTCAAGATTTTAGCGTACCACCTATTCGAATATCGAGACGCAATCTCTGAGGGCAACGTACAAGAACTTCCACAGGGCTACTGTCAACTTCGAGACTTATCACTTCTCAACGACCAACGAGCAATTCGTTACATTGTTGATGACTGGTCGAAAGTGAGTCGCGGATGAACAAGTACAACCGTAGGTCCAGACCTAACCTCAGGCATAACGTTGAGTTCTGGAGTCCTTCAACAGAAGCCGGTGCATCAGGAGAACTAGAACAGAAGTTCATTCTTGAGTACAAGGGGCCTTTCAGTTTAGAGTTACCAAGGAATCCAGTAGAAGTAGCAGACTCGGGAAAGATTCAAAACGAGCAAGTCTTTGTTCTTATTGGTCAATGGTGCAAAGATGCCCTTCGAGTAACTGCTGGTATGTATGCAGTCATTCCTTCGTTCCAGAAAGTGTACGCCATTCAAGGCAACGCTACAGACCCTTGGGGAGATAGGCGTAAAGTACACATCCGAATTGTAGATAACGTAACTCAACCCGTCACAGTTCAGATTATCAACACGATGTTCTAATGGCCAAGTCTTCAATCATTGTTGCGGTAACTATTCCATCAGACCTCGAAAAAGACTTTGAGACTCTGATCGGGAAGATACGTAAGAACGTAATTAGGCAGTCTGTTAGAGCGGCTATTCTTCCCCCCAGAACAGCACTTCGAGCGAGATTGATGGGTTTGAGTTCTGAGTCTATTCAATCGACTGGTGCGTCAATGCGTGCCGTAGACACAAAAGTCAAACAGTCAAAGAGTAATCCAAACAAGTTCTACGGTATTGTTGGTGTAAGCAAAAAATACATTGAGGCTCTTGTTCCTGAATCTTCTCCAAAATATAAAAACACCATTCAAAGACAATTGTCTTTTGGTGTGTTTACTGGCGTAAAACGTAAAACTGGAACACCTATTTATGCCAAGAAGTTCAAACGTGGGGACGTTAGAAACCGTGCCGGTCGTCGATGGGGTTTGCGAAAACGGATACCAAATAAGTATTGGCACTTATCTGAACGCGGATTCAGACACGCAAAAAGCGGTTATAAATTTCCCGGCCATAACTTTATCGGTAGAGTAGCTGAAGAAACAAAGAGTGAATCCTTGCGTATCTTTGAAGAAACTTTCCGCAGACACATGAAACGAGTAATGTCATGAGTGCCCCTTATGACTTAGACATTGGACTTCAAAAACTGATTTCAGGATCAGTATCTGTACCTGTCTACAAAGCACAATTTCTTCCCTCAGAAGATCTCAAGGCGACTCCGAATGGTTATGTATTTTGGGACGCTCCTGATATAGTTCCTCTACTCTCATCTGAAGGATTCGCAGAGCCATCAGGTAATGAGTCTGTGACATTTGAACTTGACATTGCGTGTGTAGCCTATGACAATGTTAAGCGTAAAGCATTGGCCGCAAGTGTTCTCAACGTTCTACAGCCAACGGTAAGTGGACGAAGAACATTCTTGACATCTTATGCTGTACCGGGTACTGGAGTTTTTATACAAAACCTCAGAATGACGGCTACAAACGAAACGGGTATATTGAAAACAGGACAGTCAAACCCGGACATTACTATGTTGGTCCTGTCGTTTTCCGGAAAAGCAACTTGTTAGGAGAAAATAATGTCTAATCGAGACACCTCAAGAGTCAAGATTAAATTCTTTGCTCAGACAACTGTACCTACTGGATCAGGCCCAGCCCCTGATACTGTTGACTCAGCCAGTAATGTTTACGCCTGTGTTACTGATGGGCCTAACTGGTCTGGCTTTACCCGAGGTGATGTTCAGACAACGTGTTCAAATACGACATTGGACGCATGGGGAAATCTTATCCGTACCTACAAAGCGGGTAAGATTGTTGAGATGGGAACTCTGACCTTTACAGTTGACTGGGATGCTGACGACAACTACGGTGGTCGTGAGTGGGCCGCATTCTTTGACGGTAGGTCGGGAAGTTTGCTTATTGAGTTTCCTGCTGAATTGGGCGAAACAGTTGGTCCAAAGTTGACAGTCAGTGGCTACTGTAATAAGTTTACCCCGATGGGAACGGTACTGGCTGAAGGTGATGGTTCTCGTTCTACAGCAGAACTGGTCTGGAAGATCTCCGGATCAATCACAGTAACTGCTCCTGTTTGATAGTCAAATAGTTTTGTTGAGCATCCGTCATTCGTGGCGGGTGCTTTCACCCCCTTTATGCTGAGAAAGTTTCATGGCTCTTACATTTTCAAAACCACGTTCTGTTCCTTTTCCCGGCTCTGTTACTGGTCGGTTTGTAGAACCATCAGTCGGAATCATCAATTCTTTCATCCAGAAACTTAACGAGTTTCCGAAGCTGAAAGAAGATATGATTGACGCCAGATACTTTTCAGGTATGCGAATACTGGTCTGTCTTTTTGACGGTGATCAGCCTTTCATTGTGCAGTTGATAAACGAGTTGCACGAAAGCAATCCTGCTGCATGGCCCAATACTTATTTGCCAACAGACTCTCTTTCTCAGATACTTGATGCGATAAGCGTCCATGAATTGCAGAGGTTAATAGACTACTTCCTCAGCAACATTACAGTATCCCAGATGGAAGAGATTACTACTCTTATCCAGAACAACATTTGGTTTTCTAAAGCACCCGCAGAAAAAAACTAATTACTCCCGGCGATGATAGGTGGTTCACACTATTTCTGTGTAGTCGCTGGGGGAAATCAAAGTCTGAAGTAGAGGCAATGCCTTACTCGGAGTTCAAAGACCACAAATGGTTCTGGGAGAATTTCAAATGGGGAATGCAGGATGACATACTAGCCATCGGAGTATGTAACCATTTGAGAAGTCAATCATCAAAGGCGAATGTTTCACCTTGGATGGTTAAACAGTGGACTCTTCAAAGCAACTACACTTACAGAGTGACCAAACTAATCATTAAACCCGTTGCGGCTATCCGTAGCGGGTTTATGGCTATGGTAGACGCTATAAAGGCTTCAACAAATGTCGGCAACATCAGTAAGTGAAATAGCGATTAAACTCGGCCTTGACGATGCCAGCATGGTAGCCGGATTAAGCCGTGCTAAATCACAGGCACACAACTGGTCAAAAGACATGGTAAAACTTATGACCGTGTCCGGAAAAGTGGAGTTAGGGGATGTACTTGCTCAAAATAAAATACTTGAAGGGGTAAACAAGTTAGCAGAGCAAAGTCTAAAAGAACAAATAAGTCTTACCCAGAAATTAGCTGCGGAAAGAGACAACGCCTATAATACTGCTCATAAAGCAGCCTCAACGTCTATAGCTGATCAAGAAAAACTACGTCAAATAGAGCTTGACGCTCTAAAGACAGCGATACTTAGACGTGGAGAAGAAGAACGTATCGCCAACCTGAAACAAGCAACAGCTAATGCGTCAGGTGTAATGGTACAGGGTATGTCTGTTTCTGGAACGAAAGTTTCAATGATAGACACAATGAACACTTTCTATGTTGAGCAAAGAAAACAAGCAGACGACATTCTAAAGTTAGAAAGAGAAAACAACGTTGAACTACAAAAACAGATTGCTGCAAGAATAACCCTACGTAATATACGGATGTCAGAGCAAGGAGCGATAGACAAACGAAATACTGCTTCTCAAGAGAATGAAGCAAAACGTGAAGCGATTATGCTTCTAAAGAGTGCTGAAGGAGAGACAAATAAACTGTTGAAGTTGGACACTCGCTTACGCCAAGAAGCAATGGAGTTCAAAAAAGTTCTGGATGCTGCAAATCTTAGTCTAACAGATCGTAACGCAATTGTTCAAAGATTCTTAGCCGCCCAAGCAGCAATACGTAAAGAGGCTGTAGGGTTGTCACCTCAAGAACTTGCTCTCCAGAAACGAGACAACGATCTTAAACGTGATGCAATTGCTTTGAAGAATCTTATTGCCTCAGCAGAACAAAGGCACACTATACGGCTCGCTGAATACAACGATATGCTTAAAGCAACTTTGATTACTCAAGAGGAGTATGATCGTGCTGTACAGCATTCTTTAATGGTAAGAGACGCCAGCAATAAAGGCTTTGGTGCAATGTCTGGTGCTTTGACTCAAGCATCGTTTGCCGCTGAAGACTTCATTCAAGTCTTGTCTATGGGCGGCGGTTTGAACATGGCACTTATGTCTGCCTCAAACAACCTATCTATGGTTGCTCGTGCCCTTGCCCCCACTTCAGGTGCTATCGGTGCTCTCGTTGGTGTAGGTATCCCAGCATTGCTTATCGGTCTTGGAATGGCAGCAACTCATTTCCTGAAGACAAAAGACGCTGCTGAAGAGATGAAAAAAGCAATGGATGAAGTCAATGAACGATTCAAAGACTTCGGAAAGATGACTCAGCTTCGTCTTAAAATGCAATTCAACACTGAAGACACTAAAGCCATTTCTGATGTAAACGCTTTGGAAGAACAGCGTACTGCTTTGCTACGTGAAGAAAAACAATTAAAAATTGAACTAACTAAACAAGACGTAGTAAGGGATGCAAAAAATAAGGCTGCTATAGAGAGTATGCTAGGCGGAGAAGAAGCCCTAGCTGAAATGAGAGATATCTTAGATCGTTCAATACAAAACGGCAATGAAGAGCAAAGGAGCACTTCACGGGCTACAAAAGCCTTATTAGACGCAGCAATGGCTGCAGCAGTTCAAGGAAAAGGAATTACTGCTTTAGAAAAGCTAAAAGAACTGTACGATTCTTTACCTAGTGCCGCAGAAACTTTTTTTGTAGGTGCAGACTACTCTGCTCCAGGGTATGACCCAGCCCTTATCAATGCTTTGGATGATCTATTTGGTGGCGGCATGCTCGGCACTGAAGTAGACGTTAAACGGATGCAGGAGTTATTAGATACACTGGTCGACCCAACAATCGAATTAACAGATGAACAACGTAAGCAATTAGAAATCACTCAAGCATTACTGGATTTGAAAATGCGTGAGCAGGAAATAATAGATGAAACAATGCAACGATCACGTAGTGCATCTGAACGTGCTGCTCTCGACCTTAAAAACAAACAGGAAGAGATAAGTTTCATGATGCAGGCTAATGATCTTGAAAAAGAAAAGTTAAGTATCCAACAACAACAGATGGAGTTTATGGGTATACAAGAAGGTGACTTGAGTAGTTTGTCGGCAGCACAAGCAGCAGCGGGAATTGAATTCTTAAAAGTCTATGCTGACAACCTTGGAAAAGACATAGCAGAAACACAAAAAGCGGGTATGCCTACTGCTCAAGGGGCATTGGAACAAGACGCTCTTAAAGCACAAGCCAATGCCTTTGATCAGGTATTGAAAGCAGCAACAAAGAAACCAGATCCTCAGCTTGAACGCTCCAACAAACTTCTCGAAGCAATTAGAGAAGCAATTGCCAACGGCGGAACATTCCAGTTTGTACAGTAAAGGATAAACAATGCCACTATACATAGAGGGGCTACTCCTCGAATCAGAAACAATGTCTGCTGAGTGGGGTAAAGTCTCAATCAGCGGTACAGTCCTTATCCGAATGGACAGTCCACTTGAAAACGTAAGTGATGTTCAGTCACAACTTCCAGCCTACGACTTTGGTTACACACAAGAACCAACATTCACTATTGGGCTGTCATACTTCCCCGGCAGACCTGATCTAATACTCAGAACCGCTCCAACGGTAAGAGAACATGAGGCTGGAAGACCTTGGTGGCTTATAGACCTGACATGGGAATCATCTCAGTGGTTAAATGAGATGCTACCGAAAGAAGACCAAGGTAAGGGCAACGGTGGAAGACCTAAAAAAATAGAGGAAGTAACAGGTACTGGTGGTGGTCCTCCACAAAAAATAATCACCTTTCCATGGAAGGAACCCCCTACATGGTCGTCAGATGTTCGTACAGTGAAATCAACTAAATTTCACGACGCAATAGGTGCCCCACTGCTACACGCTAACTATCTACCTGTTACAGAAGGAGTAGATGTAGACCTTCAATTAGAAGTACATACGTTTACTTGGAACGTAAAATATGCGGATTTCAATTACGACACTGATGTTGCACAGTACATCGGTACTATAAACAGTGCAGACATACCTGACCTAAAAAATGCAAAGGCAAAACACGTACTTTGTGAATCAATAACCTGTGTAGAAAACAGACGAAGTGTAAACTTAGGCACACCGTCTGGCCAATCAAATGATGGGGCAAATGAAACGCATCATTATGTGACACTGAATGCAAGATTTGTTATTGACAGACGCGATACACTTCACGGATACTTTCGAGAAGCAAATAGACGTGTATCTCAACACACGCTTCAAATTGTTACGACACTGCCAGAGAACACGCTTTCTTACATACCTATCCCAGTAAACGCGAGAGGCGATGTTGCTCAATCACCTTGGCCATTGCTTCCTTCAGGAGCAGCAGTTCCTTATGACCTGATCGACATTTACGATCCTGAAGAGGCGTATGCGTGGATAGACCCGTTACTCCCAAAGACATCGAATTTGAAAACATTTATTACTAACCATGAACTGAAGATACCATGAACACAAGAATAGGCGGTTACACAGTAGAAGATGCCACTGCCATCCATCGCAAGGTTCTTGGTATATCTTCTTCTCAGAAACCACTCGACAACGCAAAGTATCGAACAGTACATAACCCTCAGTATTACGTTGTACTGCTTGAAGATCTTGCACCTGCAACAGAACCACAGACTGGTTACACTCAGGCAGATGCTCGCGTAATGCGATACCTTCAACCACCAGATCCAAACAGTCTGGACATGGAAGAGTCCCCTGAAGGATCAGATACTGAGATAAAAATAACGAACAGGTTTACAAGTTTCTCTGCTTCAACAGGGGACTTGATACTTGTTATTCGTAACAGTTCCGAGTGGTCCCCTGTCAATGCAATATCTGGGTCTTTACTGAAGCATGCAATAATCGGAGAGTGCCTAGGTGGAGGTTACTACATCGCTCAAATAGCGGCTAAGCCAATATGGAAACTTCCGGGCGGTCAAGATCAGTTAGGTACTGGCTCAGGTACTGGAACGTACATATTAAACTCAGACTTCAAAGAGGGTTGTGACCACTGCTTAGATATTGAAGTAGACCCTACTTTTATTTCTTGTGGCAGTTTGAAACAACCGCCTAGAGCAACAATCGGTGGTGGTCCAGAATTTGTCTACTGCTATGATGCAAGAAAACTAGCTCTGCCTGCAGAAGCCCACGTAATAATTGCGTACATGGGCGATACAGTTGACGTGTACGCTACAGGAGATTCTGAACGCGGTACAGGAACTTCAAACCATGAAGAAAAACTTTACATGGTTTTGACAGGTACTTATCCTTTAATTGCAATTCCAGATAGATTTTACAAATGTTGTGATGGTTCGGTAATTCTGATTAAATGTGACAACTACATCACTGAAGGATATTACTGTCCGGGTGACGCTGGAGATTGTCCTGTACCAGGAACAGGTTCTGGAACTGGAACTACATCTGGTGGCGGCGGCCCTAGTCCGGGAACTGGAATAGGCGGAGGAGGAGGTTTCCTATAATGCCGAGCAATCAACAACAAGCCTTAATGCTATGTGGATGCTGCGGAGGATGTTGCAGTGGAAGGTGCGAACCGTTAACTGTAAACGAACTGTTTGAAGAAGTTCCCGCAACATGCTCTGATCCTCTTCCTGTTTCTTTAACCATTGAAATAACTGGCACTCCTACTTGGGGTGCTTTTACTTGCTTTACAGGAACAGGAACACTCACATATAAAACTCCAGTCACTGGAGGAACATTTTGTTGGGAAGGAACGGTCACAGGATCGTGTGTAGACTGCAACGGTGCAACTTTCAACTGGGGCATGAAAGCAGTTCTATGCTGTAACAGTTTGAATAATGGTTTCACAGTAACCTACTATCCTGTAGCCACGATCTGCCCTGCAGTAGGTTTAGTGAGTAACTCAACAGCATCTTTATGTAAGCCATTCTTGATTTCTGGATGTTGGCCTACTTTCGGTGCTTGTTGGGTGTCATGCTTTGACGATATGTTTATGCCTAAAGACCCCCCATCTTTTACAGTATGCTATATCATCTATGAAACCCCAGCTTAAAATACCGAAGTTATGGCAAGAGCATATTGACAACAATACTGCTTTTGGAAAACAAATAAAATCTTCTTTAGAGAAGAAACAATCAGAACCTGTGGTTGAGACTAAAAGCCAACCATTCAAACTTGGAGACACAGTAAAAGCAGCACTCACAAAAGTAGGTATCACAGAAGAACGTGTCAGTAATTGGCTAGGAGATCGGAAGAGCGTCGTGTAGGGAAAGAGTGTCTTCGCCTGTGTAGAT
>ERZ650310.454-NODE-454-length-12179-cov-67.244226_pt1 | contig 12179 bp, 19 predicted proteins | sample MGYA00376246_ERZ650310 | MGnify/ENA primary metagenome ERZ650310 (study PRJEB26733, sample SAMN07839286) | wastewater metagenome | biome: small river; feature: stream; material: water | place: USA: North Carolina | collected 2016-03-01 ...
CGAGATCGCTGATCGTGACTGGAGTTCAGACGTGTGCTCTTCCGATCTACATCGCTCACGATTTTTATAAATTTTCAAGGGGGGTATTGAGAAATGAACCCGATAAACGTAAAAAGAGATGAAATTTAAAGATTTAGATATTGCCTTAAAAATTTGTCACCCTATAATCAAAGAAGAAGATACACCCATTTATCAGGTATCCGAAAGTACTTCTGATGATGAGTACGCTAAGATTGAGGAGCTTGATGGATTGGTTAGGGATACTCATTTTGTGGTTAATCATGAAGATGATTTGTACAATTATGATTCATACATGGTTCTTCCTTTTACAAAGCATTCAAGGCGTGGGCAGTTTTATTACTTTCTTGCCCACAAGAAAACACTTGAATTGTCTGTGTTTGCAAGTAAGCCTGATGGGTCTGGTGGACTGGTTATGCTTCCAGATGAGTTGATTGACTTGATTAAAAAAGGTGATATTGTAGCGTAACATGATAAAAACAGGAACAGAACTAAGGCAGGAACTTGCAAAGGTGCAACGGAACAAGCTGTTTTTTGCTATGCAGTTGCTGAAAAAATCCAACTAATCCAGAAACGAAAGCAAGTTTTCAGAAGTTTGAGAGTAGAGAGGTTGAGATTAAAGAGTGGCTAGGTCGTTGAGATTCACTTTATAAACGTAAAAAAAATATATGAAAGTATCAGTTATTGCCGATATTCTGGAAATTTATCATCAAAAGGAAGTCATGGAAAAGGAAATCATGGAAAAGGTTCAAGTAAACTTATTGCAAGATGATAGCGGACACTGGTATGCTATCCCTGTGAATATGGTTCAAAGTTTTGAAAAAGATATGTCAGACTTGGAGCTTGTGGAGTCTGGTGAGTTTGACAGTATTTGGGGTGACTATATGGCTAATGGCGACATTAATAACATTGACTTGTTTGTCAATAAATCTCGTTTCCCGTGGCTAACCTAACACCGCTCGAAATCTACCTTCTAGGATGTGTGATTTCTTTTATTGTGTTCATGCTTGACTTTGCTCGTGCCGTGAAAGCCAGAGGCAAACAGGCGTTTCTCAGGCTTGCAAATGGCGACATGGAAAAGCTAAACACGGCTTTTATTTTGTTGTTGTTTGTAGTTGTTGCTTGTTCTTGGCTTTCATTAGTTTCTATGATTTACAGATTTTTATTTAAACCGTGGTAGGATGAAGAACAAACGAAAACAGCGATACCTGACACTAAAACTCAGAAGGATAGTACTTGAAAAACAAGCTATCAAAGACAAGTTTCCCGATGTTGATTTTGATAATACAAGCCTGAGGAGTGCAATGTATAGGTATCGGGGATTGCTACTTAACGAGGTGGGCTTAATGGTTGATTTGGATTATTGTAAGTCAAGTGACGGTACAAAACGATGCAGTTCTTGTAATTGCGGAAAACAGATATTTTAAGATGGAAAACATTATAGTTTCTTTTTCGGGTGGCAGAACCTCCGCATTCATGGGAAGGTTTTTAAAAGACTTATACCCAGATAAAAATCTACTTTTTATATTTGCAAACACGGGAAAAGAGAGAGAAGAAACGCTTGAATTTGTGAATAGGTGTGATGTAGAATTTGGATGGGATTTAGTTTGGGTTGAATATGATATAATAGACGGCAATTCAACATTCAAAATTGTTGATTTTAAAACAGCAAGTCGAAAAGGTGAGCCATTTGAAAGAATGATTAATAAATACGGACTTCCAAATGTTATGAATCCCCACTGCTCCCGTGAATTGAAAAAAATGACAATCCAAAGATACTTGCGGAGCATTGGACTGAAAAATGGGGATTACGTTACCGCAATTGGGAAAAGAGCTGATGAAGAACATCGTATAAATCGAAACGAAAAGTTTGAAATTTATCCTTTGTGTGACACTATCAAAACGGATGCCGAATTTATTAGAAGGTTTTGGGATAGTCAACCATTTGACCTGCAATTATTGGATTATCAGGGTAATTGCGATATGTGCTATAAGAAGTCATTTAGAAAACTAATGACCATCAACCGTGAAGATAGTAAAATGATCGATTGGTGGGAACAGATGGAAAACAAATATGGGTAATCTCAGTACGCATTTTTTAGGGAAAATAAAACTGCTTCTGACATTAGAGAAATGTCAAAAAGAAGATTTAGACTTGCGATGGATGCTCATTTGGTCAATAGACAACAGTTTGATTTATTTGATACCGACATAGACAAGGAGTATGATTGTAGTTGTAAAATTTAATTTAAGATGGAACAAAATAACAAAGCCCCTGCCGAACTGGATTCGGTGGGGGCAAAACTTTGGAGAGCCGTATTTGATGAGATAGGCAAAGAATTCATCGAGGTTAATAGTGCGACGGTTTTGGTATTGTGTAAGGAGTATCAAGACTATGTGAAGTATTCCAAACTTGACCCTGTCGCTAAGACTCCGAATGGCTACGAGACAATATCGGCAGCATCTCAGATAGCAAACAGATGTCAAACCAATTATTTACGGTTGCTTAGGTCACTAGGACTTACACGGGTGCAATTAACAAAAGGACAGGATGGCGAAAAAGACGAAGACGAGTTCGAGAGATTCGCAAACGGAGATTGATTGGGGTGCGGTTGTTGAGTCTGGCTTTCAGTATGCTGAAGATGTAAGAAACGAAAAGATTCTAGCGTGTAGGTACTTGAAAAAAGCGGTTGAGCGATTCTTTAAGGACCAGGAGCGAAAAGACTTGTTTCTTGACCATCAGAAAATCAAAAAGGCGGTTGAGTTCTATAAGTTTATCAAGCATACAAAAGGGTCAAAATTCGCTGGCACAACCTTTGTTCCGTCTCCGTGGCAAGTATTCGCTATCATCAATTTATACGGCTGGTACTGGACTGACACAAAAAAGCGTAGGTTTCGACGTGCTTATTTGAAAGTACCAAGAAAGAACGGAAAATCGACCTTCATGTCCGCTTCTGCTGTTTATGCGTTGAGTTGCGACGGTGAAGCCGTTCCAGAAGTGTATTCGGCTGCCACGATGCGGTCTCAAGCAAAAATCGTATTTGATGAAGCGGTACGAATGATTAAGAAATCACCTTCATTGAATCGTTTTTTCAAGTGTCTTACTTGGGTTGTAACTCCTAAAAAAGGAGGTGGGAAATTTGAACCACTTGGAGCAGATGGTGACAACTTAGACGGTTTGAATATTTCGTTTGGTGTGATTGACGAGTATCACGCACACAAAACGAAAGTCATGTATGACGTGCTAGACACTGCCGATGGTGCAAGGGAGAATCCACAGATTTTCACAATTACAACCGCTGGGAGAAATACGGAATCGCCTTGCTTTTATTATGAGCAGGAGTTAAAGTCTGTTTTGGATGGGGTCTATAATGACGACAACACGTTTATTCTGATTTATGAACTTGACCGTGAAGATTTAGACACCGAAGAGATAGACGGAAAAACACGGTACAAATGGGAAAATCCCGATATTTGGATTAAGTCGAACCCGAATTTGGATGTGTCGGTGAGTAAAGATTATCTTTTGCAAAAACTCCCTGCTGCACTCCGAAGCAAAGCGAATAGGGTCAATTTTCTGACAAAGCACATGGATATGTGGGTTTCTGCTCCGACAACGTGGATAGAAACCGAAGTTTGGAATAAGAATAATGAGGAAATAGATGAGAAGGAATTGCTAGGATTGCCTTGTTATGGTGGTTTAGATTTAGCGAGACGTGACGACTTTTGCTCGTTTTCTTTGGTTTTTGATTATAACGGTAAGGTTGTAATTAAATCGTGGTCGTGGTGTCCGTCTGATACCATAGAAGATAGGATTTCAAAAGGGTTGTCGGCTCTTGGCGATTGGATGGAACAGGGTTTGGTGATTGAAACGTCGGGAAATGTAACCGATTATTCAGAGATTCAAGATTTTATAATGGTCAAGGCGAAACTTTACGATATAAAATCAATCGGCTATGATCCTTACAACGCTACAAGTCTTGTTGAAAATCTTACAGAAGCTGGTATTCAGATGAACCAATACACGCAAGGAAAGGATATGATTATCCCTACTAAGTCGTTTTATTATTTGGTGCTTGAAGCTGGATTTAATCATCTTGATAACCCTGTTTTGCGGTGGGCTTTGTCGAACGTTGTGATTGTCTATGATAAGAATGAAAACTTTTGGATTCACAAAGGCAATTCTACAAAGTTAGGCGGTAAGGTTGATCCGATTGTAGCAACGGTTATCGCATTAGGGGAAAAGTTAGAAGAAAAAGGAGAAACGGAAATTAATATTTGGGGATTTGACGACTAATAAAAACATGAACGAAAATAAAAAAGTACTACCCTCTTGCAAGGAGGTTTTAGAAAATAAAGTATCAAGTCTGAGAAACGAAGGCTTTGGGCTTGAAGTGTCGTTTAGAAAAGCCTGTGAATGGTTTGAGGAGGCTCACGGGATGCAAGCCCCGTACACTTGGCATACCTTTGGCTATCAGCTTTATTACAAAAAGCGAGGAGGTCGGAAGAAATGAGAGCGATACTGATAACCCTTGCTTTGTTTTTTGCTATGATTTTTGTGGTTTGCTATTTGGTTGAGGTGCTTTTGCATTGGTTTTAGGGTATAGAAAAGCCTGTTAGTTTGTGGCTAACAGGCTTTTTTTAATCAAATGGTGAATCTAAATTATCTGTTTCACTGTACTCGTCAAATGTTAAAAAGCTCAAAACTTTGACACTTACAATTGAATAACTAGTTCGTCTATCTTCGTCTTTATCGGTTTCAAAAAGAATTGTTAAACAATAAATGCCTTCTTTGTCTATTTTGTTAGGCATCTCATTAGAAAGCATATCATTAATATCTATCCAAAAGTCGTTAATTAAATCTTCTTCACAACAAAAACCACCATCAACACATAATGTTCCATCATTTTTGATGTCTGATTTGTCCACATAAAGAACGTCTTCAATTACAGATTGCTCTAAATTAGAAAATCTTACAGGCAAGTTTAACACTGTTGCTAATACGTAATTGTTAAGCATTTCATTATAATGCTCTGAAATTTCACTAAAGTCTTTCTTTTTCATTTGTTAAGTTTTTGATTAAGCCCATTATAAACACCCCTAAACTTTTCACGCTGTTCTTTATCTGGAATTGAACTGTAAAACTTATGAAAAACAGCCTTCTTTTTTAAGTCCCATACAATCCTGCCCTTTTCTACACCTTCTACAAAAAACGTATTCGGGTGCTTTCTCCACTGAATCAATATACCCTCTTGCACTAATGCTAAAATCTCATTAGGGATTAAGTTTAAGGCATTCTCTGAACTCCTTATTAATCCCTCCTCGTATTCAATTGCTTCTTGGGTCTTCTTGATGCTTTCCGATTGAGCTTTAATTGAGTTGCTTTGCTTTTCCCATTTATTAAGCGTTGCCCTTCCGTTCCGCTTGTCGTTAAGCGGTTGCCCATTGGCTTGCTTAACTGTTTCAAAATGGGTATCTATCTTTTGGGCAAGAACCTCCTGTTTCTTTGTCAAGGAGTTTCTTAAAATTTCAAGTCGTTTGCTCATTGTCTATTCTTTTAAACAGGTGACACTACAATACATACCGTACATACAACTTTGACTTTATTCCTTGTGAAATCTTTCCGAATAAAATGTTCTATCTTATCAATAATAAAATTGCCAGATAGATTTTCTACTGCCCAATAGTTAGTATCATAATTTCTAACTTGTATGTTAATAGTTTCGCCAGTCTTATAAGGATTAAATTCAAGGTCAAAGTCTGTCAATATTTTACCCTTATTGTCTAGTATCTCAATTATCATTATTATCTTCTGTTTTTTTTGTGAAAACTAACCTCTACCCTAAACCCGCAACCCTCCGCCCATCTTTCAACAAGCGTAAAGCCGACCTTCCTTTTTCCCTTTTCGATAGCACAAACGTGAGGGCTTGAATATCCTTCGCCTAATCTTTGTGCCAGTTCCGACTGTGTTAGTTTAGCCTCTTTTCGGAGGTGTTTTAGTTGGTTGTGCATGGGTCTGGGTATAATATTTTTCCATCAAGAACAAGGCACAGCGAGTTGACTATCCTTGAATATTCAAAATCTTGCCTTGTTGGTAGTATTCCTGCCCGAATCCCAATAACAACCCTACTTTTCTCATTTTCCGACAGACTGTTGTAGATAGCCTTCATTCTGTTCATGTTAGCTAAGCTAGTTGAATATGTCGGAAACTTATTATCATCAAGACTTATGGTTGCGTCTGTAAATACTGTTCCAGAATTATGATAATACACAAATGCTCTATCCGATTTTTTGATTAGAGTAGGATAGTCTTGTTTTGGCGAGAAGTATTCAAAACTCCCTACATTGACATTTTCGCCATTCTTGACGCAATCTTGATAGATTTCGTCTGCTGTTTTTTGAGAAAAATCAACATCACTTAGGTATGAAAGATTATATGCCGATTCGTAGCAAAAGCCAAACTTGATAAGCATTGTTTTTACTTGATACTTCTTGTTTGAGTCACTCATGATTGATTGTTTTTAAAAGTTAACTAAAAAAACCTATAATACTTTTTGATTCTTGCTTAGGAATGTGGGAGTTATGGCTAAAGAATCACCTTGTTGTTCTCAACTATCTTTAGGTCGAGTAATCCAACGTTGTGAATCTCGTGTAAACTAGTCTTGGAAATGAAAGAAAAATCCTTATATCCACATCCTATCGAGACTTCTCCAAAAACACGTAGGTTGCTAGCCTTATCGTAAAGCTCTTGAGATAAAATCCCTAACTCTAGTGCCTTTCTTCTTTTTGAAGGGCCACTATCACAAATGTGCCTAATAATCTCAGGGCTTGAAATTGCTTCTTCTTTTGAAGCGTAAATAATTGCTGTCTTAAATCCAGTTTCGCTTTCGCTATATATTACTTTCATTATTACTTTCATTTTTGATTGTTAGTTGAAAAATAAAAATAAGCCTTTTTGATTCATGCTTAGGGAATTGGAGTTATGCAATCTTGTACAGACGCTTGTATCTGTAAGCAATTTCTTGCAACTGCTTTAATTCCCCATATAAATCTGAACCCTCATAATGAGTTCCGTTTGAGCCTACCAGCTCAAACATAAAGCCTCCTTCTTGGTCTCTAATCTCTAAGCTCCACTCACCACCTCCAACAGAGTGCGAGCTTACACTTATATCACTAGCATAAACTAGGCTAATGACTTTTTGGTAATGCTTTGAATTTATGCCAAAAGCCTTGCGAACATTGGCTTTTCTGCGTTCGTAGTTTTTGTGAATCCATGACTCGTGACAGTAGCTTGAGAATATGAAGTTATTAGCACACCACTCAAAGCTTTTTCCAAGCATTTGAGAGAAATGTACTTTTTTGCCTCCTACCTCTTTGAGGTGGTAAAGCTTTAATTCGTTTCCTTGCTCGTCAATGTGTCCTGATTTTGTTATGTACACCAAGCAGATTTTTCCCTTGATGAAAAATGATGTGATTGTAGTTGTCATAGTCTTATTTTTTACCTAAGAGAACCGTTTCCCTTATCTTCTTTACAAATTTACGACGCTTTTCTTTATTACACAAATATATGTAACAAATAAGAAAACAATTCTATTTTAACTATCAATTCTATATTATTTTACTGCGATTTTCTATTTATGTACGTGTTTTTTCTGTAAATACTATGTTTTTTACTGTTTATGAAAGATATAAATTTGTATATGTTTGAATGGATAGGAAAAATATGGAATAAGGAGCAACGAAGCACAGGTGTAAATACTGGGTCGCTTAGTGGCATAAGCTATGAAGACATTTTGGGTAGTAATAATCCGAATGACCCTAAAACCGTTTCGGCTGTCTATGCCTGTTTGAAAGTCATCACGGAAACGTTCGCAACCTTGCCACTTGTTCTTAAAAAAGAAGACGGTCGGTATTTGATGGAAGACAAAGAACACCCATTGAACGTCTTGCTGAAAACCGAACCAAACGATTTTCAAACATGGTTCCAGTTCAAAATGTCCTTGATGTATTGTTGCCTTACACAAGGGAACGCCTATGCTCGGATCATTAGAAACGGAAAGGGTCAACCTGTTAGCTTGCAGTATTTAGCACCTGGGGAATGTTCCTATATGTACACAAAGTCGCTCGGAATTGAATATCTAACCTACTACGTTTTTGGCGAACAGGTATCAAAAGACGACATTTTGCACTTTCCTGCTTTAGGTAGCGATGGGATTCACGGACTAAGTCCGATTTCACTTGCGAGCCAAACGATTTCAATCGCTCAAGGTGGCTCGAATACGATAGACAAGTTTTATTCAAATGGGCTTCGTTCTAATGCAGTATTCACAACAGACAGGGAATTGAACGCTAATTCGTTCGCTAGTCTGAAAACGAAACTAGCTGGACAGATGAACAAGCCGTATTTCTTGCTAGATAATGGGCTTAAAGTGTCACCCCTGACACTAACCCCTCAAGATGCGGAGGTTATTGCTACAAGACGCTTTCAAGTTGAAGAGATTGCAAGGATTTTTAGAGTACCGATGCACAAGATTGGGGAACTCACGAAATCAACAAACAATAACATTGAGCAACAGAACACTGAATTTGTAACAGACTGTATGACTCCGTGGTGTGAATTATTTGAGCAGGAATTTAAACGAAAACTACTGTTTACAAGGGAAAAACAAACGCACTCATTCAATATTTCAACGGATTATCTATTAAGAGGTGATTTAGTTGCACGATCAAATTACTATCGAAACTTGTATTTAGCAGCAGCCGTGACAAGTAACGAAATCCGACAAATGGAAGGCTTGAATCCTCACGATTCAGATTTTGCGGATAAGCTAATGATACAGAGCCAATACACCGATACAATAACACCAAAGAAAAATGAAGGGAACTAAGGAGATTAGAGCAGTGCCGACACAAAAGCCCACAATGTCAGGCGACTATTTGGAAGGGTTAACAATTCCCTTCAATGTGGTTTCGGAACAATTAGCTATTATTCGAGAGGATAAGTCGGTCGTTTTGTTTCGGGAAAAGATAGCCAAAACCGCTTTGGATGGCTTGAATCTGCAAGGTGTGAAATGTGTTGGCGACCATGACGAGCAAAACTTCTTCTTAGGTATCGCACCCAAGACGCTTGAATTGACAGCGGGTGACGACGGTTTGTACTATCGCTGTTCGATACCTCCAAGCAAGAAACAAATCGTTTCCGAACGAGTGGAGCGTGGAGAGTACGAAGGCAATAGTTTTCTATTTATGGTTGCCGAAAACGGGGATTCGTGGGAAACGATGCCAGACGGCACGTATTTGAGAACCGTAAATAAAATTTCTTGGCTTGGTCATGTAGGTCCCGTTTTGAGTCCTGCATATAAGCAGACAAATTTGGAGGTTGCACAGAGAAGCTTGGAAATGTATTTGTCTATTAATGTTTCGGTTTGCGTAGAGCAGGAGCAAGAAGCACCAGAAGCGGTAAGTAATTCTGGCGACATGGAAGAAGAAGATTTGAGATTAAAGGAAATGTATTATAAATCAATGTGTTAAAATGAAGAAACTAAAAGATTTGCAAGACGAATTAGGCAGAATTGTTCAAGAACAAAGAAGCCTATTTGATGCAGGAAAAAACAAAACAGCCGAAGAAAGAGCGACATACGACGCTACTTCACAAAGAGCAAACGACTTAATCGCACAGATTGAGGAATTGAAAACCTTAGAAAGTCGTGAGGCTATGTTGTTGGGTGTTGCTGATGCTGTTCCTCAAAATGCTAGCACAGAGGCTCGTGAGGCTTCGGCTTTTGCTAGTATGCTACGTGGCTCTGAATTAACGCAAGAGGAAAAGGGTATTTTACAGGTTCGTGCAACGGGTCCACAAAGTTCTGGAACTCCTGCTGAAGGTGGTTATACAATTCCAACTACGCTATACAATAGAATCATTCAAGCGATGAAATTGTATGGTGGCATGATGAATGTATCAACTGTCCTAAGTACAGCACAAGGAAACCCGCTTGATTTTGTTACGGCTGACGATACCGCAAATGTCGGCTCAATCGTATCTGAAAACGCTCAGATTCCAGATGCTGAAAAGTTGGCATTTGGCAAAATCACATTAGGGGCTTATATGTACAAGTCTAATTTTATTCGTGTTCCGTTTTCGCTACTTCGTGATTCGGCTATTGACTTGAACTCTTATGTAATTGAGCGTGTAGCTGAACGTGTTGGGCGTATTGTGAATACACACATGACAGTAGGAACAGGAACAGGACAGCCAAAAGGGATTGTAACTGCTGCGGGTGCTGGTGTTTCTGCTGCCGCTTCTGCTGTTACGCTTGACAACGTTTTGAACTTAATTACAAGCGTTGACCCTGCGTATCGTGCAAATGGGAAGTTCATGTTCAATGATTCTACCTTAACAGCTTTGCGTACTATCAAGGACGGACAAGGTCGTTACGTTTGGGATATGGGTAACGTTTCTCAAGGTGTGAATCCTACGATTTGGGGATATGGTTATCAAATTAATCAGGACGTTGCGAGTATTGGAGCAAGTGCAAAATCAATCGTTTTTGGTGATTTGTCTCAGTACTATATCCGTGAAGTTGGCGGAGCAAGATTAAAGCGTGATGAGTCGAAATTCATTGACTATGACCAAGTAGCATTCTTATACTTACAGGCGTTTGATGGTAACTTATTGAATACTTCGGCAGTAAAGGTATTAACTCATGCTGCAAGTTAAGATTTTAATTTCATGTGCTGGCGTTGGCTTCTCGGTCAACGCTGGCGAAATTACGGAGCTTCCTGATAAAATAGCAAACGACTTGATTGATCACAAACTAGCAGAAGCGTATGAAAATAGCAACGGGACAAACAAAGACAATGCCGTTAAGCCTGACAGAGGTAAAAAGCTGGCTAAGGCTGTTTGATGGCGACACGAGCGAAGACGAAACGGTTAACGCATTAATAGCTTCGGCAGTTGATGTTTGCGAATCGAAGCTAAACTATAATGTAGCGAAGGTTTCGGCAACTCAAAGTTTTGCAACGGTTTGCGATGTGTTGTTTGTTGACTGCTTGTTTCATTCTGTCCAGAGTGTGACCTATCGAAACGAATTAGACCAGATTGCGGTAATGAGTCCGTCTGATTATCGGGTCGAACCATGTGATGATTTTGGCGTGAATATCGTGATAACAAACGACTCTTTGTTGTTTTCGGACGTGAAGCGATCGGATAAAATCACGGTTAATCTAAGGGTAGGTTACGAAGACGGAAGTGTGCCGAATTTCATCAAAACAGCTTGTCGCTTGATGATTGCAGATTGGTTCGATAATAGAGCAGACGGAAAAAAGGCTTATCCGTCGGCGGTTGATAGTATTTTATTTCCACATAGACGAAGTAACTAAGATGCAAATAACATTCATAAAGCCCTATCGTCAATACTCAGAGGGCGACACGGTAGAAATAGAAGAACAGCTTGCGACACACCTAATATTGTTAGACTATGCAAAAGAAAATACAGTCGGGCAATCTGAACAGAACGCTACTATTCAAGCAGAAAGTAAAGGTAAAAAATCCGACAACTAACGAAGATATTATCACATATCAAGTCGCTTTTTCCTGCAAAGGAATGTTGAGTTTCGGAGCAGACAAAAACGTTTTTGATTTGGCTCAGGAGTTTTCTAGTTCGATTGCTGAGTTTGTAATTCGATATTGTCCAGTTGTGGAGGTTAAGCAAGATATGATTATTGAGTGCGAAGGTGTGACTTACGACATTGTTGCACCTCCTGTCGAAATCGGATTAAGGCAGTTTTGGAAAATCGCTTGTAAAGCAAAACAGTAATGAATATATCCCTAACATTCCCCGACAAAGACAAAGAAATCGCAATTCTAAAAGAGTTCGGACTAGCAACAGGAAAAAAGGCAATGGATAATATTTTGCTTAATTCTGCAAGAAAAATCCTAGTGCCTGCAATAAAACGCAATGCACCAGTGGCGAGCGGTCGAACAATTAAGGACGTTAGAGCGAAAATTGTAGATAGTAAAAATCAATTTGAATCTAGGGTTATTGTAGGGGTAAAAAAGGGGTCTAAAAAAGATACTCGCTTTGCAGGATGGTACACACACCTAATCAAACGCAAGGGCGAAAAGCGAAAAGGAGGTCAACGAAATACGTTTGTTGAATCTT
>ERZ650310.455-NODE-455-length-12160-cov-11.893102_pt1 | contig 12160 bp, 12 predicted proteins | sample MGYA00376246_ERZ650310 | MGnify/ENA primary metagenome ERZ650310 (study PRJEB26733, sample SAMN07839286) | wastewater metagenome | biome: small river; feature: stream; material: water | place: USA: North Carolina | collected 2016-03-01 ...
GTCGAAATTTTTTAAACATTGAAAAAAGAATAAAATGAAAACGTTAAATCAACTGAAAAAGAATAATTCCAAGGTCAAAAATATGATTTGTGCCAATGCCATTATGTGTATTCATGTCTATTGATTCCAAAAGTATAAGTTTATAACACAACTTAAAACCCTTTTGGATACGTATCTAAAAGGGTTTTTTATTTATTCTGAATTTATTTCAGGATCTACAATCAATCAAAAAGAAAAAATAACATCTAATATCTTAAAATTATGAGAGTATTAAAATATTTCCCAAGAACCTTTCGGTTGCTAAAAAACTTTAGTTTCAGGAACAAAACAGAAAATAGTAACAATTCAAAAAACAAATTGATTCATCCAAGATTTGAAGTGTCAAAAAATGATCCTTTGGCACAAAAAATAGTGCCGAATTCTTTGCTTTTTCTAATGTATTCAGAAGAGAATGAAGAACTTTTTATTTAGAAAATCGAATTTCAATATCGGTTTTGATTCCTTGAGATTGTTACTCAAAGTTGTTATTTCGACGAAGAAGAAAATCTAGCTAATGTGACTTTTCCTTCGTCGAAAAGACAATTGTGTGTTGTTTTCTCAGATTGTTTTCTCAAGGAAACAATTAGAATCAATTCGCATAAAAATTTGGTTGTTTAAAAAAATAGTAGTTAATTTGTGCCTTTAAGTTCACAAACGTATTGAAATGTTATAAAGAAAGGCAGAGGGATTAGACCCGATGAAGCCTTAGCAACCCTTCGGTAAATCGAAGAAGGTGCTGCATTCTACCACAGAAATGTGGAAAGATAACACGAGATTTTTCTAGCTTCCTTCTAGATTTTCTTTCTAATATTTCCAACACAAATCAAAAATCACAACAGATTTGACATTGGAAAATAAAATCAACCAAATACAAATACAAAATTTCACCACCGAAAGTGGTGCGCAATATCCTATAATCAATTTGAGTTACCAAGTTTTTGGTCCAAGTTTGAATTCAGCGCCTATTGTTTTAGTTAATCACGCTTTAACGGGAAACTCTCAAGTGATTGGAGCGCAGGGTTGGTGGAACGACTTAATTGGCGAAAGCAAAACAATAGATACACTTAAATATACCATCTTGGCTTTCAATGTACCAGGAAATGGATTTGATGGTTCTCTTATTGAAAACTACCAAGATTTTAATGCTAGAGATATTGCCAAATTATTCAATCAAGGAATTGCGATCTTGAAAATAAAGCAACTATTTGCTATTATTGGTGGTTCAGTTGGAGGTGGAATTGCTTGGGAAATGGCGGCTTTGGAACCTGAAATTACGCAACATTTAATTCCGATTGCTACGGATTGGAAATCGACTGATTGGTTGATTGCGAATTGTTTTTTACAAGAGCAAATTTTATCCAATTCGTCTAAACCTATTGAAGATGCTCGTATTCACGCTATGTTGTGCTATAGAACACCGGAGTCTTTTTCGGCTAAATTCCAACGCACTACTAACGAAGAATTGGACGTTTTTAATATTGAAAGTTGGTTAGCGCATCACGGGAATAAGTTGCAAAAGCGTTTTCAGCTTTCGGCTTACAAAATGATGAACCAGTTATTGAAGACCATTGATATTACCAGAGGAAGGGATTCTTTTACTGCAGTTGCTTCAAGAATACAAGCTGATATTCATATAATTGGAATTGATTCTGATTTGTTTTTTACGGCAAATGAGAACCGAGCTACGTATGAAGAATTAAAGAAACAGAAAGAAAATGTATCCTATCAAGAAATCGTTTCCATCCACGGTCACGATGCTTTTTTGATAGAATACCAACAATTACATAATTTATTGGCTACCATTTTTTAATGGTACAACCTATAAAACAGATACTATGAAGATTTTAAAATTTGGAGGAAAGTCATTATCTAACGGAGAAGGATTAGATAAAGTAGTTGCAATTATTTTAGACAAAGTAAATCAGGGCGAAAAAATAGCCGTGGTCGTTTCGGCACGTGGCAATGCTACGGATGAATTGGAAGAACTATTATCAATTGCGTCTAAAAATGAAAGTTACAAGCCCTTGTTAGAACAATTCAAATTGGAACAACAAAATGGTTTTGAGGATGTTGACTTGTCGGAAGAATTTACTGTTCTAGAAAAATTATTTGAAGGCGTAAGCTTAATTGGAGATTACAGCAGTAAAATTAAAGATCAAATTTTGTCAATTGGCGAAGTGCTTTCTGCCAAATTGCTTACTTCAATTTTGATTAAAAATGGCGTAAATGCCCGTTTTGCTGACAGTAGAGAATTGATTAAAACCGATTCGAAATTTGGCGATGCACAACCCATTGAACAAGCTTCTAAGAAAAATGTGGTACAGTATTTCAAAGAAAATGAGGATGCAGTGAATATTGTAACGGGTTTCATTGCTTCGAATGCTAAAAATGTAACTACCACTTTAGGAAGAAACGGAAGTAATTATACGGCTTCTTTAATTGCTAATTATTTGAATGCAGAGGAATTACAGAACTATACTCACGTCGACGGTATTTACACTGCCAATCCTGATTTAGTTCCTGATGCAAAAAAAATTGATTATCTGACTTTTAACGAGGCAAATGAGTTGGCTAATTTTGGAGCTACCATTTTACACGCTAAAACAATTATTCCTCTATTAGAGAAAAACATTCCGCTTCGAATTTTAAATACGTTCAATCACGAAAACAAAGGAACCTTAATTCGTTCTACAGCGAGTAAAGAAGGGATTAAAACACTTTCAGTATTGGAGAACGTGGCCTTGGTGAATCTAGAAGGACGCGGATTGCTAGGAAAAACGGGAGTTGATGCCCGAATTTTCAAAGTGATGGGTGATAATGATATTAGTGTTAGTATTATTTCGCAAGGTTCTTCTGAGCGAGGAATTGGTTTGGTGGTAGATGCTGATAAAGCAACTACTGCAATGATTCAGTTAGAAAAAGAATTCGAAAATGATTTCTATTCTAAAGATGTGAATAAAATTTCGGTGACTGATAATGTATCGGTGATTTCTATCATCGGCCAAGATTTGAGTACTTTTCACAAGCCTTATACGGCTTTGATCAAAAATAAAATTGTTCCGATTTTGTTCAACAACACCGTTACGGGTAAAAACGTGAGTTTGGTGGTGAAAAAATCAGAACTGAATCGTGCCTTGAATGTTATTCACGGAGAGATTTTTGGGGTTTCCAAAAAAATCAACATTGCCATATTTGGACATGGTTTAGTAGGCGGAACGTTGATTAACCAAATTCTAGAATCGGCTACAGCCATCGAGAAAAGGAAAGATGTGAAGTTGAATATTTTTGCTATCGCCAATTCTAAAAATGTATTGCTGAACAAAAATGGGGTGACTCCCAACTGGAAAAATGAAATCCAAAACAAAGGGACTTTGTACTCGATTCAAGATGTGATTGATTATGCCAATGAAAACCATTTGGAAAACTTAATTGCTATTGATAATACAGCAAGTGCTACTTTTGTGGAGAATTATATTCCATTGATTGAAAGTAGTTTTGATTTGATTTCGTCGAACAAAGTAGCGAATACGTTGAGCTATAGTTTTTACAAAAAACTTCGCAAAGTCTTGGCCGACAATCAAAAAACCTATTTGTATGAAACCAATGTAGGTGCTGGTTTGCCATTGATTGATACCATCAAATTATTGCACCTTTCAGGAGAAAATATTACTAAAATTAAAGGGGTATTTTCAGGGACTTTGAGTTATTTGTTCAATAATTTTTCAGCCAAAGACGTTCCGTTTAGTGAAATCTTGAAAGAAGCTATTGACAATGGTTACACAGAACCCGATCCAAGAGAAGATTTGTGTGGAAATGATGTTGGTAGAAAATTGTTAATTTTGGCCCGTGAATTGGATTTGCAAAACGAATTTGAAGAAATTGCTATTCAGAATTTAATCCCGGAACATTTGCGTGAAGGAAGTGCATCCGAATTTTTGACTAAGTTGAAAGAATTTGATGCGGTCTACGCCAAAATAAAAGAAGAACAACAACCGAATCACGTATTGAGATACATCGGCGAATTGTCCGGAGATTTACAAAGTGACAAGGGGAATTTAGAAGTAAAACTAGTTTCAGTTCCTTCAGATACCGCATTAGGTGGATTGAAAGGTTCAGACTCGTTCTTCGAAATTTATACCGAATCGTATGGCGATAGACCTATTGTAATTCAAGGAGCAGGAGCAGGATCGGCAGTAACGGCAAGAGGTGTTTTTGGAGATATTTTGAGATTGTCGGATAAAGGGTAAGATTTCAAATTTCAGATAGATGTTCTTTGAACATTACAATACATAACAATGATGATAGTAGTTTTTAATGGATCGTATTTCGAAGCAATGAATGTTAGAAATTTATTGGAAGGAGCAGAAATAAAAGTTTTTGTGCAAAATGAATATATGTCCACTATAGAACCTTGGGTTGTGACTTCGGGAGGTTTAAATCCTCTAAAATTACAAGTGAACGATGATGATTTTGAGCAAGCCGAAAGTATAATTAAGAATTATTTAGACGGAAATAATATAGAATATAAAAATTAAAAACCCTTAGGACCTGCGTTTGAAAATCTGTTTCGTCCGCATTCCATAAAAGAAAACAAATGAAAATAACATTAGAAAGAGTAAATGAGAACTTTCATTTTCAAATGAAAAATGATAGAGGACACCTTGTCAATGTGGATGCTCGTCCTGCCTTTGGGGGGAACGATATGGGACCAAGTCCAATGGAATTGGTTTTGATGGGGGTAGCAGGATGTAGCGGAATTGATATGATTTCGATTCTGAAAAAGCAACGTCAAGAAATCACCTCTTTTAAAGCTGAGGTAGAAGGAGAACGAGTACCAGTTGGAGAGGCAAATCCTTTCAAAACAATTCACGTGGTGTTCTTTTTAGAAGGTCCAATTAATGAAGACAAAGCAGCTAGAGCAGCTAAATTATCTTTTGAAAAATACTGTTCTGTTTCCAAAACTTTGGAACCAACCGCTACCATTTTGTACAAAGTAGTATTGAATGGAGTGGAATTAGCGAATTAAATAAATACAACTACAATGAACGAACAAGATTTTGGTTTTGAAACACAAGCAATACGCGGTCAATTAGAAAGAACACAATACTTAGAGCATTCGGTGCCTTTGTACTTAACTTCTAGTTTTGTCTTTGAAGATGCCGAAGATATGCGTGCTTCTTTTGCAGATGAGAAAGAGCGTAATATTTACAGCCGATACAGCAATCCCAATACGATTGAATTTATCAATAAGGTGTGTCAAATGGAAGGTGCTGAAACGGGTTTTGCTTTTGCTTCGGGCATGGCAGCCGTGTATTCTACTTTTGCGGCTTTATTGAAATCGGGAGATCATATTGTTTCTGCTAGTAGTGTTTTTGGAGCAACGCATTCCTTGTTTGTGAACTATTTTCCAAAATGGAATATCGAAACGACCTACTTTGATCTTTCACAACCTGAAACGATTGAGAGTTGTATTCAACCTAATACTAAGATTTTATTTGCCGAATCGCCAACGAATCCTGCGGTAGATATTATCGATTTGGAATTGCTTGGAAAAATTGCTAAAAAACACAATTTGATTTTGATTATCGACAACTGTTTTGCAACGCCTTATTTGCAACAACCTATTAAATGGGGAGCGGATTTGGTAGTACATTCAGCTACCAAATTGATGGATGGTCAAGGACGTGTTTTAGGTGGAATCACAGTGGGTAGAGCTGATTTGATTAAAGACATTTATCTTTTTTCTCGTTTAACAGGGCCTACTTTATCTCCGTTTAATGCTTGGGTATTGTCGAAAAGTTTGGAAACATTGGCAGTTCGTTTAGAAAAACATTGCGAAAATGCGTTGAAAGTGGCCGAGTTTTTAGAAAATCACCCTCAAGTAAATAAAGTAAAATATCCGTTTTTAAAATCACATCCACAGTATGCGATTGCGCAAAAACAAATGAAATTAGGAGGCAATATTGTAGCTTTCGAAATCAAAGGTGGAATCGAAGCAGGAAGAGCGTTTTTGGATAAAATAAAATTATGTTCTTTGTCACCTAATTTAGGAGATACCAGAACGATTGTGACGCATCCAGCATCCACCACTCATAGTAAATTATCTGTTGAAGAGCGTTTGGCTGTGAGTATTACTGATGGATTGGTACGAGTTTCGGTAGGTTTAGAAACTGTTGCTGATGTCATTGCGGATTTGGAACAAGCCTTGTCTTAAAATTTACGATATACGATATTGGATTTACGATAAAGAATCCTACTTTCATACATCTAATATCGTACATCTAATATCGCATATATAAATCATGTTATCAAAAAAAACAAAATACGGAATTAAAGCATTGACTTTCTTGGCACGCCAAGAGAATCAAACGCCTGTGCAAATTGCTGAGATAGCTAAGAGTGAAAATATTTCGATTAAGTTTTTAGAAAGTATTTTGTTATTGTTGCGTCATTCGGGTTTTTTGGGAGCCAAAAAAGGAAAAGGAGGCGGTTACTATTTGATTAAAGATCCTAAAGACATCAATATGGCCAATGTGTACCGCATTTTAGAAGGGCCAATTGCTTTACTTCCTTGCGTGAGCCATAATTTTTATGAAAAATGTGATGATTGTGTAGATGAGGTGAGTTGTTCAGTGCATAAATTAATGACTGAAGTTCGTGACAATACACTGATGATATTGGAAAATAACACCCTCGCAGATATTTCTTTCTAGTGAGTTTCATTCATAAAAAAAACGACCATTTAAATAAAATGGTCGTTTTTTTTATATGTGTTTTAGAAATTAAAACACCAATTTGTATCCTACAAAGAATAGCATGATGGCTATGGCATTTCTAAGCAATAAGTCAGGTACTTTTCCACTCAATAAACTTCCAATGAAGATTCCAGGCAGTGACCCCATCAATAACTGACCTAATAAAGTTAAATCTAAATTTCCCATAGAAGCATGGCCAATTCCAGCCACTAAAGTTAAAGGTACTGCATGTGCTATTTCGGTACCAACCAAACGAGGTGTTGGAAGTAGTGGGTAAAGAAAAAACAGGGTTACTGTCCCTAAAGCACCTGCTCCAATAGAAGTTAAAGTTACTGTAGCACCTAGCATTACGCCAATGGCAATAGTTAGCATATTTTGAGTAGTACTTTCGGTATGAAATTTATCTCCGGCGTGTTTTTGAGAAAAAACTAAGATTTTTTGTTTAAAAATAATCGCAACTGAGGTAAAAAGTAGCGCCCACCCTAAGCTGTATTTAATGACGCTATTAATAGCGGATATATCGGTTTTAATGCTTTTTAAAATCCATAAGGTAAGTAAGGCAGCAGGAACACTCCCTAGCGATAACCAGCCAGTAATTGCCCAATTGATATTTTTTTTCTTGTGGTGTACAAACACGCCTCCCATTTTGGTAAACGCAGCATACAGTAAATCAGTTCCAACAGCTGTAGTGGGTGGAATACCAAACCACAATAATATTGGCGTCATTAATGATCCGCCTCCAACACCAGTTAATCCAACAACAAATCCTACTACTAGACCAGCTACTACAAATCCTATTTGAAAATCCATGAATAATTTTTTGGCAAAAGTAAAAATTATTTATCTAAATCCTATGGATTAAATAGAATTTAAAAAAATTATATGAGTTTGTTTTTTGATACAAAAAGGCAAAATAATATTTTGGTATTTATAAATAAGGTAGTATTTTTGCAAAAAAATCTACAAGCCCGATAGGGTAATAGATTTTTAATAATAAATTAGAATGAGCATAGCTACAGTACAAGTTTTATTAGACACAACAAAAGATTTCTCTATTGAGGAGACCTTGGATTTTTTGGCAAAAGAATATCCAAATCAAGTGGTTTTTTCTACTTCTTTTGGACAAGAAGATCAAGTGATTACGAATTTGATTGGTCAAAATCAATTGCCAATTACTGTTTTTACTTTAGATACAGGGCGTTTATTTCAGGAAACTTATGATGTGTTTCATAAAACCTTGAAAAAATACAAAACAGAAATCAAGACTTTTTTTCCTGATACAACTGCAGTAGAAGCTTTGTTGAATCAAAAAGGGCCGAATAGCTTTTACGATTCGGTAGAAAATAGAAAAGAATGTTGTTTCATCCGAAAAGTAGCGCCTTTAACTAAGGTCTTAAAAGGGAATGCTATTTGGATTACAGGATTAAGAGCAGAGCAGTCAGAGAATAGAAGTGATTTGAATTTCTTTGAATACGATGCGCATTTTGATATTATCAAATTCAATCCGTTGTTGAAATGGACTTTACAAGAAGTAGAAGCCTATTTAGAAAAAAATAATGTACCACAAAATACCTTGCACAAGAAAGGTTTTGTAAGTATCGGTTGTGCGCCTTGTACTCGCGCCATACTTCCAGGAGAAGATATTAGAGCAGGAAGATGGTCGTGGGAATCGAGTCATAAAGAATGTGGGTTACACCAAAAATAAATTATAAATGATTTTTAAATCATTTAATCTTTAAATATAAATAATGAGTTCAATAGTTAAAACAAATGCTTTAGAAAGCGAAGCGATATACATTTTTAGAGAAGTAATTTCTCAATTTGAGAAACCAGTATTGCTTTTTTCAGGTGGAAAAGATTCGATTACCTTGGTGCGTTTGGCGCAAAAAGCCTTTTTCCCGGCTAAAATTCCTTTCCCATTGTTACACGTAGATACAGGTCATAACTTTCCTGAAACGATTGAATTTAGAGATAAATTAGTTGCTGAATTAGGATTGGAGTTAATCGTTCGTAATGTACAAGATGCGATTGATCAAGGAAAAGTAGTGGAAGAATCTGGGAAGTATTCTAGTAGAAATAGTTTGCAAACCACCACGCTTTTGGACGCCATTGAAGAATTCAAGTTTGATGCTTGTATTGGTGGAGCGCGAAGAGATGAAGAAAAAGCAAGAGCTAAAGAACGTATTTTTTCTGTTCGTGATGATTTTGGTCAATGGGATGAGAAAAACCAACGCCCTGAATTATTCGATTTGTTGAACGGAAAAATAGAAATTGGTCAAAACGTGCGTGTTTTTCCAATTTCTAACTGGACAGAATTAGACGTATGGAGTTATATCGAACAAGAACAAATTGAAATTCCATCGATTTATTTTTCACACAAACGAAAAGTATTTTTGAGAGATGGATTGATTTGGTCTCATTCGCCATTTGTGTACCAAGAAGAAGACGAAGCAATTGAAGAACGTATTGTTCGTTTTAGAACAGTAGGAGATATGAGTTGTACAGCAGCTGTCGAATCGTATGCAGCAACTATTCAAGAAGTAGTGGGAGAAATTCGTTCGTCAACCATTTCAGAAAGAGGAGCGAGAATTGACGACAAGCGTTCAGAAGCTGCCATGGAGAAAAGAAAACAACAAGGATACTTTTAAGCCCCCTAACCCCCGAAGGGGGAATGAAGGTGCGACAAACAAAATAAAAAAAATATTAATTTAAAATCAAAACTCAGTTTCCTCCCTTTTGGGGAGGGCTGGGGAGGGGCTTATGGAAGTTTTAAAAATAGCAACAGCAGGAAGTGTAGATGATGGAAAGAGTACTTTGATCGGGAGATTATTGTATGATACGAAATCATTAACTACGGATAAGATTGAAGCAATAGAAAAAAGTAGTAAACAAAAAGGATACGATTATCTTGATTTTTCTTTGGCTACTGATGGTTTGGTTGCCGAGAGAGAGCAAGGAATTACGATTGATGTAGCGCATATTTATTTTTCAACGGCTAAGAAAAGTTACATCATTGCCGATACTCCTGGTCACGTAGAATACACTCGTAATATGGTAACAGGAGCTTCGACTTCGCAAGTGTCGATCATTTTGATTGATGCTCGTAAAGGAGTAATTGAGCAAACCTACCGCCACTTTTTCATCAATAATTTATTGCGTGTTAAAGAGGTCATTGTTGCAGTAAACAAAATGGACTTGGTAGATTATTCCGAAGACGTTTTTAATAAAATCAAAGCCGACTTCCAAGCTTTAAATGCTAAAAGTTCGTTTAAAGAACAAAATGTAAGTTATATTCCGTTAAGTGCTATTAACGGTGGAAATGTGGCGGACAAGTCAGAGAATATGCCTTGGTACACAGGTCAAACCGTTTTGGAACATTTAGAAGATTTGAAACCAGAAGATGTGTTTGAAACCGGGAAAACACGTTTTCCAGTACAAACAGTGATTCGTCCCAAAACAGAAGAATACCATGACTTTAGAGGGTATGCTGGAAAATTGTACGGCAACTCAATCCAAGTGGGAGATGCTGTTACGGTATTGCCTTCGTTAACTGAATCGAAAGTATCAAAAATCCACTTTTTTGACCAACAATTTGATGAAGCTAAAGCAGGATCCTCAATTGTTCTAGAATTAGAAAATGACATCAATGTGACTAGAGGGGATATGATTGTAAAATCAGCTGAATTACCTCAAGTAGAAAAAGAGATACAAGCGACCATCTGTTGGATGGACAGTAAAAAATTAGTTCCTGGAACGAAGTATTTGGTACAACACAATACCAACCGAATCTTGGCTAAAATTGACGCGATTAAAAATGTAATAGCGACAGATTATTCAGGTGCTACACCGGCTTCGCAATTAGCGATTAACGAAATTGGAGAAGTAACTATCAAATTAAGCAAAGCCTTGTATTTTGATAAGTACAATGATAACAAATCAAATGGAGCGTTTATTTTAATTGACTCCAATACCAACACGACAGCGGGAGTTGGTTTTATAAATTAAATAAAAGCCCAAAAAAATGGAAAGTTTTAGAACCGAAATAGAAAATCCGATTGTCCAAAAAGACATCATCGATTTAGAAAGAAAAATACGATTATTCAAAGAAGGAAAAATCGATGACGAACGTTTTCGTAGCCTTCGATTGGCTAGAGGAGTGTATGGTCAGCGTCAAGAAGGAGTACAAATGATTCGTATCAAATTGCCTTTTGGTAAAGTAACTAGCGAACAATTAGTGCGTATTACTAAAGTGTCTGACGAGTATTCGACAGGACGTTTGCATATTACTACCCGTCAGGATATTCAAATTCACTATGTAAGTTTGGATAGAACTCCGGAGCTTTGGGCTAATTTGGAAAAAGACGATATTACCTTAAGAGAAGCGTGTGGAAATACCGTTAGAAATATTACAGCGAGTGAAAATGCAGGAATTGACCCAGAAGAACCTTTTGATGTGTCGCCTTATGCGCACGCTTTGTTTCAATTTTTCTTGAGAAATCCTGTGTGTCAAGAAATGGGGCGTAAATTTAAAATGTCCTTTTCTTCATCAGATAAAGATACCGCTTTGAGCTACTTGCACGATTTAGGATTCATTCCGAAAATTGTCAATGGACAACGCGGATTCAAAGTGCTATTAGGTGGTGGATTAGGATCTCAACCGAGTCATGCCGAATTACTTTCAGACTTTGTTGCTGTCAACCAAATCATTCCGATGACAGAAGGAGTGTTGCGTATTTTTGATCGTTATGGCGAAAGAGCCAAACGTTTGAAAGCCCGTATGAAATTCTTAATAAAAGAAATTGGTAAAGACGAGTTTTTACGATTGGTAGAAGAGGAGAAAAAAGCCTTGTCATATCAAACTGTTGAAATAGATACTACAGCTTTTGATGGTCCAATACCAGAACCATTAGTCGCTGCTCCAAAAGTAACTATCGAAGATGTTGCCGCTTTTGAAGCTTGGAAAAAATCAAACGTAATCGCTCAGAAACAAGCGGGTTATGTGGCAATCGGAATCAAAGTAGCTTTAGGTGATTTTTATACGGATAAAGCAAGAGCTTTGGCTGATTTGATTAAAAATTATGGTGCTAACGAATTGCGTTTTACTTTGCGTCAAGACATTTTGATTCGTAACATTAAAGAAGAAAACCTGCCGTTCTTTTATCAAGAATTATCTAAGTTGGATTTTGTTACTTTAGGATACAATACCATCAATGACGTTACCGCTTGTCCAGGAACGGATACGTGTAATTTAGGAATTGCAAGTAGTACGGGAATTGCAGTAGAGTTAGAACGCGTTTTAGCGACAGAATACCCACAATACAGCAACAATCAAGAAATCACGATTAAAATCAGTGGTTGTATGAATG
>ERZ650310.456-NODE-456-length-12147-cov-7.279276_pt1 | contig 12147 bp, 23 predicted proteins | sample MGYA00376246_ERZ650310 | MGnify/ENA primary metagenome ERZ650310 (study PRJEB26733, sample SAMN07839286) | wastewater metagenome | biome: small river; feature: stream; material: water | place: USA: North Carolina | collected 2016-03-01 ...
CGCTCGCGGGTACGGGGTCGGCTATCAACATCCGCGCTAGTGGGCGGGAAGTGACCTAACATGAAAAACTTTCAGTTGATGGCAAACATCAACATCATGCCGCTGATGATTCAGGTGGCGCGACAGGCAGACCTGTGGAAAGCCGACACCTACTTGCGTGACTATCCGCAGGGACCGTTTGGCGATACGGAAACCATTTTCTTGCGGTTTCCGCCCGCGTCCGTTACTGAACTGGAGCGCGGCACCAAAGACCAGCACGAATGCGTGTGGATGGACGGTGCGCTGCACCTTCCCGCCGCTCGTCAGATGATTTTCAATCTGATGGCAACGGTTGAGGGTGAGCGACTAGGCCGCGTGATGATTAACAAATTGCGACCAGGCGGACGCATTTACCCGCACGCCGACACCCCCGCGCACGCCGAATACTGGGACAGGTTTCACATCGTGTTGCAGTCGCTGCCGGGAAACAATTTCCGCTGCGGTGACGAAACTATCAGTATGCGTACCGGCGAAGTTTGGTGGTTTCAGAACGCCTTCGAGCATGAAGTCGTAAACAACAGCGCCGACGACCGAATCCACATGATTGTGGATATCCGCACGCAGCATTTGGCATTTGCCGGTATGACGCCCACCAAGGTATCCATATGATTACCCTTCAGATTGAGCCGTTCAGCGAGTTCATTGCTGAGGCACAGCCTTTGCTGCCGCTTCACTGGGAAGAACTGGCGCTCGATAAAGACAAGGTTCCGCTTGACCCTAAGTACGAAGAGTACTACACCCGCGAAGAAGCGGGGGGCGTGCTTGTCGTTACCGTGCGGGAAAAGGGCGCACTCATCGGGTACTTCATCGGCATGATTGCCCCCGGTTTGCACTACAGGACTTGCCTGACCTGCACGATGGACATTTTCTATGTCCACCCTGAGCATCGCGGCAATGGTACTGGGTACAAGTTGTTTCGGTTTGTAGAGGCTGAACTGAAGCGCCGTGGCGTTCAGCGTATGTTTGTAGGCTCCAAGTTGCACAAAGATGCAAGTTGGTTGTTTGACCGTCTCGGCTACACGGAAGTCGAGCGTTACTACAGTCACTGGCTGGGAGAGTAATCATGGTTGCAGCAGCCGTTATTGTAGGTGCCTCGACTGTAGCCGCAGGCGCTATTGCAGCAGGAGGAGCAAAGTCAGCCTCGAAAGCGCAGGCTGCTGCTGCAAATCAAGCCGCGCAGCTTGACCGCGAGCAATATTACGACCAGGTAGCTCGTCAGGAACCGTTTCGACAGGCAGGCTTGCTTTCTACCGCTGAACTTCAGCGTCAGTTTGGTCTTAGCGGGGAGCCTACTTCAGCAGGGTATGGGAACTTGCTACGTGATTTTTCGGCGCAAGACTTTCAGGCTGACCCCGGTTACGCTTTCCGCTTGCAGGAAGGGCTGAAGGGGCTTGACCGACAAGCAGCGGCACGCGGCGGACTCATTTCTGGCGCCGCTTTAAAAGCTGCACAGCGGTACGGGCAGGATGTGGCGTCCAACGAATACCAGAACGCCTACAACCGTTACAATCAGAACCGCAGTCAGCGGTATCAGATGCTGACAGGCCAGCAGACAACGGGGGCTAACGCCACAAATCAACAAAATGCCGCATCGCAAAATTATGCCAATGCGGCAGGCAATGCTTTGCAGAACGCTGGCAATGCCCGTGCGTCCGGCTACATGGGGCAGGCAAATGCGTGGGGCGGTGCTCTTAATTCGTTAGGGAATGCAGCGTTGCAGTATGGGTTTCAGAATGGCGGTTTTGGTTCCGGCTCCGGAAGTTTTATCGATTACTCTGGCGCTGGGCTCGGCCCCGGCCCTTATGCTCCAAAAGGCTAAATCATGGCTATTGACCCTTCTATCCCCCTTAGCTACCGTCCTACTGCGCAGCTTGACCCTATGGGCGCTTATGAAAACGCCATGCAAATTGGCGCGTATCAGAACAAGTTGGCTGCGGCGCAGCAGGAACAGCAGCGTCAGCGGACACTTCAGAATTTCTTGTCTACCGCTGACTTGAGTAACCCCGCGGCTCGCGCAAAACTAAATCAGTTTGACACTAGCGGCGAAACGTTCAAAAACCTTGAGTCTGGCTATTCTAGCCGAGCAACTGGCGCTAAAGCCGAGTTTGAATCGGCTCTCGCAATGTACAACGATTTTCGACGCGGGTTGGGTGGGCTTGCCGCATCCAAAGCAGACCGCCCTACGGTAATTGCCACTATTAACGATTTTGAAAAACGCGGAATATTAAAGCCAGAGCTTGCGGCTCATTATCGCGATACTTTGCCTACTGACCCAGTGCAATTGCAGACTCGCTTGCAGCGTGGCGCAATGGAATTGGCTAACCCTGACCAAATTATGGCTATGTTTACCCCCAAAATCGATTTTCAGACAACCGATAAGGGGCTTGAAGGAATTGACGTTAGCCCCGCTAGCCCGACGTTCGGGCAAACTCGTATTCAACGTGGCGCGCCGCCTCGTAGCTCTGGCGTTACCATTAACACTGGTGAGCGAGGCAACATTAAAGCAACTGAAGCGGTTGTTGAAAGTCTTGTTAAAACCCGCGAAGGCTTGTCCCAAGCCCCTGTGCTTTGGCAAAACCTTGAAGAAGCCAAGGCGCTTATTCCAAAAGCAAAGGGCTTTATGGGTGCAGGCGGCGAGTTCAGTCTTGAAGCGGCTAGCTTCCTTAACAACCGTTTTGGAACCAACATTGACGTAAGCGGCGTTAAGAATGCTACTGAACTGCGCTCGCGTATGTTCCAAGGCATTGTGTCCACCCTTAAGCAACTTGACTCCAACCCGTCGCAATCTCAGCAGGCGGCGTTGCAGCAGGCGCTTGGCGGACTTGGCACCGACCCAAGTGCGATGGAAAAAGTTATTAACGTAGCGCAAGATATCATCAGCGGGCGCGTTGAGCGTTACAACAAAGACGCTACTAAAGCCAGTCAAAAGCTGGACTTTCCGATTGATATGCCAATTGAGATGCCTACGCGACAAGAATCGACCGCTACAAGCGCGCCGCCGCCTCCGCCCGGCTTTAAGATTCGTTAGAGGTAGTCATGCCCACTATTCAAACTGCCACGAACGACAAAGGCGATACCGTTGCGTTGGTAGACAACCAATGGGTGCCTGTCAAGGCTACTGCAACGGACGCTAAGGGCAACAATGCCTACCTTGTCGGTGCAAACTGGGTACTAGACCAGCCCGACGAGACCGCGCCTGCCAAACCTAAATTGACGGCAGGACGTGTTGCGGGGCTTACAACCACGGGCGTATCTCCTTACGCTGCCGCAATTGGGGTTGGCGGGGCATTGGGCGGGCGTCCCGGCGCGATGGCGGCTACGGGCGCTTTGTTTGCAGCCGATGTACTTCCTAGTGTCTACAATGTGCTTGGGCATTATGCGGGATTTCCTCGCATTCCTACTGGCTCAGAAGCCATACAAAGTGGGCTTAACAAACTTGGCGTCGGTACTGCGCCTGCAACGCCTATCGAACAAGGATATGTCAATGCAGTTGAAGCGGCTACGGGCGCTGGCGCTCAATCACTTGCATCAAGAACTGCGGCATCTTTGTTGCCAAGGGGCGGAACGGCTCGCAACGTAGCAAGAGAATTGTCCCGTCAGCCAGGCGCTCAGGTTGCTGGCGCTGTCGGCGCATCAACGGCTGTAGATACGGCAAGGGCATATGGCATTGACAATCCCGTGTTGCTTACCGCAGCCGGACTTGTTGGCGGCATGACTGCGGGCGGCGCTGCGTCAAAAGCCAGCGGCGCATTTAGGCCAAATACTGTTATTGGCGACGTTCGTAACGCAGCAAAATCTAAGTATGCTGAAGTTGATGCGGCTGGCGTTGGCTTTGACCCTGCTAGTTACGACAACTTTATTGATACGGTTCAGCAGAATTTGGCAAACGCTGGGTTTAATCCCAGCGCACATACCGCTGTTGCAGGTTGGGTAAACAAACTTGAAGCCATGCGCGGACGCGGCGCTAGCCTGTCTGAACTGGACGCCTTCCGTAGCGAACTCAGAAAGAAACTTGGCGGCTCGTCCGATGACAACACCCGTCGTCTTGTAAGCGAGTTTTCTGACGAAATTGACAACTATGTTGGCAACGCCGGACCGCAAGACATTTCTGCTGGCAACCTACCGCAAGCCCAACAGGCGATTGGCGATGCGCGGCGGCTGTGGACAGCCGTGTCCAAGGGCGAAAAGATTGAGGAACTGTTTCGTCGCGCTAGCGTGTCTCCGGCTAGCAAGGCAGAAGCCATTCGCAACGAGTTTCGCAGCCTTGCGCTAAACCAGAAGAAAATGCGTCAGTTTTCGCCAACTGAGCGTGAGTTTATTGAGCAGATAGCCCGTGGGCGTCCGCTTGCCAAGGCGCTTGAGTTCCTTGGCGACAAGTCTATGCAGACTGGCGGCTATGTGGCTATGGGTAGTCCTGCCGTGTTGGCTGCGGGCGGGTCAAACTTTATGCCTGGCTTTGACCCTACGACGGGCTTGGCAGTCGGAACCGGCATGATTGCTGGCGGAGCGGGCATGAAAGGGGCTGCTAATTGGATGACCGAAGCTCAAGCGCGCAATATGCAGCGTTACGCTATTGGTCAACGTCGTCCGCCTAACGTGTCTCGTAATGCGCTCATGTCACCTATTGCGCAAAACACGTTGGCAGGGGCAACTATTGACCCGCAACTTGCCGCTATTCTCGGTTACCCCGGCGCTCAGGATTGAATCATGGAAGTTCTCAGCCTGTTCCAAGCCCTCCTTGCCATCGCTGTGTCTGTCGCCGGGTGGTTCCTACGCTCGCTGTGGAGCAACCAGACGCTGCTGGAAAAAGCCCTCATGCAGCACCAAATGGAGGCCGCTGAGAAGTACGTCCGCAAGGATGACTACCGCGCCGACATCACTGAGATAAAGGGGATGCTCGACAAGATTTTCAACCAGCTCAACACGAAGGCCGACAAATGATTGGCGTCTTTGCTGCCCTTGTCCTGTCCGTGTACGACGGCGACACCTTTCGCGCCCGCATCCCCGTATGGGACAACGTGGAAGTGGTCACTGCCGTTCGCATTCGTGGCATAGACACGCCTGAGATAAAGGGCAAGTGTCCTGCTGAAAAGGCGGCGGCACTCGCTGCCAAAGCCCGCCTGACAGCCCTGCTGAACGGTCCTGTGCAGTTGCTCCATGTTGAGCCTGACAAATATGGCGGTCGCGTGGACGCTGATGTGTCCGTGAACGGGCAGTCCGTGGCGGCTGTCCTCATCGCGGAAGGGCTAGCCCGACCCTACACGGGCGGCGCACGGCAGGGGTGGTGTCCATGAGTTTTGAGCAGGCCGTTGCCCTTGTTCTCAAGCACGAAGGCGGGTACAGCAACGACCCGAAAGACCCCGGCGGCGAAACCCGCTTTGGCATCAGCAAGCGCGCTTACCCCGACGTTGACATCCTCCGGCTGACCGAGGACGAGGCTAAGGCCATCTACAAGCGCGACTACTGGGACACCCTACGCCCCGACGAGATTCCCGAGCCGCTTGCCATGTGCCTGTTCGACTGCGCGGTGAACATGGGGCGCGACAAGGCCATACGGCTGCTCCAGAGAGCCTGTGGCGTCGCTCAGGATGGCGTGATGGGGGGTAACACCATCGCCGCCGCAAATCGCCTCCCAGAGCCTGTGGTGCGGTTCTCCGCAGAGCGGGTAATTGCCTACACCGGCATCCGTGGGTTCGACACGTTCGGCAAGGGCTGGCTGCGGCGCACCATCACGACGGCACTGGAGGCTAGCAAATGACCCCACTTATCGGCGGACTGCTGGACGCTGGGCTGAAGGTGCTGGACCGCGTACTGCCCGACCCTGCTCAAAAAGCCGCTGCTCAGTTAGAACTGCTGAAGTTGCAGCAGATGGGCGAGTTCAAGGTGCTGGAGGCCGACCTGCAACTGGCGCTGGCGCAAACCAAAATCAACGAGGTTGAGGCTGCTGCCCCTGACCCGTTTAAATCGGGTTGGCGTCCTGCCGCTGGCTGGGTTTGCGTCCTCGGCCTGCTATACCAGTTCCTCGCCCAGCCTCTGCTCGCATGGGGGTCGGTCATGCAGGGCTACGCTGCCCCACCCGTGCTGGAGTTGGGCGACCTGTACGGGTTGCTGTTCGGTATGCTGGGCTTGGGTGCGTACAGGTCTGTGGAGCGGGTGAAGGGCAAAGCCTAGCCCAAGCAGATGATGCAAAGGCGGTAAGGCGTATTACCTACCGCCTGGTTGCGACAAACCCAACACGGCCCGTCGCCCTTTACCTTGCCCGACAGCAGTTTCTGCACCGCTGACCGCCTGCGGTGATAGTCGCGCTTATTCTGCCGTATCTCCTCCAGCGTGCGTCTGCCCTGCCGCACAGGGTTTTTAGCCTTGTACGCAGCCCGGTCTACGTTCGTGCAGACACGGCATATTGGACGCCTACGCCCCCGCCCGTTCCACGGAAAGCCGTCCTCAGGTTTCTTCTCCTTACAGCGCGTGCAGGCTTTCACGCCCTGCTCCTTACCCAGTCCACGGTTAACAACAGGATGCAGGCAACCACCGCCACCCACACCAGCACGCAGATGCCGGTGGCGACTATAAGGCCGTAGCCGAACAACTCCAGTTCAGTCATCGCAACGTCTCCGGCTTGTTGTAGTTACGCCGCAGAACCTCGTTCTCCTCGCGGAGAAAGTGGTTGTCGATAATCACGCGCTCTAGTTCAGCCTGCAACGCTTTGAGCCGCTGCTCCTGCTGTGCCTGCCGTTCCAGCAAGTCAAAGTCTGCCTGATTCACAGCGCAGCCCTCAGTTCTTCCATCTGGCATTCCATCTTGCCAATTTGCTTATGCAGCAGGTCAATGACCTCCCGCTGGGCAACGATGACCTTTTCCAAGGCCATGATTGTGTCATCCGAGCGCACGGTTGCCTCCTTGTATCGGGCAAGTTGCACTTGTTCTGCGGGAGTCATTGCCGATACCACAAGGCAAAGATGTAGCCGCAAGCCACGCCAAACAGCCAGAGCAGCATCAGATGATGCTCCGCCATTCGTGCGCCATGCCCCAGTTCGCGGACTCAGGCGGATTCGTGTCAGCCGCGTTCCGGGCGTCCTCGTGAGTCTGGAACTCTGCGGGCTTGCCGCTTTCGTTCAGCAGCCGCATCTCGTCGCCCCATTTCGCACCGCGGTAGCGGCGGATGGTCACTTGCCAGACCTGCCGGCCATCAGGCTTGTGGCAGTACTGGAGGTGCGTTCCCCAATTGCTCATCATTCGCATTTCTCCTGCTTTGCAGCCTTGTGTCCCGCCAACCACGCCTCGCGCAGCAACCGCACCGTCTCAAAATGCGGATACAGCACGCCAGTACGAGCCTCAAGGAGGATGCGGACGGCAGAGGATTCTGCCGCCTGCACCAACTCGCGCCGGTAATCGGTGCGGGTTTTTTTCATCAGAATGGGATATCCGAGTCAAGTTCCTCGGGCTGCGCCGGAGCCTTTGAACCCCACGCAGAGGGCTTCATGGGCGGACTGGCTACCTGCGTCGGGGCATCGCCCTGTTCGCCCGTCTCGCGGCCTCCCATGAGCGTCAGGCGCTGCACATCGCAGGTGATGGCGGCTCCGGGCGTACCGTCCTTCTTGGCGTAGGTGCGAAGGTTGAAGTCACCAGCCAGTGCGACCTGCTTGCCCTTCGTGAGGTACGGGCCGAGCTTCTGCGCCCGGTCGCCCCAGAGCGAGCAGTCAACCCACAGCGTCTGCTTGTTCTCACCGCGGCCGATATCCACGGCAACGCTGAAATTCACCACTTCCTTGCCCGAGGGCAGGGACTTCAGAACCGCCTCGCTCCCGAGACGCCCAGCAATCGTGATCAGATTCACTTTTCTTCCCCTTCAATTTCGGCCTTGCGGGCCATTCCGGCAGCGGTTGCCGCCAACTTGTCAGATTCCGGCAGGCGCTTGAAGTCGCGCCAAACCTCACGCAATTCGTCCAACGACTCCGCTGCGGCAACGGCACGCAGCACGGCTTCCAGTTCCATGTCGGCAGGAACCGTCTCAACCAATCGCGGCTCCACGGCCTGCACGGTGCGCGGTTCCGGCGCAAAGTCCTGCACCTCCTCGGGGGTGTAGACGCCAACCGTGACGCCCGGATAGACCGTGCGGATGCCTTCGCTGATGCAACGCGACCGCAGCATTTGACGCGGGTACTGCTTCCACGTTTTGTTGCCAGTCAGCCCGGCAGTCTGCGCTTGGGCAACCGTCCAAGTGATGTCCACGCGCCCGCCCTGCGGGTGAGAGAACGTGCCAGTCACCTCAGCGTCCGTGTAGGTCTTCCAGTTGACCGTGCCGCCCGCGGCTTGGAACCGCGACAGCATCGCGTCGGCCTTCAGCGTCGGGCGTCCGTTGATAACGTGGTAGTGCGTAGCAGCGATGGCCGGGTGCATCCCCTCGGCCTGCGCGACCAGCATCAGGGCGATGGCCTGCTCGGGCGTCTTGACGCCAAACAGGTTGGACTTGGACACGGCGTGCGCCATGCGCTCGATGTCGCCAAGTGAAACGATTGCGTTCATCAGATGTTTTCCTTGATTTTGGTCAGGGTGATTTCGAGGTCAGACAGAAAGCCAATCACCTCGGCTTCCAGTCTCAAAATGTAGTCGTTGTCGCGGGGAACCCGCTGGATATAGAGCTGGTACTGCGCCGGCAAGCGCGAGTCAAAGGACACGAAGTCCGCCCATTGCAGGTTCAGCAGCCACATCCCGCCCTGCAACTGCGCCATGTGATCAGAGTCCATGCCGTTGTTGATGGTTTGCAGGTGCGTGACAGTGCTGGGGCATTTGATTTCCAGCAACCCGTCCATATCCACGATGCCGTCTGGGCTGCACCCGGTAGCCAGTGTGGCGTGGCGCACGAAACCCATTGACGACACGCTGAATCCGGTCTTGGCTTCATACGCGACAAGGGCAACCGGCTCTTGGTCAATGCCCCACTGCATCTGGTGCGTGACGTAGTGCTGCACTGGCTGACCGCTGATGCGCTCCGTGACCTTCTCCCACAAGTAGGTGTTCCGGGCGGCAGTCGGCAGACCCTTGGCGGTCTTGGCCATCAGATGCTTGAAGCCCGAGCCGGTTGGAAACCCGCACCGCGCTTGCAACCAGTCGTGGCTGCGTTGTTCCAATTGGCTTGAATCCTTCATCAAATGCTCCTCGGTTGGTTCACAAAGGCTACGTCAGGTTGACAAAGTGGTCAAGCGACTTTGACTGCGCTTTCCTTCAGCGACCGCGACAGCAGCGATACCCGCAGTGCCGCGAGACTGGCGTCCTCAAAGTTGCCCATGCGCGAGTCGTGCAGGATGTCCTCGCACAGTTCGCTGATGCGATTGCACACGGCCTTGACCAGTGCGTCATCGCTCCTGCGGATGAGAACGTAGAAGTCTAGCGCCGCTCCGTACACTGGCGTCCGCAGGAGTTCTACGTTGTCCAGACTGACGCACCAGTCATCAAACACTGCCGTTGGCGGGGCGTAGTTGGTCATCGTGATCACGGGAAACTCCTTTCAAACTTGCTCTCGCCCTTGTAAGCGTCAAAGGCGGCATCGTTCAACTTTTCGCACAGGTACGAATCCTGTAGAAGATTGCTTACCTTGATTTCGATCTTGCCATCAACGACAAACAAATCGTTGATGTAAAAACTGCCATCAACCTCAGGGTTGCCGTCAATCTCCAGCGTGGCGCGGAACGTCACATCGTTCCACTCAAATTCAACGCTCATGGCGTGACCTCCGTGGTCTGGACGCAGTGGCCGTCGCAGTCATTGCCAATGCTGCTCAACATCAACAAGGCAAGTATGATAAGCAGCGGACGCCCAGAGGACTTTTGCGGCTTGCGCTTGATGTGATTGGCAGGGTGCAGCAGCCACTTAGTGCCGGCAGCCTTGATGGCTTCAGCACGCTTGCGCTGCAACTCAGGCAGTTCTTCCTGCGCTACCGGGCGAGTCATGCGGTTCATGCGGGCATCCTCGTTTCATTAGTCCACACCGCAACCGAAGCGGCTTTGCGTGCGGCGGCAGCATCTGCTGCGCAGTTGAAGATGGCGGCGTTGCCGCTCTCATCAGCAAGGTACTGACGGGTTCCGCCGCCGTTGGTAGTGCGGAACACAACATAGCGCGTTCCGTTGAACGGGAACTTTTGCGCGATACACGAAACGTAGCGAATCATCCTGTTGCCCTCGTTGTAGCGGCACATCGCCGCCTTGGAGAGAAGTAAACCACGGATTGACTGAGGGTGTCAACTGATGTTGTAAAAATATTTTCAACCCTGCATCATTCCTTCCATGAACACTTCAGACGCAGTTGAATTCTTTGGCTCAAAAACCAAAATCGCCCGGCTTCTTGGTATCAGCAAACAGGCCGTGAGCCGCTGGAAAAACAAGATTCCGCTACGCCAAGCCTTGTTATTGGAGCAGGCGTCCTACGGCAAACTGACTGCCGAACGTCCGGTGTTTCGTCATCACGGTTAGGTGTGATATTTTGACCAAGCGTGGCTAGGGTAGCTCCCGAACGTCCGTCCAGTTCCGGATTGCCACGCGTCTTTTTTTGAACTGGTGCTTTGAACTGGAGCCGCAAATATGCTGAGAATCCGAACGGTAAAGCCCGAACTCGCGTCCCATGAGGGGATGTACGAGCTTGAGCAGGAGACGGGTCTGCCCATGCGCTTTGCGTGGTGCATGATGTTCTGCGTGTGCGACCGCGAAGGGCGGTTTGTCTGGCGTCCAAGGACGCTCAAAACCTACGTTCTGCCATACGATGAAATTGACTTTTCACGCGTGCTTGACGCGTGGGTCACGCGTGGTTTCATCCGTCGCTATCGCGTGGGGGACGCGTGGTACGGCGAAATCCCGACTTTTACCCGACATCAGTCCATCAACCACCGCGAGTCGCCATCAGAACTGCCGTCCATTGACGAAGCAGATGAGGTTTTTCAAGTACTTACGGACGCGTCAGTCACGCGTGAGGCACGCGTCAGTCACGCGTCATCCACGGGTGAGTCACGCGTGGGTCACGCGGCCCGGGGGGAAGGGAAGGGAAGGGAAGGGAACACGCGTGCGTCTCGCGTCGAGTTGGTTGCGGTGGAAGGACTGGACGCTGCCGCTTGGGCAAGGTGGGTTTCGTACCGCGCCGAAATCCGCAAGCCGCTGAAGCCCGCCAGCCACCAAGCCGCGATGACGGCGCTTGCCCGTTACGGCGCACAGCAAGGCGCGGTCGTTGACCAATCCATCAGCAACGGTTGGCAAGGGTTGTTTGACCTCAAGCCGGGCGCGACCATTGCGGCAACCACCAAGCCACCCATGCCACCGATGTTCGTTGACGGCGTGTTCAACCTTGAACACAAGGCTTGGGCGGAGAAGTGGGCATGAGCGCACAAATCCTGCTTTCGCAACTGTCCAAGGTGCGGCAAACCGGCAGCGACAAGTGGGTCGCCAGTTGCCCCGCGCACGATGACCGCGGGCCGTCGCTGTCCATCGCGGAGCGTGACGGCAAACTGCTGTTGCACTGTTTCGCGGGCTGCGAGGCGGAGGACGTACTGGGCGCAGTGGGGCTGCGCTGGACGGACGTTCTGCCCGAACGCATGGGCGAGTCACGACCGCAGCCAATCCCTGCCATGCAGGTGCTGGAAGCAGTCACGCACGAAATCATGGTTGCGGCACTGTTGGCCACGGAACTGGGCTACGCTCAGGCATCACAGCGGCTGATTGAGGCAGGTTCGCGGCTCAATGCTGCGCTGACGCTGCTGGGGCATGAACCCGCCAGCCTGAAACAAACACGAAGGGCAATGCGATGAGCGATTTTCTGGTGCAGTTGGCAAAAAAACGCAACCCGGCACTTGCGGGAATGTTGGTCACTGGCGCTGATGCCGAGGTGGAGGCTGATTGTGCGGTAGCTGAGTCCTTGATCGTGGAGGCGGAGCGCTTCCTCGATGACAGCAAGACCAACAAGTCCCTGAAGCCCAAGGCGACCTGGGACGGCAGCGCGTCCCGCTGGGACACCGCAGACGCGTACTGCTCCGCATCCGCCATCGACCTCAACACTCCTGGTGGCCCGAAGATCATGGAGGGCAGCGATCAGCAGGGCGTGACGGTAACTCCTGAAATTGCTCAG
>ERZ650310.457-NODE-457-length-12135-cov-4.972434_pt1 | contig 12135 bp, 13 predicted proteins | sample MGYA00376246_ERZ650310 | MGnify/ENA primary metagenome ERZ650310 (study PRJEB26733, sample SAMN07839286) | wastewater metagenome | biome: small river; feature: stream; material: water | place: USA: North Carolina | collected 2016-03-01 ...
CGATTTCTGCTTTGCGATCTGCCATGTTTTTCTCCCTAAGTTAAACAAGTACTTCTAATTACGAATAGTGAGACCCTAAGTTGAGGTGTTCAAGTCTTATGTCTTATATAAGAGTTTAAGTGCCTAGGAAAAGCATGCAAGAACTTTCTCAGAAGATAATGAAAATAATTAAGTCAATAAATTCAATAACTTAAATATTATTTTTTACAATGCGGAATATTGATTCATTAAGCGAAAAAACTTGCTGGATGAAATGTTGCACCGCATTTTGCGTATGGGAATGACTTTTCACATTGTGAAAAGAAAGAGCTTGTTTAGCTAGTCTTAGGCGGAATGATGGTTGCGACCCTAAATCCAGTCAAGATAATCATGAGCTGCAGCAGAGCAACGCCAATAAATAAAAGCTTGGGAAGGCCAATATCTAGGAAGACTCCAAAAACTAGAGGACTTAAAGCGGCTCCCAAATCTATGCCCGAATACACAATCCCATAGACCCTACCCGACGAGCCGGATGGCGTTGCAGAGCGCACCATTAAATCGCGCGATGGTGCTGCAATACCTAGGCCAACGCCTGTCACCATAAATGGAATAACGATGGCGTCATAAGGCACCCAACCAGTCGCTAATAACAGTCCCATTGCAATGCTGACTGAAAAGCAAATCGTAATGATGCGCTCAGGGTGCGCGAAACGTTTTGCGAGATAGCCACCCAACAACATGCCACCAGCCCCACCAAGTGACATGACCGTTAGAAAATAATTTCCAGTGCTGACTGGCAACTCGTAAATCTTCAGTAGAGCGCTTGGTGCAAAAGACTGCATACCCGTCGTAGCTGACATACTAAAGAAAAAGAAAATCCAGCAAAGCCAAACTGCCGGCAACTTTAGAAAAGCAAAGGTGCTTACGGGCCCCACTCCTGGATTGGCTGCAGCATGCGTAGCTTCAGATTCAGCTTGGCGCTCCTTCACGTTATCTACTAAACGAGCGCGACTTATCCAGAGAGTCAGTAAAATGAGTGCCTCTAGCACGGCGGCAGATAAAAAGGCAATTCGCCAATCGGCAATAGTGGCCACTGCCACCATAAATGCTGGGGCTGCAGCCCAACCGAGATAGCCCGTTACTCCATGAATAGAATAAGCATAAGGCAGATTAGGTGGTGATATTTTGTGATTAATGAGCGTGTAATCAACTGGATGAAAAATGCCATTGCCGCATCCTGCAATTACCGCACCTATTACTAACATGGCATAGCCATTACTTTGCGAGTAAATAAGTGCGGCTAATGCAAGCAAACCCACGCCAGCCAATAAGACTGGACGGGCCCCAATACGATCCACTAGGAAACCAGATGCTGCTTGAACAATGCAAGAGACCACAAAGAAGATGGTCATCAGTAAACCCAGTTCAGCATAGTTAAAGCCAAACTCTGCCTTTAGCCATGGGAACATGGGTGGCAAAATTAAATGAAAGAAATGGGAGCTGCCGTGAGCCAGGCTAATGAGACCAACAACCCGGACATCACTGGCGCGCCTCATTTTCAGGGCATCAGTCATGTACCGAGTTTACTGGCGCAGGAAAATTCCTGCTGATTAATCAGTAAAGCTGCTACGCATCCTATTTTGTAAAGCTGAAATCACCATTCTTATCGACGCCCACAGGAACTGTATCCTTTGGACCAAACTTGCCTTCTAAGATCATCTTGGAAACTGGGTTCTCAATATATTGCTGAATCGCACGCTTCAACGGTCTTGCTCCAAACACAGGATCAAAGCCCACCTCCGCAATCTTACTTAAGGCAGCATCACTAACTTCCATCTGCATATCAACCTTTGCCAAGCGATCTGATAAGTTCTTGAGCAAGATCTTCGCGATATTCGCAATATTGCCTTTATCCAAACCATGGAAGACCACGATCTCATCAATTCGATTTAAGAACTCAGGGCGGAAGTGATTCTTCAGCTCTTCAAATACCGCGTCTTTAATCTCGGATTGCTTCTTATCCGTCATTGACTGGATGAGATGCGAACCAATATTACTGGTCATCACAATCACCGTGTTCTTAAAGTCCACAGTGCGACCTTGACCATCAGTTAAGCGACCATCATCCAATACTTGTAGGAGGACATTGAAGACATCTGGATGGGCTTTTTCAATCTCATCAAACAAGATCACGCTATAGGGGTGACGACGGACTTGCTCGGTTAGATAGCCACCCTCCTCGTAACCAACATAGCCTGGAGGCGCACCAATTAAGCGGGCAACACTATGCTTCTCCATGAATTCACTCATATCGATACGAATTAAGTGGTCTTCACTATCGAATAAGAAACCAGCCAAGGCTTTGCAAAGCTCGGTCTTACCAACGCCCGTAGGCCCCAAGAATAAGAATGAGCCATAAGGACGGTTCTCTTCAGATAGGCCGGCGCGGGAGCGACGGATAGCATCAGACACCGCGCGAATAGCCTCTTCTTGGCCAACTACGCGCTTATGTAGCAACTCCTCCATCTTGAGTAATTTATCGCGCTCGCCCTGCATCATCTTTGATACCGGAATACCAGTCGCACGGGAAACCACTTCCGCGATTTCTTCTGCGCCAACTTGGGTGCGCAAGAGCTTATTCTTTACAACGCCATCCTTATCGCCTTTTGCTTCAGCAGCGGCGGCGGATTTGAGCTTAGCCTCGAGCTCAGGTAACTTACCGTATTGCAGTTCAGCAACTTGCTCTAACTTACCCTCACGTTGCAACTTAGCAATATCAGCGCGTACTTTTTCGATCTCTTCTTTCAGATGAGCGGCGCCCAATACGGCACCCTTCTCCGCTTTCCAGATTTCTTCTAGATCAGCGTACTCTGCGCCTAGGCGTTTAATCTCATCTTCAATCAAACCAAGACGCTTTTGCGAGGCTTCGTCTTTTTCCTTCTTAACGGCTTCACGCTCAATCTTTAATTGAATGAGGCGACGCTCAAGCTTATCCATCACTTCAGGCTTGGAATCAATTTCCATCCGAATCCGTGAGCCAGCTTCATCAATGAGGTCAATTGCCTTATCTGGCAAGAAACGATCAGTAATGTAGCGATGAGATAACTCTGCAGCTGCGACGATGGCAGGGTCAGTGATCTCGATGCCGTGGTGCAGCTCATAGCGCTCTTGCAAACCACGCAAGATCGCAATGGTAGCCTCTACGCTAGGCTCCTCTACCATCACCTTTTGGAAGCGACGCTCCAATGCAGCATCTTTTTCAATGTACTTACGATATTCGTCTAAAGTGGTTGCGCCGATGCAATGTAATTCGCCGCGCGCCAACGCAGGCTTGAGCATATTGCCAGCATCCATCGCGCCATCACCCTTACCAGCCCCAACCATCGTATGAATCTCATCAATAAAGATGATGGTTTGACCTTCGTCCTTAGCGACATCACTCAATACGGCTTTAAGACGCTCTTCGAACTCTCCACGGTACTTGGCTCCAGCCAATAGCAAGGCCATATCCAATACGAGGACACGTTTGTTCTTAAGGGTTTCAGGTACTTCGCCATTGATGATGCGCTGAGCAAGGCCTTCCACGATGGCAGTTTTACCAACTCCTGGCTCACCAATGAGCACTGGATTATTTTTACCGCGGCGCTGCAAGATCTGAATGGTGCGACGAATTTCATCATCACGGCCAATAACAGGATCAAGCTTGCCCATACGAGCACGCTCAGTTAAATCGATGGTGTATTTCTTTAAGGCCTCACGTTGACCTTCAGCATCTGCACTATTCACTGATTCTCCTCCGCGCACTAAATCAATAGCCGCTTCTAACGATTTACGATTTAAACCATTCTCACGAGCGATCTTGCCGAGCTCACCCTTATCATCCGCCACCACTAGCAAGAACAACTCGCCAGCAATGAATTGATCATTTCGCTTATTCGCCTCTTTTTCACACAGGTTAAGCCAGTTACTTAGGTCGCGGCCTACCTGAACTTCGCCACTAGTGCCCTGCACTTCAGGGAAGTTGCTAATGAGTTTCTCGGTTGCCTTCTCAAGACCAGGAACATTGACGCCAGCGCGAGTCAATAAACTCTTTGCACCGCCGTCGGAATCACGCAACATGGCTAACAACAAATGGGCTGGCTCGATGTATTGATTGTCTTTGGATAATGCAAGGCTTTGTGCCTCACTCAGCGCCTCTTGAAATTTAGTAGTTAATTTATCTATTCTCATTTTGAAATTCCTATCTACTCTATCTATTTTTATGCATTTCTATCTATAGAATATAGGGGCATTCTTAGCAATTTCAAGTGTTTTTGACCATTTTTTGACTGAATTTACCCCTATTTTGACTTGGCTCGTTTATCTCCTAGAGTGCTCTGATGGCAGTTATTACGCTGGCATCACTAACCGCCTGGAGCATCGCTTGGCAGCTCATAACTCAGGGGATGGCGCTCGTTATACAAGAGCCCGCAGACCAGTTATCCTCCTAGCAACCCAAGACCACCCAGATCGATCAGAAGCCTCCAAGGCAGAGGCTAAATTGAAGAAGTTGCCTAGATCTGAAAAACTGGGGTTTTTTAAGATCTAGGCTTTTAATCAAGACCTACGCTGTAGGTTTGGCCATTAAAGGAATGGCCTGGTTCTTAAAGCTTCCAGCCAAGGCCTTTTTCAAGATTTTGTAAATATCCAAATCAAACTCACCCTCTCCCGAGTCGGCTAATTCATAAAGCTCCTCCTCGTTTACTGCGGTACCCAAGTAGCGCCAGCGATCAACTACATGCATATGGCCAGCCTCTTTAATAGCGATGGGTCCTGAATAAGGCCAGACTTGAACCTGAAATAATTCCAGAGCAGTTTTAAGTTGAAGATTGTGTAACTCAATGGAAGAGTCTCCAATACAAGCACCCCCGCATTGTTTAACTTGATAACCAAAGCAAGCCTTGCCCTCAATACGCTTCTCTAAGCCCAAAAGCGCCTCACAAAGTCGATATTTTTTGCCAATAGCCTTGAGGTAAGAGTTAGCCTCTCTTTTGCTGTAGAACAAGCCATATAAGTTTTCTTGAACTCCAGGATCCAATTCGCGATGGCCCACCAAATGCGGCATGAGTGCGCCACTTTCATCTAAATCCAATCTCCAGGCACAGAGATCTTTGGAGCGGCGTAACTTAATGTTCATGCTGGGCATACGCTCTTTAATTAGCCTCGACTCTAAAATCAATGCGCCCAACTCTCCACTAGTCTCAATCCAATCGATATCCCTTACTTGCAAAGAGAGCTTCATTTCCTTGCGCAAAGTCAGCGCGCTCTGAAAGTGCCCCATCACCCTACTGCGTAATGAAATACTCTTACCGATATACAGGGGGACTTTATTCTCGCCATAAAATATGTAGCAGCCTGGTTTTTCTGGAATCGAGTCCACCAAGGCTTTATCAATATTGGGCGGCAAACTCGCATTACCGATGAGCTGGTTCACCGCCTTCAGAAGCGCTTCACGCCCCAGCTTAGCCTCGCATACCCGCCAAAACTGGAGCAGTAAATCAGCATCGCCCAAGGCACGATGCCGCGCGCTGATCTGAAGACGATGGGCGCCAATAATAGTGTCTAGATTGTGTCTAGCCTGTTCCGGAAATAACAATCTGGAGAGCTTCACGGTACAGAGCACTTTGGGCTTAAAGTCGATACCCACCCGCTTAAAGGATGCCTTCAAGAATCCGTAATCGAATCGAGCGTTATGAGCGACAAAAATTTTACCCTCCAACTCTCGCGCAATCTCCGTTGCTAAGTCCTCAAAAGGAGGCTGCCGACTAACCATCTCCGGCCGAATGCCCGTCAAGATTTGTATATTTTGTGGAATAAAGGTTTGGGGATTAATAAGACTTTCCCAAGTCTCCACCCGATCATCAATTAGCGATTTAATCCCAAGCTCGGTAATACGATCACGCTCAAAATGAGAGCCTGTCGTCTCAATATCAACAAATGCTAGCGGAGGATATTCATGGTCAGTTGATGACATGAAAGGCAAGGGATTACTTTTTGCCTTGATACTTCGCGATACTAGCCTTGAGGTCGCTGTACTCTTCACAGCCAAATAAACAAGCCTTATCCAGTCTTGCTAACATGGCCTCAGCTCCAGGCAAGTCTTTCTTCATGAGCAGCAACTCGCCGTAATATTCTAAAGCCGCCCTGTGGCTTGGATCAATCTTCAATGCTGCCTGGTAATACTTTTCGGAGGCCACTAGATCAGGTGGCTGTTTTTTGCGCAGACTGTATCCCATGAGATTATTCCAATCCGCGGAATTGATTTCATTTGCCGATTGCAATTGCTTTAATGCTTGATCGTACTTATTGGATTTGATGCTAATACGCGCATCAGTTAACCAGGCAGGATCGGATTTGGCTGGCGTACTATCAGCAGCCATGGAAACCACCCAGGGCGCCATTGCCATCACAATAGAAACTAGTATTTTGTTGAGCAGATTAGTCTTCATAACTTTCATCATATATTGCCCCAAGTCTCATCCCACTTTATGAAGATAGTCGCCAAAACTAAAGATAGAGTTTGGCCCTAGCGGAATATCTTCTACTTTTTTAAAGGGCGTTTTGATTACCCTCTGAACTTCACCCCTAGAGGGCTTATCTACTTTTGGTGCTACATAAGAAAAGGTATGACGCTCGGGGGCGGCTTTAGCCTCGCTAAATCGAGGTACATAGTCCTTAATTGCATCTGCTAGGCTCACGTTGGCCATACAACCGAGCATATAAGTTTCTAGAGACTGGTATAGCTCGCTGGCAATATCGCAAGCTTCAACTTTGCGCTTTTTGATGTAGTTCATTGCTAAAACCACATCTTTAATGGTGACCATTCGAGGGTCTTGTAAAAGCGTGTAACCACCATTGCGACCCTTTGTACCTTTGACAATACCTGCAGCACGCAAGGCACTTAGCAAAAGCTCTATTCGGCTAATTGATAATTTTTGACGTTGCGCCAGCTCCAAGCCAGTGACTGGGTGCACCCCAGTTGAATTAGAGGCAATATCAACCAAAGTATTGAGGGCGGCTTTAACTGCTGTACTAAGATTCATGATGAATTTGGCAAATATATTGAATAGATTCAAGTATCAGCTTGAATATCCATTTCTGCAGGGCTTCGATCTTTAACCCTTTTTAAGCTATGGTTGTAATCAACCCAGGTAAGGCCTCAACTCGGCGATGAGCCTCTTCAATTGCTCGCGCCTGAGAAACTGACCAAGCTCAACACTCTGCCCCGTCTGGGTAATAGAAAATACTTTTTCATGCTCTTGGGGGCTGGATAGCTTAGCCCAGCGAGTATTGAATTCCATCACACTCTCTTTATAGGCAATGAATTTCCTCACCACCAAGCGTGTGTCACTGATTTCAATCTCTTCAAAATCCAAGGCATGTCGACAGTAAATCAAAAAGCCGACAGTCACAGCGGTTAATTCTATTGCAGTGAAGATGAGAATTATCTTTACCCCAGCCAATAAAAAACCAATCGCCACAGTTACTGAAAGGCAAACTAGAGCAAGGTAGAACTTGAGTAATTGACCAGGAGTCAATGCGCAATTTCTCCTCATTTTCCAAGTTTTCATTGTGGGATGAGGAGTAGGGTTTGTGGTTTAGCTATTAGTGGCTTTAGCTTTTTTAGCCTTTTCAAGCTGATCGGCACTGCGCTGCTGAAAATCAACCATGGTGTGATAACCCATTTGATAGCAAGGGCAGTGCTTCCCCAGAATCCAGCGCGCAAGCTTAACCCGTAATTTTTGCATCATGTTAATTCTCCTGTGAACATCGTTCAATTTAGCCGAAATCCGATATTGCTGCTGAACATGGCGTCATTTCAACTGCTCAGCAAACTAAATGCAAATCCTTTAAATTAAACAGATGACAGAATCCTCCTCTCCAGCCAACTGGATCCCCCTTTTTCCTTTAGGAACCACCCTATTTCCAGGCGGTGTAATCACTCTCAAAATCTTTGAAGCCCGTTACCTGGATATGATGAGGCGTTGCCTCCGTGAAAACACTCCTTTTGGAGTTGTCAGCATCCTCGATAACAAGCCCATCGACTCAGATGCCAGTGCGATTGCTAACTTTTCAAACATTGGCACCTTGGCGAAATTGGAAGAATTTGATCCGATTCAGCCCGCCCTCTATATGACCAAGTCTTATGGAACGCAACGCTTTCGATTGCTTGCCATCACGCAAGAATCCGATGGATTATGGATGGGTCAGGTTGAGTTAATTGATCGGGATCCTGAAATGCCATTACCAAAAGAGCATGAAAAGGTAGCCGCGCTCCTGAACGAAATTATTGCGGTAATTAAAAGCGAAGAACTGTTGGGGGATGATGCATTCAAAATACCAGCGAATCTAGATGATTGCGGATGGGTCGCTAATCGATTAGCCGAACTTCTGCCGCTACCACTAGCTCAAAAAAATCATTTACTTGCTCAAAGCAATCCCAGAATCCGACTAGATTTAATTTCAGAGATCATTGAAGACGATGGGCTACGCAATATTGTGATTCATTAAAAATATGATTGATGAACTCATTCGTCGGTCAATCCGAGAAATGGTAGGTGGTGGAGGTCCTCCTATCGCCTTTCTATCTCCAGCAGGCGATAGAGGCCTGTTCGGCCCAGAGTCCATAGCTTGGAAAGTACATGCTGATTTTATTTCAATGATGATCGGCGGCATTAGCTCACTAGTACTGCAAGCCCTTCACCCTAAAGCACTTGCTGGTGTCTGGGATCACTCTAGCTTCAGAGATGATCTTAAGGGTAGGCTAGGTAGAACCGCATACTTCATAGCGGCAACTACCTATGGCTCCAATGAAATGGCAAACAATGCCATCAACCGCGTTAATCAGATTCATCAGAAAGTCACTGGGTTTGATGAATTCAAGCAACCCTACAGGGCTGACGACCCCAATCTACTCGCATGGGTTCATTTGACAGAAACCCGCAGCTTTATGCGCTCTTATGAGTCATACCGAAGCGAATCTCTGGGTACACAGCAGAAAGATCAGTATTTCGCAGAAATGAAAATGCTTGGGGAGAAATTGGGTGCTATCGATCTTCCAGATAGCTATGCTGGTTCGGAGCTTGCTATCCAACAATATCTACCCCAACTTCATTACGGCGAGCGGGCCAAGACCATTATTAGCCTGCTGGAGCATTTCCCGAGCAACCTCAGCTCTAAGCCTTTTGTCAAAATGATTAGTCGCGCAGGCTTTCTCAACTTGCCCAATTGGGTATACCCCATCATCAATCGACCGCAGCCAAGTCAGCTAGAGCGACTAGCTTTGAGCTCGGCCATTCGACTGATGGCGATTCCAGTTAGGGAAGCACTTAAAGACGGCGTAGCCGCCCACTCCCTCCGTAGGGTTTACGGATCACCAAAATGAAAAAGCCATCATGATTACAAATTATCTGATTTCAGGCATGGTTGGAATCATGCTGTTCTTTACTGTTGTAGTGGCCCCCACCGTATTTAAGGTCCTCCCTGTAGAGTGGTCCAGTAAATACGTTAGAAACTTTTTTCCAAAATACTATGCCAGTCTAGGGATTGTTACTTTGCTGTCCATATTTACCGAACAGGATTCTGGTAACAGGCTATACCTCATCGCTTGCGCAATTTTGTTTGCCTTCACATTATTTTTTCTAACAGGGAAAATCAACGCCGCAAAAGATGAGGGCAAGACTAAAAAGTTCCACGTACTACATGGCTTAAGTGTTGTAATTAATATCACTCAACTGTGTATTTTTATCTACCTACTGACTAAAACACTATGAAGACAATCGTAAGACTGATTTTTGCTGGGGCATTAACAACAGTAGTTGCATCTTTACCAGCCCAAGAGATCAATAAAGGCAAGATCGCACAGAGCTACAAAGAGTCGTGCGCAAAACAGCAAGTTCAACTGCATGCGAAATTAAAAGATATGTCAGCCGATGCATTTAGCGAGTATTGCGATTGCACTTCGCAGCAACTCATGACTAATCTCAGCTCAGTCCAACTGAAGGAGCTGAATCACGGCGGTGATCGCCCTACTTGGCTAAAGTCAGCCGAACAATCTGCTAGCAAAGCCTGCCTTAAAGAAGGTCCTAAGACTCAGATCTAGCGTTGTCAGATCCAGGATCTGGGTCGGCGGAATGGTTTTTTGCTGGCATTAGCGGTGGCGCACTCATCTTCTCGCCATCCCACACTTGGCCACACCAACACTCCCCAGCCTCATTGATAATGCAGACGCCTGAGCCACAGCAACGTTTATCGGGTGCTTTCATGATTCACCTATTAATCCTGAACAATCCATAATGAGGCCTATTCTAGGGTTTTTATTGAAATAGCGTACGCCCCGCCTCATTCAACAAATATGCAAAACCAGTTATTCAGTGAGAAAGACTTCTCAGACCCAACTTTCCTATTGGAAAAAGATGGTCGTGCCGAATATTTCAATCATTTTTATGATGCGGATGAATCCAATCGTCTGTTTGAAAGTCTGCTGAACTCTCTTTCCTGGACATCCGATCAAATCACTATGTTTGGTAAGTCGATAATTACCTCAAGAAAAGTTGCCTGGGTCGGTGATCCCGAGTGTCTGTATACCTACTCTGGGATGCAAAAAATACCTCAGGTCTGGACCCATGAGTTACTACAAATCAAGTACAAGCTGGAACAGGTAACTGGCCACACCTACAACTCCTGTTTGCTCAACCTGTATCACAACGGTGATGAAGGGATGGGCTGGCATAGTGATAATGAAAAAGAATTAGATAGCGCAACCCCTATTGCCTCAATTAGTCTTGGCGCTCGACGGAAGTTTGCATTTCGACACAAGCAGGACAAAACCACGGTGCCAGTATTTCTTGAGCATGGCAGCCTACTCATCATGCATCCGCCTATTCAGGAGTACTGGCATCACAGCCTGCTCAAAACCAAATCCATCATGAATCCCAGAATCAACCTCACCTTTCGGAAAATAGTTCCCAGAATATGAGCTCTCCTAACTCAATTCAGAAGGTGGCAATTATTGGCGCAGGAATTGCGGGCCTATCCTGTGCAAAGGAATTGCAGTCCTATGGCGTACTGGTAGATGTCTTTGAAAAAAGCCGAGGGGCCAGCGGACGCATGAGCACACGACGCACACAAGAGTGGGCGGCAGATCATGGAGCGCAGTACTTTACCACCCGAGATCCTCGCTTCCATCAGGAAGTACAAAGATGGGTAGAGGCTGGCATTGCAGACATCTGGTCACCTACCTTGAAAGTATTTACAGATGGGGTATGGCACGAGAACAACTCAAGAGAAACTCGCTACGTTGGCATCCCAAGTATGAATTCGCCAGGAAAATATTTAGCTGAAGATCTAACGATTCAATATGAAACAACCATCTCCAGGCTAGAGCGCAGAGATGGTCAATGGGCTCTTCACTGCAATGAAAGTGGGGCAATCTCAGCGCTATATGATTATGTGGTGTTGGCTATACCCGCTCCCCAAGCAAGTGTCTTAGTCAAGAATCTTGACTCTCGAGCCTCTGATATCGCTGACTCAGCCCAGATGAAAGCCTGCTGGACAATGATGGTGCATTTTCCCAATCAGGCAACAACTGACTTTGATGCCGCATTTATCAATCAGGAAATCATTAGTTGGATTTGCCAAAATGAATCAAAGCCCATGCGTCAAGGTAGTCAATGGACCATTCACGGAAGTCCAGATTGGAGTCAGGAGAATGTAGAGCTCAGCAAAGAGGATGCTCAAAATCAAATGATGGAATGTCTTGCACATCTTGGATTTGATTGTCGTAACCCAGAGATCTCGATGCACCGCTGGCGCTATGCAAGCGGGGGCCTAGAAAATGCAACTGGCTTTCTTTCACTACCCGATATCGGCTTAGGGCTCTGTGGGGACTGGCTAAATGGTGGCAGGGTTGAAGGTGCATGGCTCAGCGGTTTAGATCTAGCCTTAACTCTGAAAAATAAAGGCTAGATCAACTCCAGCGCGCCATCGCAACATCATCAGTCACGCGGGCATCCACCCACTTACTGCCTTCTGGAGTGTCTTCTTTTTTCCAAAATGGCGCCGCTGTTTTTAGGTAGTCCATGATGAACTCACAGGCAGCGAACGCCTCACCTCTGT
>ERZ650310.458-NODE-458-length-12127-cov-5.949967_pt1 | contig 12127 bp, 9 predicted proteins | sample MGYA00376246_ERZ650310 | MGnify/ENA primary metagenome ERZ650310 (study PRJEB26733, sample SAMN07839286) | wastewater metagenome | biome: small river; feature: stream; material: water | place: USA: North Carolina | collected 2016-03-01 ...
GTTCAGACGTGTGCTCTTCCGATCTCAATGATGTAATATATATCTATGATGTTAAATAGCTTTAGAAAAAGACATAATTACAAAATACATAAGACATACACAGCTTAACTATACTAAGGAGAGACTTGGAGAAATGTTGTATTTCCCTTTTGTGAAGCCACAATATATTGATAACATAGTTCAAGAATTGAATACAATAGTGGGTGTTAATTGTAGGCATGTCCAGAATGGTCATGAACTGCTACCGAAAGTTGCATACAGGTAACTACCAGAGTGTTTTCGGACATTGGATTGGCTATAGAGCTACAAGCTAAATTAAAGAACAAATATCGCTACATGGTGTTGAAGTCCTTACATACAAACCATGTGCTTATCTGACGTGATGTATATGACTTCGATAAGTTATAGTTATAAAATGTATATAAGAGACATGCGATTGGATATAATCTACTTAAAAATGAAGATTTGTTTCGTTTCTACGAATGAAAGCTTTATACATGAGATTCAAAATATAATAGGAACAGACACGAAACTAAGCAGATGTGTAGATGTTTCATACCACACCGGTGATGTACAAGATATTGATGTAGTTGGCAAAGCATTTGTGTCACCCTCAAATTCGATTGGTTTTATGGATGGGGGGATTGACTATGTTTACAGTAGGCAGATGTTCCCAGAAATAGAAAAACATTTAAAAAAGAAAATTGCAGACTTGAACAAGTTAACTTTCATTGGTCGACCTTATCTTCCAATTGGAAGTGCTGTTGCAATTCCTACACAATATCCTTCATCCATCATGATTTCTGCACCTACTATGTTTTTACCTCATGATGTTTCTACGACAAACAATGCATATCATTCATTCATGGCATCCCTTTGTATGTTAACCAAGTATCAACAAAATGTATGTAAAGTGATTGACACACTAGTATGTACTTCATTATGTTGTGGATGGGGAAAAATGACACCACAAGACTCTGCAAAGCAAATATACAATGCATTGTGTGACTTCGTTGATAATAAGAAACCAAAGGAAATTGCCTTTCATAATGATCCTTATGTGTATATGAGTACATCAAAAGATGATGAGCAACCAAATCATTATGACAACAGAGAAATCAAAAGTATTATGTAGAAAAGATCATGGATTTATAAGTATTATAGGATGATGTTTATTTTTTTTATTGCTATCTTATAAGAAATGGCAAGTGTTGCTTACGATAACATTTTAGGTTCAACAACCGAAAGTAACTACTACACAGGCAGTGGTACACTTTATCCTGATTCAAACAATATATCCATTTTCGGTCCATTATGGCTACCAAGGGTATATGGTAAGGATTTAACAAACTTTGAGATTGCGTCATCTGGAAAGATTTCCATTACCATTAATGACGTACATGCACTAGACTTCTCTAAGACAGGCCGCGTTACAAAGTTGCAAGCAAAGAGTAATGACAGTTTTGAAATCAACGTCTCATCAAATCAAATGTACTTCAACTTCGATGCAACTACCAATGACATAACTTTAGTATCGGATCAAGGTGGGTCAACAAGACTGTATTCTTCCAATGAGATTGTATTTCTTGCTTCTAACAATGTCAAATTAACAGCATCAAACAACTTCTTTGCACAAGCATCAAATGATGTCTCAATCAAAGCCAATAAAGGTTCATTTTATCTTAATGCAGGAAGCTCAAACATGACTTTAACAATGGATAGTAATAACAATACAACTTCTTGGTATTCATCCAATGATATTAATATTACAACAAGCAATGATTATTGGTTGTATGCAAAAAGCAACATAGGAATGTATGCAGCTACAGGGCGTGTTGACATTGTTGGACAAGGTTCTAATACGAGGATGAGTTTTGATGATGGAACAGACAATATCTTCTTGTATTCATCAAATGACACACAAATAAGTACAAGTAATGATTTCATACTGCAAACAAACAGTAATGCTTCATTGGGTGTGATTGGTACAGGAACAATGAGTTTTTTTACAAACTCAAGTAATATACTTTTGACATTGAATGGTGAAGATGCAACAACAAATTGGTATTCATCAAATGATTTTACACTTTCAACATGCAATGATGTCTTTGTGAGTGCACATGACTCTAATGTGACTTTTAGAATGGGTGATAGCAATATGGACTTGTATGCAATTTCAAACATTAATATCACATTATCTAATGATTACAATTTGACAGCATATGATGATATTGTAGTGAACTCTGTTAATGGAAGCACATCATTCTTCGTAGACAACTCTAACGTGTTCTTTGTAATGAGCAACAATGACAATATGACAGGCTATGCAAGTAATGGTATTCAATTCTACACAAGTAACTCATTTGTTGCTGAAGCAACAAGCAACTTCAATTTTGTCGCTTACAATGGTGACTTTGCAACTTATGCTGAAAGCAATATCTACTTGAGCGCAGATCAATCAAACATGACAATGACAATGGATAGAAATGGTGATGTTATCACACTTTACACGTTGAGTAATATTGTTATGACAGCATCAAACTCATTTGAACTTACAACACGTTCCAATGTCTTTATTACTACAAGTAACGCATACATCGTATCTCAGTCAAATGTTTTTATCCAAACATCAAATGACTTGATATTAAGTGCTTCCAATGATTTGTATTTGAACACAAACAGTAATATACTCATCAATGGTAGCAATTTGACTTTTGAGATCGTAGGAAATACAGACTTTTACGCAAACTCAAACATTAGTTTCTACATTGAAAGGTCATCAAACCCAACAGATGCAACAGTGATGTTCAGCCAAGATCGTGTAAATGTTCGTGGTGATCTTTGGATTACAGGTTCTATCAATACAAATACTATAATCAACACGACCGTAGTTCAAGAAACATTGAAAGTAAATGATAAGACCATTCTCTTGGCCAGTTCAAACGATGAAGGAGGTCCACCAGATGAGGGTCTACTTAACGATGGTTCTGGTATTATCATTGATGGTATGCCAAGTGGAGAAACTGATATAGATCGCTATAGGAAATCAATGTTATGGAAGTGGAATACAGGTGGTACCACTCAGCTTGGAACGACCAACTTAACAACTGAAGCAGCTTGGGAGTTCCGCGGTGGTGGCATCCGTATCAATCATCAAAAAGACATTGGAAGCGGTGTAATCAAGGACCTTTGGTTTACCTTCCGTGTTAATGAATTTGATGAACTTGAACTTGTTAAAAAATATTGGAGTACAACATCTAGTGCCTATGTATGGAAGAAGATTGCCAAATTTGGAAGAATCCTCAATCCGTAAAAAAAATAATCAAGCTTGTATTTAGATGTCTACTTCAACTTCTTCTTCATTGATAATTTCAATATTGTCTGAATCAATCAAAAGTCCGTTTATTGCTGCTTCAAGTTTATGTGTTTCATGCTCTTGTTGAGCTTGAGCAAGTTGCACCTGCAATTTTTTTTTCTTGCTTCGTTCTTTAATGAACACTTCATGTTTAAAATCAACATGTTCTACTTTTTGTTCAATTATACTATAAGTTACAAAGGGATCCGTTTTCTTTTCCGAAATCATAGATTTCATTCGCTTAAAGAGATCTCCATTCGTATTGTCAGTTTCGTGCATATAAGCTTTAAATAGTTTCCATTGTGTGTACTTAGGAAGCTTATCCCATTTTAACTTCAAGTTCTTTTTTGCTGCCTCGTTGGATACAGCTTCTTCAAAAGACTGTATTGAAGTACTAGGTTCCATCATTCAACATACAGTTGTCTTCCTGTATATAATGGTTGTAATCTTAAATGGTAATAGTGATAATTAAAATTGAATAAGATTTACTTAAGATGTTCTTACAATAAATAATCAAGTTACATTACAGTATTCGAATTTTAATAAGAATGAATTACAATTCTTATGATTTAGATGTTATATGCTTACGGAACAAGATGAATATTAAAAGAATATGCAAGGAATGTAGTAATGATGAACAATTGTTTGTCTGTTTGAAAAATAGATTGGAACAGCTAAGACAAAATAGGAAGCTTGTCAAGAAACTCTTGAAAATACCAAGGATCGAGCAAAAAAGTCAGGAATGGTATTTGATAAGACAGAATTTGATAACAGCCAGCGATTTTGCACAAGCGCTTGGACAGGGTAAGTTTGGTAATCAAACAGATATAATAAAGAAAAAAGTAAGACCAAGTGATGAAAGTTCTGCTTCTTTCTCAAACCCCTTCTTCAAGTGGGGAAACATGTTTGAACAAGTAGCAAATGATATATATTCGAAGATGCATTATGATATTGTAATACACGAGTTTGGTCTATTACAACACAAAAAACTAAGTTACTTTGGCGCATCACCTGATGGTATTAGCGACACTGGAATCATGTTAGAAATTAAATGCCCGTACAAACGAAAAATAGAAAGTGGAGGTGAAGTTCCCAAGCAATATTACTATCAGATTCAAGGACAATTAGAGGTATGTGGATTGAGTGAGTGTGATTACTTTGAGTGCCAATTTCAGTTGTTCAGTACACTTGATGAATTTTATAATTGCTTTTCTGACAATAGAATAAAAGGTGTTATTATTGAAGTACCTTCTGTTTCAGGAGGAAGTCATTACAAGTATAGTTCAATAGTAATGGGAAATAAAAAAGATATAAGTCTTGAAGAGATGAAGGATTGGATAGACATGAACACAAATGAAGAGTTCATAGATATCAAAATATGGTACTTAAAGACACATAACTTGCAACGTGTAACATTGGACAAAGAATTTGTTGATGAGAAACTTAAGGAACTCAAGTTAGTATGGGATAGAATATTGTATTACAGGCAAAGCCCTGAAAGATACAATATAGAGATACTGAAAACAATAGATATTGGAGACTTATTTAATACTAAGGACAATGTCGTTGCTAAACAGCCTAAAACAAAGATAGTGGGTTACAGCTTTGTTATTGACCCACATGAATAGCCTTATACAATATTTCAGCCATATTTTTATGTCCAAGTGAAACCTCACTCACAATTGGCACTGCAGACGTGTCAGTATTTATAAGAATATCCGCTAGTTTAACATCGTTATTTTGAGTTCTACCAACAAATAGCTTTGCAAAATCGTTGGGAGCATTAATGTTGTAGTTGATACTTTGTTGGAATATAAATTCAAAATTGTTATTTTTATCCAGATTGGGGTTTACCCAATATGCAAGGAAATCAATGGTATAAGGAGAGAATGTAACAACACATGTTGCGTCGCTCTTAGCATTCTGAAAGTATGGCAAGGATAGCTCAACGAAACCAGATGTAAACAAACACCCTCCAGCACTTGTACCCATCTTCAGTTTAATTAGTTGATTATCTTTCTGGGGATATTGCATTGTCATAGAAAAGATGTTTCCGTTCTTTGCAAATTGTGGTTGATAACTTATGTTTTTATTGCAAGTTGAGTTGATACCATACATATTATTCATAAACATCTCAAAGATCATAAAGTCAGTATCTCCATAATTGGTAAACTGATTAGTTGAACTGTTTGCGCTTAAGTTGAGTTTAAAAGTAGTTGTGAATGTAGGATATGAAGTTTTAGAAAGACTATTGAAATACTTGTCAATCGTTGCAGACAACATTCTTAATGAGCGGTTCTTTTCATCTTTAGGGAGTGTGTCGTATGTAAGTTTTGATACCAAATACTGTCCATTTTGAGGAGTATTAGTATACTCAATGACTGTACCAATACTTTGTGTTGTATCATGTGGACGGGTATAATATGTTTTCACGTTGATGCTATCTTGACCAACTTTCATTGTACTTATGCCTGCATAATTTTTTCCTCTTGGGTAATTAAACAGAGGCCCTCTTAATCCTTGTAAGTTAATAACAGATCCTTCATAGTTTGGATTAGCCACTGAGAAATCTCCATGACCTTTGTTTGTTATTGCTTGTGGAGTTCTGTAACTTGGATAGTATGCATATGATGTAGTAGTGAGATTGTCTTTGTTGATTTCAACAAACAAGGGATTCAACATCATAAAATATACATACTTGAACCAGTCTTGGGATGATTTGATATCAAGAACTAATTGATTCTTCCTCAACATTTGAGTGTTGAAAGAAAAGCACGATGACGTTAATTTATATAAAATGTCATTCTCAGAAACAAGTGATTGAGCTTCATTGTTAAGATTGTTTGGAATTGATGTAGTAGTACAATTTGCAGTTGAATCAAAAGCTAAAGTATTTGCAGTTTGAGCTCGTTGTGATGCAAGTGACTGACTATGTGGTGGTTGGAATACCAACGCGCGTTGTGCATACTTATTCAACATACCGAAGTCCATTGGTTGTTCGGCAAATGATTCCAAAATACATTGTTTATGGTAAGAAACCGAAATTGGGGTTAAGGTAATGTAAATGATCAAGACGATGAAGAGAAAGACTAAAATTGATTTAGTATTCATTTATTAATTCAAGCAGAAAAAAAAGCACTTAAAAGTTTTCTTAACTTAGTATACTACAGAACAAATCAATGGAAATGATGAAAGTGATCAAGAGGAATGGTGATACTGAGGAGGTTTCATTTGATAAGGTGTTGAACCGCATCAAGAATATCTCTGATAACCTAAGTGCAAATGTTTTTGACATTGCCCAAAAGGTCTGTAGTAGAATCTATGACAATGTAAAGACAAGTGAATTGGACGAACTGGCTGCGCACATTTGCAGTTCAATGATTACTGATCATCCTGATTATGGTTCTCTTGCTGCACGCATTATTGTTTCAAATCATCATAAGAATACATCTCCATCATTTAGTGAAACCATCAATACATTGTACAACAACGTCGATGTTCACGGTGAGAAAAATCAATTGATTAGTGATGATGTATATGAAATTGTCATGAAAAACAAAGAAAAACTAAACAGTTATCTTAAATACGAACGTGATTATTTGTTTGATTACTTTGGTTTCAAGACCCTTGAGCGTGCATATCTAATGAAGGTGAATAACGTTGTTGTTGAAAGGCCACAACAATTGTTTATGCGTGTTGCACTAGGTATTCACGGGAGCGACATTAGGGAAGCTCTCTTAACTTATGATTTAATGTCCCAAAAATACTTTACTCATGCTACTCCGACACTATTTAATTCAGGAACACCAAGGCCACAACTCAGTTCATGTTTCTTGGTTGCCTTGCAAGACGATAGTATTGATGGTATTTTCTCGACACTAAAAGAGTGTGCTTTGATCTCAAAGTATGCTGGTGGGATTGGCGTTCACATCCATAATGTAAGAGGAAAAGGTAGTCGTATCCGAGGAACAAATGGTATTTCTAGTGGTATTGTCCCTATGTTGCGTGTTTACAATAATACTGCAAGGTATGTTGATCAGGCTGGGCGCCGTGCAGGTAGTATTGCAATGTACCTAGAACCATGGCATTGTGATGTTGAACCTTTTCTTGAAATGAAGAAAAATCACGGGAGTGAAGAAGAAAGAGCTCGAGACTTGTTCTATGCTCTATGGATCCCCGACTTGTTCATGGAGCGTGTGAAGAATGATATGATGTGGAGCCTTATGTGTCCCGATGAATGTCCAGGTCTAAGTGATGTATATGGTGATGAGTTTGTAAAATTGTACGAGAGCTATGAAAGAGAAGGTAGGTATAAGAAACAAATTCGTGCACAAGAGCTATGGTGGCAAGTTCTACAATCTCAAATTGAACAAGGAACGCCGTACTTGTTGTTTAAGGATGCTGCAAATAGGAAGAGCAATCAAAAGAATCTAGGCACCATCAAGTCGAGTAACCTTTGTTCGGAGATTATAGAATATTCATCCCCAGATGAAACTGCAGTATGTAACTTGGCTTCTATTGCACTTCCCTCTTACATTGACTATGATGAAAACAATAAACCAATATTTAACTTTCAAAAACTTCATGAAGTATCTAAAGTTATTACAAAAAACCTTAACAAAGTGATTGATGTTAACTTTTATCCAGTTGAAAATGCACGTCGTTCCAATCTAAAACATAGACCGATTGGTATTGGTGTTCAAGGACTTGCAGATACATACGTTTTGATGAGATATCCGTTTGACAGTCCAGAAGCAATGGAACTTAACAAGCACATCTTTGAAACAATCTATCATGGTTCAATGGAAAGCAGTATGGAAATTAGTAAGAAGCGTGCAGAATACATTGACAAATACAATAACGAAGAAATCACTTATGATGAACTAGATGAAAAGATTAAGATGAATGAGTATGAGGTTATTAACACCAAATATCCTGGTGCATACAGCACATTTGAAGGCTCACCAACTTCGGAAGGTGTCTTTCAATTTGATTTGTGGGGTGTTGTGCCAGATAGTGGAATGTATGACTGGGATAAGCTTAAGGCAGATGTCATGCAACATGGTATTCGAAACAGTCTCCTTCTTGCTCCCATGCCTACAGCTTCTACATCCCAGATTCTTGGTTTCAATGAATGTTTTGAAGCCTTTACTTCTAATCTCTACAAGCGCAGAACACTAGCAGGTGAATTTATCATTGTTAATAAGTACCTAATTGCGGATCTAGTTAAACTCGATCTGTGGAGTAAGGACATGAAAAATAAACTTATGATTTCGGACGGAAGTGTTCAATCTATTCCCGAGATTCCAGATGACCTTAAAGCTTTGTATAAAACCGCATGGGAACTACGACAAAAAGTGATTGTTGATCAATCCGCTGATCGTGGAGCCTTTGTGTGCCAATCACAAAGCCTCAATTTGTTTGTGGAAGATCCTGACTTTAAGAAACTATCCAGTATGCACTTCTATTCATGGCAAAAAGGACTTAAAACAGGAATTTATTACCTGAGAACTCGTGCTAAAGCACAAGCACAAAAGTTCACGGTTGATCCATCCATGGTTCGTCTCACCAACTTAAAGGTTGCAGAAACATCAAAACCCAAAACGGTTGTTTGCGATGGGGACACCTGTGAATATTGCTCTGGTTAGTTGATCACGAGTAATATATGTTCTTACTTGTTCTTATTTTCGTTCTGCACATATGACAATGTGTGTTTTGATTGCATTGCTTACATATAGTATGACCACATGGTTCGAGGTACACATCAACCTCTCGGGTAATACATACAGGACACGTATGATGCATTGGTGTATTCTTAATAACATTATACGTTTTCCCCAAACTTCTTATAATGGCTTCTAGTTTATCTCGAGTACATATTAGTAAACCAGCTTCTGATTGCAACCCTGATATTATTTGCTCGTTTTTCTCAAGAAGATTTCTCACAAAATCATCATTGATATCACATAATTCACTATGTAGATTTGACAAGTGTTTAAGTTGCTCTCTTATAGACAACACTGTTTTCTCAGTATTGTGAATGCGTTTGTTTATCTCATGTATAGAGTTTTTACAATCACTGTGTTTCTTGATTGTATCTAACAACAAGTCTTTCCCTCTTGACACTGTTTCATCAATGTCAATAAGCTCTTGTACTTCTTCTTCAGAAATTCCGTATAACAATAAGTCGTTAAGATTCTCAATTCCATTCATTTCACTCAATGCATCCTTATGTTGCAACATTTCTTCTCTATCTTTCATCAAGTTTTCTATTGAAACAAGACTCTGTAAGTTGTGATAGATTGATGATGATGCATATTCAAACATAAGTTCATTCATATCATTATTATGAAAGGATGATGTATTGGTTGAAGACATATTAATTATCTTTACAGAATATCATATTTGTCCATAAACAAACAAACACTTGTATATAAGGATATCTACTTCTTTTTATGAAAATGTGCATACAAGTTCAAGGAAAGGCGAAAAAGAATTATTATTCAACACCTTTTGGTGCTGACTATATAACATGTCCTAATTGTTCACACTATCTTCAACATATTGGAGAACAATCTGATTGGGATAGTACAACAGAAAATGAGATTGACGAAACATTAAAGTCCTCACAACACAATTATCTCATTGCATTGAATGATGATTTAGACATGTGTCTAAGTTGTAAATATATTTTTCAAGATTCACACATTTTTCAGGCAAATGGTTGTACAGACTCTTTGTATTTTTATATATATCCAATGGAGTTTACAGCATCCATGAATGTAAATGATATATCAACCATTGAACAATTGAAAGATTTCATCCAAGCACTCAACGTAAAAAAGATGGGTTGTTCTTGTGATGGTAATATTGGAGGAGACTCTGCTTCATATCCCTTCAAAAAGTATCCACAATACTATTATACAAACTGTAAAATAGAATGGACAAAATAAATTAAACTGATAACCATTTAAATATCTAAAGTAATTCCACGTTTTCCTTTTCCACCTCGTTTGTTATTCATCAATAGACCGTTGATACTTGCATCATCGCCTAGTTCAGACAAATCACTTTGAGTAACAGTACTCATCATTTCAACTCTATCGTTCATGCTTTCCCTTTCGAGCTCTCTTAGGATGTCATCCACGTTTGTGGGTCCTTTCATATTACTCCTTTGTTCAGGAACCTGTTGAGGGGCTTGTGGGGCTGAGGGGCCACCACCAAACATGTTTGAAAACATACCACTTAAACCACTCATCATAGGGTTAGATTGTGCAGTATTTTGTTGCATCGTGTTAGCGGTGGCTGCAGCAAATTGTCTCATCAAGTCTGGATTCCTTTTAAGCACTTCTTCCATACCTGGCATTTGTGTCTTGAACATCGTATTTGTCATATGGAACATAAATGCAGACCCACCGAGCATAAACATAAGTTTGAATTCAGGAGCCATTTTTGCTTTTCCTTTGTACTTGTCATGAAGTTCTTCAAATACTTCATCATAATCATCAATATTGTCATTAATTGATTCTGACCATCCATCAAGTCTTGCACCAACTGGATCAAATTTATTATTCATAAGTTCCATGCCAGTAACTACCGTCATCATGACTTTCCTTTGAAACTTAACACTTTGATCAACATCCCTATCTCGCTTAAGACGATCTAACTCAAGTTTCATTTCTTCAAGATTAGATGCCATTGTGAACTTCTTTGGTAGTTGTGTTCCCTTCCTTTCTAACCTCTCAAACTGATACAACAACTCTCTTTTAGCATTGAGGATGTCTTCCTCACTCATTTGGTTTTGATACCTTGATTGGTTGTATTGAGTATTGGTATTGCCATATTGTTCTTCGGTTGTCAGCTCCGAACCACCAGAATCTTCATCTTTATAGCTACTACCATCATAATCATCAGTATATTGACCAGTATTCATGTTATCTCCAAAGGGAGAACCGAATGTGTTAAATGTCTGTTGAGGCCTATTTGGAGGTTGCATGTGGTCCTTGACATCTATGAAACTTGGCTGAATGTTAATACTTTTTACACTTCCTGCATCACTATTGAGGTCAACTAGACTACCACTTCCACCAAATGAAGCAACAGATCCACCATCACTACCAATTTTCTTTTTGTTGATTAACAAATCTAGTCCTAAGTCCTTATTGAACAAATTAAGTCTTGGTTCTGTACTCATTATCCGTAATTAATTATCTAGAATAGTAACTTTATATCAATTACAACGCAACAAAATACATACCCTTTTTGTTATATAAATAGTATAACTATATCTTATATGTCACTATCACAGCTTAGTAATATAATATAAACCTTGTAAGAAACTGTCACATACATCATCCTTCTTCTTCAAGCTTTCTAACTCATCTTTATGCTTTTTGTCTTCAACAACGTTGTTAAACAACCATCTTGTGAACTGCACTGAGTCATTTTTGTTTTTTGCATAACCTTGTTTTTCTTTTGGAATTCTCTTGATTCTACCAGCTTCGTGTTCTCTCATAAACCGACTCGCTTCATCATTCATAAATTCAGAAAATTCATTAAAGCTCTCTATGTATTTCATTTTACCCTTGGCCGAAATGAGCTTAGTCTCTAATGACAAACTGTTGTACTTGCAAATTGTGTTGAAATATGTGTATATTACAATCTGAATACTCTTCATTGTAGGAGACTTCAAGGCTGGTTGGTTCTCGATCACAACATGCACCAGATCGGAAGAGCGTCGTGTAGGGAAAGAGTGTCTTCGCCTGTGTAGAT
>ERZ650310.459-NODE-459-length-12083-cov-11.656718_pt1 | contig 12083 bp, 9 predicted proteins | sample MGYA00376246_ERZ650310 | MGnify/ENA primary metagenome ERZ650310 (study PRJEB26733, sample SAMN07839286) | wastewater metagenome | biome: small river; feature: stream; material: water | place: USA: North Carolina | collected 2016-03-01 ...
AGAACTTTTCGGAAGCCAATTTCGAGTTTGACACCAAAATCAATTGTTTTGTTGGAAAAAACGGAATCGGAAAAACGAATGTACTCGATGCGATTTATCATGTATCGTACGGAAAGAGCTATTTTAATCCGCTTGCTGTCCAAAACATCAAACACGGCGAAGAGTTTTTTGTTATTGATGCCGAATTGGAAAAAGAAAACAGAGCTGAACAAATTGTTTGCAGTTTAAAAAAAGGACAGAAGAAAATCCTAAAACGCAACGGAAAAGTCTACGATAAATTCTCCGACCACATTGGTTTTGTTCCTTTAGTGATTATTTCGCCAGCCGACAGGGATTTAATTATCGAAGGCAGCGAAACCCGTCGCAAGTTCATGGACAGTGTCATCTCACAATTGGACGCAATTTACCTTCAACAATTAATTCAGTATCAAAAAATAATTAGTCAGCGTAATGCTTTGCTGAAATATTTTGCTTTAAATCACGTCTTTGACAACGATACTTTATCCATCTATAATGAGCAGTTGAATGAGTTTGCTCAGTCGATTTTTGAAAAAAGAAAGTCATTTATTGAGGAATTCATTCCTATTTTTAACAAACACCACCAGGCAATAACTGATTCGCAAGAAACGGTTCAACTCGTGTATGAAAGTCATTTATTCGAGAATGATTTACTAACGCTTTTACAAGAAAATCTTTCTAAAGATAAAGCTTTACAATATACTAGCGTTGGTGTTCACAAAGACGATTTGTCATTTGAAATTGACTCCCATCCCATTAAGAAATTTGGTTCACAAGGCCAACAAAAATCATTTCTTATTGCCTTAAAATTAGCCCAATTTGAATTCCTAAAAAAACAAAGCGGCGTCAAACCTATTTTACTTTTTGATGACATCTTCGACAAATTAGACGAAAGTCGCGTGGCTAAAATTGTAGAAATGGTGAATAGCGATACTTTTGGACAACTCTTTATTTCCGACACTCATCCGGAACGAACAGAAACCATAGTGAAATCGACCCATCAGAGTTATAAAATATTTAATTTATAACTTTTATTTAGGATTTTATTAAAAGAATCCGACCAATAAAATCCGTACATTAGCGTATACTTAATTAATGACTACGATATGAAATTAAAAATTATAATACTAGCAATAGTCACTTTGGCAATAACTTCTTGCAAAGGACAGCCTTCAAAAAACATCCAAACAATTGACGCTGTTGCTTTTTCAAAGGCAATACAAGCTACTCCCAACCCACAAGTAGTTGATGTTAGAACGCCTGAAGAATTTGCTTCAGGACATTTAATCCAAGCTCAAAATGTAAATTGGATGAATCCTGATTTTGTAGCCAATAGTGCAAAATACGATAAATCAAAGCCTATTTTTGTGTACTGTAAAAGTGGTGGAAGAAGCCACAAAGCAGCCGAAAAATTAGCTGAATTAGGATTTACCAATGTAATTGAAATGGAAGGCGGAATCCTAAAATGGGATGCCGCTGGATTATCTAAACCCTCCGAAAAGTGGATTGGAATCAGTCAGAAAGAATATGCCGATTTGTTGAATTCGGATAAAAAAGTACTCATTGATTTTTATGCCGAATGGTGTGCGCCTTGCAAAAAAATGACGCCTTATCTTTTAAAAATGCAAAAAGAAATGGGAGACAAAATAGTTATTATTCGTCTAGATGCCGATAAAAACAAAAGCCTACTTTCAGAAATGAAAATTAGCGAATTGCCTACGCTATTATTGTACGACAACAAACAATTAAAATGGCAACATTCTGGTTACATTAGCGAACCTGATTTAAAAAAACAATTCTAAAAACACCTCAATGCTTTCCAAAGACAGCCTACAATTTTTAGACGATTTAAAAGCCAACAACAATAGAGATTGGTTTTTAGAGAATAAAAAACGATACGAAATATTCAAAAAGGACTACCAACAATTAGTAGGTCAATTCCTTGATATGATGAAACCTTTAGATCCTTCACTCGAAATGTTGGAAGTAAAAAATTGCACGTTTAGAATCAACCGTGACATTCGTTTTTCAAAAGACAAAACACCCTACAAATCCTATGCAGGAGTTTGGCTTTCTTCGGGTGCCAAAGGTAAAAATCGTTCAGGATATTACGTTCATATTGAAAGAGACAAAAGTTTTATTGCCGGTGGGTTTTATTGCCCCGAAGCAGAGGATTTAAAAAAAGTTCGTAAAGAAATAGCCTTTTTCTATGATGATTTAGAAGCCATTCTACAGGAGAAAAATTTCAAAAAAGAGTTTGGCGATTTTGATCGTAACGAATCGAGTATTCTAAAAAATCCACCTAGAGGTTACGAAAAAGACCATCCTGCCATTGAGTTTTTAAAATTAAAAAGTTTTGAAGCCAGTCAGAAATTTGATATTTCAGAAGTTCTAAAAGAAGATTTTGTCGCCAAGATGACAAAAAAATTAATCGCTTTAAAACCTTTGAACGATTTTATCAATCGCGCAGTAACTACCGAAGACTTTTAATTCTTACTTTTGAACTTTCAAAAAAGCACTTTGTTTTATGACCATACAATCTAATTTTTCTCTAAAAAACTACAATACTTTTGGCATTGAAGCCAAAGCAAAACAATTCACAGCGGTGCATTCATTAGCTGATTTAAAAACCGTTTTGACTGAAAATACAACAGAGAAAAAATTTATTTTAGGAGGTGGAAGCAATATGCTTTTGACCAAAGACATTGACGCCTTAGTGATTCATATTGACTTGAAAGGTAAAAAAATCATCGAAGAAAATGATGATTTTGTTTGGGTCGAGAGTGAGGCAGGCGAAAACTGGCATGAATTTGTGCTTTGGACGATTGATCAAAATTTTGGCGGATTAGAAAATATGTCGCTCATTCCTGGCAACGTGGGAACTACTCCCGTGCAGAATATTGGGGCTTATGGTGCCGAAATCAAAGATCATTTTATTTCTTGTCAAGCCATGTCAATTGCGAATCAAGAAATGAAAACTTTTACGAATGCCGAATGTCATTTTGGTTACCGAGAAAGTATTTTCAAAAATGAGGTCAAAGACCAGTACATTATTACTTCTGTTGTTTTCAAATTGACTAAACGCAACCACAATATCAATACTTCGTATGGCGATATTTTGGGCGAATTGGAGAAACACAACATTCAAAACCCTAGTCTGAAAGACGTGAGTAATGCCGTCATTGCGATTCGTCAAAGTAAATTACCCGACCCGAAAGAATTAGGCAATAGCGGTAGTTTTTTCAAAAATCCAATTATTTCGAAAACTGAATTCGAAAAAATTCATCCACAATTTCCTGACATGAAATTCTTTGAAGTTTCAGCAACCGAAGTAAAAGTTCCTGCGGGTTGGCTTATTGAGCAAGCCGGTTTCAAAGGCAAACGTTTTGGCGATGCCGGAGTACATAAAAATCAGGCTTTAGTTTTAGTTAATTATGGAAATGCTACTGGACAAGAAATTTTGGCGGTATCAAAAAATATTCAAGACACAGTATATAATACTTTTGGCATTCATATTGAAGCGGAAGTGAATGTAATTTAAATCATCAATAAAAGTACGTTGAGGAAAATTTTTCGTCAGTTCGAGTGATTTTCTTCCGAAACATCGGGAAGAAAATTGTATCGAGAACAAGGAAAATTTCACTTTAAATGGTTCTCGATACATTTTTTGTTCCGTTCTACTACACAAAAAACACTCGAACTGACGGGTTTCATATACTTTCATCAAAAGAAAACAACTATTCAAATTTCAAATCAAAAAAGAAAAATAAGCGGTAAAAATTCCTATTGTTTCATTTCAATTTTGTTTTTGTATTCATACCTTTGCACACGATTTTAAAAGACAATTTCCCCATGCTTATTATTCTATACATTTTTATTGTTTTAGCGGCTATTCAATTGGCGTATTATTTAGGTGTTTTTGGAAAATTTGCTTTTGCCAAAGCACAGAAAATCACCCCGAAACGAATTCCGATTTCAGTAATTGTATGTGCTAAAAATGAAGAAGAAAATGTAGCCAATTACATTCCACTTTTAGCCGAACAAAATTATCCTGATTTTGAAATCGTTTTGATTGACGATGCTTCAGGTGACAACACATTGGAGATTTTTGAACAATTTGAAAAGCAATATCCCAATGTCCGTTTGGTAAAAGTAGAAAACAACGAAGCCTTTTGGGGTAATAAAAAATACGCTTTAACCCTAGGTATTAAAGCAGCCAAAAAAGAGTATTTACTTTTTACAGATGCGGATTGTTATCCTACCTCTAAAGATTGGATTACGGCTATGAGTTCGCAATTTACCATGCAAAAAACGATTGTTTTAGGTTATGGTAAATATGAAAAAGTAGCCAATTCGTTTCTAAACAAAATCATCCGTTTTGAGAATGTATTAAATACCATTCAGTATTTTTCTTGGGCAAAAATGGGATATCCTTATATGGGAGTGGGTCGCAATATGGCCTACAAAAAAGAAGAGTTTTTCAATGTCAATGGTTTTATTGATCACATGCAAATTCGTACAGGTGATGATGAATTATTCATTAACCAAGCGGCAAATGGCAAAAACACAACCATTGCCTACACTCCTGAAAGTTTTTCTTATTCGAAACCAAAGACTACTTTTTCCGCCTTTTTCAATCAAAAAAGAAGACAAATCGCAACGGCTAATCACTTCAAGTCATTAGACCAATTACGATTAGGTATTTTTTATGGTTCTCAACTGTTATTTCTATTGGTTGCTATCTTCTTATTGGCATTCCAATTTGAATGGATAATTGTATTAAGTATCTTTTTGGCACGATATAGTATCGCTTGGACTGTAGTCGGATTTTCAGCAGGAAAATTAAAAGAAAACGACATTAAATTGTGGTTCCCTGTTGTTGAAATTGTGCTTATCTTTACACAAGTGAATGCGTATTTTACCAATTTATTCTCAAAACCAACCCATTGGAAATAATCAAACAAATAGAAAAAGCAAAACAAGGCGATCAAACTGCCTTTACTTTTCTATTGGATTATTATTGGAACGAAGTGTTTGCCTTTATGCTAATTCGTACCGAAAACGAAACAGATGCGGAAGACATTACTATCGAAACGTTCTCCAAGGCTTTTGACAAAATCAGCACTTACAATAATGAATTTCAGTTCAATACGTGGCTGATTGCTATTGCCAAAAATGGACATATTGATTTGTTACGCAAAAGAAAATCAAGTCTGTTTGTAGAAATTACGGAAGACGACGATCAAAAAGCGCATAATGTAGCCGACACTACTCCCTCTGTAGAAGACAAATTAATTACAGAGCAAAACCTTTCGCAATTATTGAAATTCATCAAAGAATTGAAACCGCATTATCAAGAAGTGATTCAGATGCGCTATTTTCAAGAGATGAGTTACCAAGAAATCGCTACTAAAATTGACGAACCGCTGAGCAACGTAAAAATTAAGATTTTGAGAGCTAAAAAATTATTAGCCGAAATCATTCAAAAAGGAACGTAATTCATCTGCTATTTTTTAACTTTTGTTAATCCAAATTAACCTCAACCAACTCAACAACATTCCTTATATTTGTAACCGAAAAATTGATTGTATGGAAACTGTTTTAGATACTAAATTACCCACTTCTAAACCGAAATGGCTTCGTGTAAAATTACCTATTGGTCAAAAATACACCGAACTAAGAGGATTAGTTGACAAATATAGCTTGAACACTATTTGCACTTCTGGAAGTTGTCCAAACATGGGCGAATGCTGGGGTGAAGGTACGGCAACCTTTATGATTTTAGGTAATGTTTGTACCCGTTCTTGTGGTTTTTGTGGGGTAAAAACAGGTCGTCCAGAAACAGTCGATTGGGACGAACCTGAAAAAGTAGCCCGTTCAATTAAAATCATGAACATCAAACACGCGGTTATCACTAGCGTTGATAGAGACGATTTAAAAGATGGCGGTTCAATTATTTGGATTGAAACGGTGAAAGCCATTCGAAGAATGAATCCGAATACGACTTTGGAAACCTTAATTCCGGATTTCCAAGGCATCGAACGAAATCTAGATCGTATTGTAGAAGCGAATCCTGAAGTGGTTTCGCACAATATTGAAACCGTACGCCGATTAACTCGTGAGGTACGTATCCAAGCCAAATACGATCGCAGTATGGAAGTATTGCGTTACTTGAAGGAAAAAGGAATCAACAGAACCAAATCAGGTATTATGCTTGGTTTAGGCGAAGAAGAGGAAGAAGTTTTGCAAACACTTCGTGATCTTCGCGCTGCTAATGTCGATGTGGTAACTATCGGTCAATACTTGCAACCTAGTAAAAAACACCTACCTGTAAAAGAATACATTACGCCTGAACAATTCGAGAAATACGAAAAATACGGATTAGAATTAGGTTTCCGTCATGTAGAAAGTGGCGCTTTAGTGCGCTCCTCTTACAAGGCACAAAAACACATTCTTTAATTACTACATTTTGAAAATACGAATCGCTATCAATGGTTTTGGGAGAATTGGTCGAAATCTGTTTCGATTACTGCTAAACCATCCTCAAATCGAAGTGGTGGCCATCAATGACATTGCTGATACCCAAACCATGGCGCATTTGGTGAAATACGACAGTATTCACGGGGTATTACCTTTGGAAGTAACCTCTGATGTAAAAGGTATTATTGTAGATGGCAAACACATTCCATTCTTCCACGAAAAAAGTATTACCAATTTGGATTGGGAAAGTCTAGACATTGACTACGTTATTGAATCGACTGGTAAATACAAGACGTTTGACGAACTCAATGCACATATTTTGGCAGGTGCCAAAAAAGTAATTCTATCCGCACCTTCCGAAGTGGATAGTATTAAAACCATCGTTTTAGGTGTTAACGAAAATATTCTTGACGGAAGTGAAAATATCATTTCTAATGCAAGTTGCACTACCAATAATGCCGCACCCATGATTCAAATTATTGATCAGTTGTGTGGTATTGAACAGGCTTATATTACTACTATTCACTCGTTTACAACCGACCAAAGTTTACACGACCAACCTCATAAAGATTTAAGACGTGCGCGTGGCGCCAGTCAATCTATAGTTCCTACAACAACCGGTGCGGCCAAAGCATTGACTAAAATTTTTACACATTTAGAAAATAAAATGGGAGGTTGCGGTATTCGTGTTCCTGTCCCTGATGGTTCTCTTACCGATATTACTTTCAATGTACAACGAGCGGTAACGATTGACGAAATCAATGCAGCTTTCCAGTTAGCATCACAAACTACTTTAAAAGGAATTTTGGCGTATACCGAAGATCCAATTGTATCCGTGGATGTGATTGGAAACACTCACTCTTGTGTTTTTGACGCACAGCTAACTTCAGTGATTGATAAAATGGTAAAAGTAGTGGGATGGTATGATAATGAAATTGGTTATTCTTCCCGTTTGATTGATTTGGTTTTGTATACAAACCAACTTAAGTCTTAATTAATATTCAGGAGCAAACTGATTTTCTAACAACTTTTCTTTAAATTCAGATTTAAACGTATACGCAAAGGTTAGCATAATAGCACGCGTATCTGCTTTAGAAGTACGATTATTAGTAAAATTTGCCGTGTTATTTACATACCCACTTTTCAAGGTATTAAATACATCTGTTACTACCAATCCCAATCTAGAATTGGATTTACCTACCTTTTGTTGAAACCCTAAATCCATACTATAAATAGCAATTCGATTCCCTTGAGCGGTAGCTAATTTCGAATTATAACTCCCTATCAATTGTAACTTCCCTCCTTGCCAAGGAATAAAATTATTGATCCATTTTCCGTACCAATTGAATGCTTTACTCACTACATCTTGAGCCAAGTTAGATCCATTAATATTTTGCTGAAAGGCAGTTAAACTAAAATTAGCATCATAAAAAGAGAGTGGTCTCCAACTAAAAATAGATTCTAAACCATAGGTAATTGTTTCTCCAAAGTTTTTAGGAGATACTAAAACCGCTCCGTTACTTTGTAATTCTGAATATTGTTTAATCGTATTTTGAGCATTTCTGTAAAAAGAAGTTGCCGAAAAAGAACAACCTGTCCAGTCTTTGTTATACCCTAACTCTACAATATGTACAATTTCAGGTTTTAAATACGGATTACCAGAATGTGGATTTAAAGCATCTGTAATATCCATAAAAGGATTTAACTGATCCAACTCTGGAAGATTAATTCTTTTGCTATAGCCTAACTTAATTGACTCTTCTGGGGTTACATTAAATTGAACCGAAGCCGAAGGAAATAATTTTAAATAATGATTACTAAAATCAGTATTCTGATTAATCGTTTTTCCATTATTTGAAATTTGCTCTGCACGCAACCCTAAGTTGTATTTCCATTTAGGATTTTCACTATTTCCCGAAAACGAATTCAACATTCCGTAAACGGCATTGATTTGTTCATTGAATTGAAAAGTATTACTAGCAATAGCATTAACTACATAAGTCGTATTTATCTGATCAGCCGTTTGAAAATCAGAATTAAAGAATCGAAAAATCCCTTTGTATCCAGTTTCTACACTAGTGTTTTTAGTTATTGGAAAAGCATAATCGATTTTAGCATTCGAAATATTTTCATTCTCATAATTGTGTGTTCTTTGCCAAGAAGCAATCCCTAATGGCAAATAATTCACGTCATAATTATAAGTATCAATATCCGTATTTTCTCTATCTCTATTAAAAGATGATGTTACACTTGCGGTCAAACTTTTGCGTTCATCTGCAAATTTTCGTTCATAATTTAAGGCTAATTCAGCTACTTTAGAACGTTCTAGTTCCAACGAATGTCTTTTAGAATTAGAATAAAAAGAAAGAGAATTGGTATTTAATAAACTGTATAATGTCTCGTCATTGTCTTGACCTTCCATGTTGCCGATAGCTTCAAAAGAAAAACTATTATTTTCATTGGGAGAAAAATCAACATTGAATTTTAAATTTTGCAACTGCTCCAAACGCTTATCATCACGGCTTTGCGTCAATAAATATTCATTTGCTATAAAATAATTGGTACGGCTAGAATTGATTTTTTTGGTTCTCCCAGCAAAACGATTATCATATCCTAAGCCAAAATTCCATTTCCCAACCTTATGATTCAAGATAACCGAACTATTCACTCTTCCTTTATCACCAAAACCAGTTCCTAAAACGAAAGCTCCATTAGTTCCTTTTTGATTGTTTTTTTTGAGCTTAATGTTAATAATCCCGCTTTCTGCATTGGCATCGTATTTAGCGGTGGGATTACTAATTACTTCAATGTTTTCGATGCTGCTGGCTGCAATTTGGTCAATATTAGTAATGGCTGAATTTTTTCCATTAATCAAAATCAAAGGCTTTTTACCTCTTAATGTAATTGATCCATCTGCATCTACAGAAACTGTAGGGATGTTTTTCAATAAGTCGGTTGCGGTACCCCCAATTTGTGCAATAGAGGTCGTTGCATTAAAAACAAATCCTCCCTGAACTTTTTCTATCGTCTTCTTTTTAGCCGTTACGACTACAGCATCTAAATGAGTTTCGTTACTTTTTAAAATGATTTTATCTAAAACAACCGAGATTCCAGAAAGTGTTAGTTTTTGAGAAGCCGTTCGATATCCAAACAAACGAAATTGAATGATATACTCTCCTGAACTTCCATTTTCAATTGAAAAATCACCTTTTGCATCGGTAACCGCATACCCTACTATTTTAGTAGTGTCGCTCACTTTTTTCAAATTGACTTCAACAAATTCCAAAGCCTCATTTCCACTGAATACAGTTCCTTTTATTGAAACAACATTCTGAGCTGTAACAAACTGACTTATGAAGAATACTACAATCAAGGTAGCCAGTTGGCGAGTTGTTTTTTGCATTGGATTTAAGTGGGTGTAGGTATATTATTTTTAAAATAGTGTTTAACAAAGTCTAAGATAGTAGCATCAAATTGGTCTGAATCGGCAATAAATGACGTTCGAATCGATAAATAATACAATTGCTCTTGCAAAATCGAATCTTTCAATCGAACGTAATCTTTTTCAGTAGTCACAATTCGTTTATTACCCGCCTTTTGTTTGATTTCCTGAATGTCGCTATCCGAAAAATGATGATGATCAGGATACGTCAAACAAAGAGAATTGTTGTTTTTTAAATGATTAAAAAATGAACCCGGTTTTGCAATTCCAGCCAAAAGAACACAATCTGATTGCTGAATTTCAGCAACAGGAATCGTTTCTTTTTTAGAACTAACTACACTATCATAGGCCACAAAAGTAAAATAAACGGCTTGAGTGGACTTGGAGAGTCGTCTTAATTTTTGCTTAATTTGAGCTTGTTCTAGTTCTGAAAGTGTTGTTGGGCATTTAGTTACCACAATCAAATCCGCTCTTTGAGCGCCGCTTCTTGATTCTCTCAAATTTCCTGTTGGCAACATACAATCATCCGAAAACAAATCATCATAAGCGGTAAGCAAAACATAAAATCCCGCTTTGACTTTTCGATGTTGGTACGCATCATCCAATAAAATCACTTGAGGCGAATGCGTTTGTGCCAATAACTGCTCAATACCATTTTTCCTATCCGCATCTACTGCAACTTGAATGGATGGAAATTTTTGATAAAATTGGAAAGGTTCATCTCCTAGAATTTCGGCATTGGATGTTTCGTTAGCCAGAACAAATCCAGTAGATTTTCTTTTATAACCTCTGCTTAAAGTAGCTAGTGAATATTGATTGGAAAGTAACCGAATTAAATACTCTATTTGGGGTGTTTTTCCAGTGCCTCCCACGCTCAAATTACCAACAGCTATGATGGGTAAATCAAACGAATACGATTTTAAAATGCCTTTGTCAAACAAAAAATTACGAATACTCGTAATCAAGCCGTACAAAATGGCAAAAGGAAATAGTATTTTTCGGAAAAGATTCATGGTACGAAAGTAGAATATTTTATCTTTATATAAAAGTTGCGACCATTATTCGTTACTTTGTTCACTCTAATACATGGAAATGAAAATTAAAGATATATTCCCCATCCTCGAAGAAATGGCTCCTTTGGCTTATGCCGAAGACTTTGATAATGTGGGCCTATTAGTAGGAAATCAAGAAAATGAAGCAACCGGAATTTTAGTGTGTCATGATGCTTTGGAAAGTGTCATTGACGAAGCGGTTAACAAAAAATGCAATTTGGTGGTTTGCTTCCACCCCATCCTTTTTTCGGGTTTGAAGAAAATTACAGGCAAAAACTATGTAGAACGTGCCATTGTTAAAGCGATCAAAAACGACATTGCCATCTATGCGGTTCACACCGCTTTGGACAATCATCCTGAAGGAGTCAATACAATATTTTGCGATGCCTTGGGACTGAAAAATACCAAAATCCTGATCCCAAAAGAAAATTTCATCCGCAAATTAGTGACGTATACAGTTCCTGAAAATGCAGAGGAAGTTCGAAACGCATTATTCAAAGCTGGAGCGGGAAGTATTGGTAATTATGACAACTGCAGCTTCAACTCAAATGGAATGGGAACCTATAAAGGCAACGAACAAAGTAATCCCGTAATTGGCGAACGCCTTGAATTAATTCAAGCCGATGAAATTAAAATCGAAGTTACCTTTGAAAAGCATTTAGAAAGCAAAATTCTAAAGGCTTTATTTCAAACCCATATTTATGAAGAAGTTGCTTACGAAATCTACGACCTGAAAAACCAACATCAAAATATTGGATTAGGAATGATTGGCGAATTAGCAACTCCTATGAACGAAAAAGAATTCTTGGAAATGGTGCAAGAAAAAATGCAAACGGGCGGTATTCGTCATTCGCAATTTCTTGAAAAATCCATTCAAAAAGTAGCGGTTTTAGGCGGAGCTGGAAGTTTTGCTATTCAAAACGCTATTCAAGCTGGAGCCGATGCATTTTTGACCGCCGATTTGAAATACCATCAGTTCTATGAAGCAGAAAACCAGTTACTTTTGGCCGATATTGGACATTTTGAAAGCGAACGGTATACAAAAAATTATATTGTTGACTTTCTTAGAAAAAAAATCCTTAATTTTGCCA
>ERZ650310.460-NODE-460-length-12079-cov-13.553809_pt1 | contig 12079 bp, 14 predicted proteins | sample MGYA00376246_ERZ650310 | MGnify/ENA primary metagenome ERZ650310 (study PRJEB26733, sample SAMN07839286) | wastewater metagenome | biome: small river; feature: stream; material: water | place: USA: North Carolina | collected 2016-03-01 ...
ACGTGTGCTCTTCCGATCTGGTGCAAGATAATTTAGACACTTTTACCTATCCAATGCCAAGATATGCTGAGGGTAAAAATGAAGTTTTTGTAGGTAGAATTCGTCGTGATGAAAGCCAGCCGAATACTTTAAACATGTGGGTTGTTGCTGACAACTTAAGAAAAGGAGCAGCTACCAACACCATTCAAATTGCAGAATATTTAATTGCAGCTCAATTGGTGTAAGCCACTCAACAATTAATTAAGTTAACCATTTACGATTCAGAGAATTCTGGATTGTAAATGGTTTTCTTTTTTTGTTTCATTATCTTTGTGACAATGAAATCAAAACAACTCATTATCCGTTTTTTCTTTGCACTAGCACTATTGACTTCAATAGTGGTGCAATCGTTGCATGGATTTGAGCACCTTGAAAAACAATTTTCACAAAAAGTATGTGAACACAAACAACTTAATTCAACTGAATTAACCCACCAACACAAGGGTTTTGAGCAGTGTATGGTTTGTGCTATATCGTTTCAAAGTGGAATAGCTACAACACATTTTCAGTATCAATTAGTATCAGTTTCTGAAGTTGCAGCGCGTTTCTTTTTTAATTTTCCCACCGTTATTTCTTTTTCAGGAAGTTCCAATTCTTTACGCGGACCTCCTCAGTATAATGTTTAAATCGAATTTTTAGTCGGTTCTATTTTAGAACACGATTCTTTTAACATTATATTTATTAATCATGAAAAAATTAATTTTTGCTTTGGTAGTAAGTTGTTCTGCCTTGATGCAAGCACAAAACACGGTTTCAGGAACCATAACGGATTACAATAATAAAGCACTTCAGGGTGTTTCCATTTACATTCAAGAACTTCAAAAAGGCACACTTTCAGATGCCAATGGAAACTATAGTTTGACCAATTTGCCTAATGGTACGATTTCTATTTCGTTTGCTTTAATGGGTTATGGAACTCAAAACAAAACCATTTATAAAGTTCAAAAACAAAATAAGTTAGACATCCAACTTGAACCTACGATTTTTGAAATGGATGAGGTGGTGGTATCGACGGCTTTCAACAAATTACAATCTCAAAATGTAATGAAAGTAGCCCATGAAACCATCAAAAATTTAACGCGTAAGGGAACATCCACTTTAATTGAAGGGTTAGCCACTATTCCTGGAGTGTCTCAGGTGTCAACAGGGACTTCAATAGGAAAACCAGTCATTCGAGGGTTAAGTGGTAACCGAGTTTTGGTCTATTCACAAGGTGTTCGGGTGGAGAATCAGCAATTTGGCGACGAGCATGGTTTAGGCTTAAATGATGCAGGAGTGGAAAGTGTTGAAGTAATAAAAGGACCGGCTTCGTTATTGTACGGTTCAGATGCCTTGGGTGGTGTATTGTATTTTAATCCGGAGAAATTTGCCAATCCCAATGTGCTTAAAGTTGATTTTGGTCAAAAACTGTTTGCGAATACCTTGGGAAGTAATTCCACTTTAGGAATAAAAACGTCAACTGAAAACTGGAAATTTTTAGCACGAGGTTCGCTCAGTACACATTCGGATTATACCACAGGAGGAGGCGAGCGGGTAACTAATACACGTTACCAAGAGAACGATTTTAAAACAGGAATCAGTTATAGCAATGCGGCTTTTTCAACTGTTTTTCGATACAATTACAATTATCTTGATTTAGGAATTCCAACAGGTATAGCTGAACAAAGCAATAGTAAAAGAGTGTTGTTTCCCAAACAAGCAGTTACCAATCATTTGTTCAGTTTGAACACGATTCTCTTTTTCAAGAAATCGAAATTAGATTTGGATTTGGGATATATTTCCAATGATCGAAGCGAATTTGAAGATAGTACCATTCCTAATTTAAAAATGAAGTTGAATACGTTGAATTATAATGCGAAGTATTATTTGCCTGCTTGGGGTACAATGGAAACTATTATTGGCGTGCAGGGAATGCGCCAAACGAATACCAACTCGGCAGAAGAATATTTAATTCCAGATGCGATAACTCATGACTTTGGTCTTTTTGGGACTACCAATTACGAATGGAAATCGAATGTTATTCAAGCGGGATTGCGTTTTGACAATAGAATAATTAGTACTGAAATGCACAATTCCTTTTTGGCAATCAATAAATCGTATACAAGTTGCAATGCTTCGTTAGGCTATAAAACCAGTTTGACAGATGATTTTATTTTGAGGTTTAATCTAGCTTCAGGATTTAGAGCGCCTAATTTAGCAGAACTTACTTCCAATGGAATTCATGAAGGTGCCAATCGCTACGAAGTGGGGAATGCGAACTTGAATACCGAACAGAATTTTCAGACGGATTTGAATCTAGAGTACAAAACGAATCACGTAGAATTTTTTGTCAACGGATTTTACAATCACATTGCGAATTATATCTATCTGTCTCCAACGGGAACTACTTTTTATAATTCGGCGGCAGCTAATTTTATTCAAGTATACAATTATAGGCAAAGCGATGCCAATCTTTATGGAGGTGAAATTGGACTGCATTTTCATCCACATCCTTTGGATTGGTTGCATTTTGAGACGAGTTATGAAACCGTTACTGGCAAAAAACAAACCGGAGAGTATTTGCCTTTGATTCCGGCTAACAATTGGAATAACACACTACGTTTCGAATGGAACGACAGCAAATGGTTAAAGGAAGGATTTGCTACAATTAGTTTGTCTTCAACATTCAATCAAAATAAAGTTAGTGGTTTTGAGACTAGAACAGGTGGGTATAGCTTGTTGAATTTAGGTATAGGAGGAACACTTCATTTTGGAAAAACGAAAGTAGAGGTCAATTTGAATGCGAATAATATAACGGATAAAAAATACATGGCACATCTTTCCCGACTCAAAACAGATGGCATTTTGAATATGGGAAGAAATGTGGTGCTAGGATTGCATTTTAATTTCTAATGCGTATTTGTTATTCTTCTAACAACATTGCGGCTAATCGTTCATCTCTTTGGTACACATCTTCATAGAAATGAGCTACACCATCTTTGGTTACCCAAGCCGTGAAATAGCCAATATAAACAGGAATTTTTTTGGGCAAAGCATACCATTTTTCTACTCCGCTATGCATAGCAGTTTCTATTTTTTCAAAAGTCCAATTGGGATCGTTTTTCAGTATGAGATGGGCTAATTCTTTTGGTTTTTCAAGTCGGATACAGCCGTGACTAAAGGCTCTTTTTTCTTGGTTGAACAAACTTTTGGAAGGAGTATCGTGCAAATAAATAGAGTTCGAATTAGGGAACATAAACTTCACTACACCCAGGGCGTTTTTCGGACCGGGTCTTTGGCGAATGCCGCCCTCAAACCACTCCATATCGTTTTCATATAAGTAATTAGGATTCTTTTCAATGGCAGGGAGTACTTCTTTGTACAAGATGTTTTTGGGGACATTCCAGTACGGACTGAATACAATATATTTCATATCGGCACTAAACACTGCTGTTTTATTCATTGCTTTGCCCACGACCACTTTGGACTGTAATACGGGTTTCCCATTTTCAAAATAACGCAATTGATAGGCCGGAATATTAATGAAAATAAACGTTTTGGAAGTGGATAAAGGCGATGAAAACCATCGACAACGCTCCATATTAACGATGATGGTTTTGATACGATTAGCAATGGGAATATTGAGATGATTAAGGATTGATTTAGAAATACTAGTATTGATTCCTAAACCATTTCGTTTTTTATAATTGAGAATACCCTTGGTTAAAATGTTGTCGTAAAGTCTGCTTTTTGAGTCCGAATCCAAGTCGCCTAACAGATACAATCGGTTCCGAATTTCAGCAATGGCTTCGGCACTATCTCCTACTTTTAATTGGCTGACTGCTGAGTCAAGTTGGATAGGATTCCAAGGTTCTTTTTCCAAGGCTCGGTATTTTTTTAAAACTTCGCGAAGGCGGTAATATTGTCCAAGAATCTCCCGCTCATCTTTGTCCATTAGAGAAGGTTTGGCTAAAATAGAATCCAAATAGTTGATATAGGATTGTTTTTTTCGAGGTAAATACCACCCTAATTGATTGCTTTTTTCAATGGGTAAACCGGTATATACTTTTTCAGTGTAAAAAAAATACATACAGGATAGTAATAGTTCAGAATTGACTTCGGGTTCTTGTTTAGTCGTTTCTTCTTGGAAAATAGTGTCCAGCTGATTTTGATACGGAATTTTAGCATTGATACCTTCAGAAGTCAAGTTATTCAATTTGTTGTATAATAAATACCCCACTTCTTTGATTCCTTTTTGGTCAAACCAAATGTAATTGTAATGTTGTTTTTGGTACAAAGTCACTACTTCATTTTGGAATTTTTTAAGTTCGGGATATTGGTTAAAAAAAGGCGCAACTAAAGTACTGTCAAAAGGAGTAAGTTCTAGTGTTTTATAATTAGAAATGGTTTTAACCGCCATTTTTTTAGTTTCTTTTTTACTGTTTTGGCAAGAAACAATTAGCAGTAAAAAAAACAAAATGATTTTAGTTAACTGACCGAGGCTCTTTTTCATGATTTTGAAAATCTAAGGTGTATTAAATTTACAAAAAATATACTCGTTTGGTGAAAAAAAGGAGGAATTATTTTGTAACTATGTATAATAATTGAATAAAAATCATACCATATGAAACCTAGTATTTTAGTTGCTTTAGGAATGTTTTTTTTGACTGCCACTACTTGCCTTGCCCAACAAACATCGGCAGTAACTTCTACTTTGAACGCCTGGCATAAAGCGGCTGCTAATGCAGATTACAATGGTTATTTTGGCTTAATGACCGAAGATGCCGTTTTTATAGGAACAGATGCCAATGAAAATTGGAATCGTGCCGGTTTTGAAAAGTTTGCCAAACCGTATTTTGACAAAGGAAAGGCTTGGTCTTTTACCGCACTAGAACGTCATATTTATTTTGATGCAACGGGAAATTTGGCTTGGTTTGACGAACTTTTAGACACTCAAATGAAAATTTGTAGAGGGTCAGGGGTTATGGTTAAAATTGGTACAGAGTGGAAAATTAAACAGTATGTATTGTCAATGACCATCCCCAATGACACTACTAAAGAAGTAGTGAAAATAAAAACGCCAATTGAGGATCTTTTAATTCAAAAGCTACGAGCTAAACAATAAGGGGTTTACTGCGAATTTATTTTTTCAAAAGGAGTCTTTTTTGCGTTTATATTTCCTTAATTTTGTCGAAATATTTGAATACAAGTGGGAAGTAAAAATAAATTAAAAAGGTTCAAGGAAAACGAAACGTTCACTAATGTTTTTCAACCAACAAGAGAAGAGGTAGTGGGTGATTTGTTTCCGTTGAAAGGGAAATGGAATGCTGATTTTTTTAAAAATGACAACCCTATTGTTTTAGAATTAGGCTGTGGAAAAGGAGAATACTCTGTTGGTTTAGCCGAAAGATATCCCAACAAAAATTTTATTGGAATTGATATTAAAGGGGCTCGTTTTTGGCGAGGGGCTAAAACTGCTGTAGAAACAGGACTGCACAATGTGGCGTTTGTTCGAACTCAAATCGAATTGATTAATCATATTTTTGCTGAAAATGAAGTGGACGAAATTTGGATTACTTTTCCAGATCCACAAATCAAATACAAGCGTACGAAACACAGAATGACCAATTCAGAATTTTTACAATTGTATAAAAAAATCTTGAAAAAAGAAGGTGTGATGAACCTGAAAACAGATAGTGAATTCATGCACGGATACACTCTTGGTTTGTTGCACGGAGAAGGACATGAAGTATTGTATGCCAATCATAATGTGTACAAAAACGAAGGAAGTCCTGAAGAAGTAACTGCTTTTCAAACGTTTTATGAAAAACAATACTTAGAAATTAACAAGGCAATTACGTATATTCGATTTAAAATTAAATAGTGTCGTTTCGGTTTCAGGAATTGGAGTAAAAGCAACACATTAGTACTGAAACAGGCACTATATGACTATAATAACCGCATTATTTTTCGGATTTATTAGCGCTGTTGTAGGGATTCTTCCTCCAGGGTTAATCAATATGACAGCTGCCAAGGTAGATATCAAAGAAGGAAAACGTGCTGCACTTTGGTTTGTAATTGGAGCAGTTATTGTCATCTTTTTCCAAGTGTATTTAGCTTTATTGTTTGCTCAATTCATTGGATCACGTCCTCAGGTAGTGGTTTTATTTAGAGAAGTGGGTTGTGGTGTTTTTGCATTGCTCACTATTTATTTTTTGGGTATTGCCAAAACGCCTCAAAAGAAAAAAGGCAAAATCAAAAAACAACGTACTTCGACTCGATTTTTTCTAGGAATGCTGTTGTCGGCATTAAATTTCTTCCCTGTTCCCTATTATGTAGTAGTGAGTTTGTCTTTAGCTTCTTATGGTTGGTTCACCTTCGCGCCGCTTTCGGTGATGGTGTTTGTAGCAGGTGCTATCTTGGGTTCTTTTCTTGTTTTTTATGGCTACATTTCTTTCTTTAATAAAATAGAAAGTAAGACGGATTTCTTTATGCAAAATATGAATAAAATCATAGGGAGTATAACGGGCATCATTGCATTGATTACCTTATTTAATGTTGTTAAATATTATTTGAAATAAATAATTGATGGCAAAGTCAAACGATAATTTTTTTGAACGCGTTTATGCTATTGTAAGACAAATTCCTTACGGGAAAGTTACCTCGTATGGCGCTATTGCCAAAGCACTAGGAACTGCACGTTCAGCAAGAATGGTGGGTTGGGCAATGAACGCTTCACATCATTTAGAAGATGTTCCAGCGCATCGAGTAGTCAATAGAAAAGGATTGTTGACAGGGAAATTGCATTTTGACGGAACCAATTTAATGCAACAATTATTAGAAAACGAAGGAATTCAAGTTAGAGACAACCAAATTGTTGATTTTGAAATTCATTTTTGGACACCAGAAATCCAAAAATAATCCTCCTTTTTACAGTTGAAATCAAATAATAAGTCTCGATTTGATTATCAATAAATCCAATCTAAAAGCGGTGAAATAACAATAGAATCTGTTATATTTGCAATTCATATTCAGTTTAAATAAATGGAATATTTAAACGCGTAATTTTTTTGAACAAACAAAATGAAATTAGATAGAAAAGAGATTCTGAAAGCCTTAGAAACCATTTCGATTGCAGGTGAAGGAAAAAACATGGTGGAGAGCGGAGCAGTTGCAAATGTGATTACTTTTGGAGATGAGGTAGTGGTTGATTTGGTATTGCACACCCCAGCGATGCACATCAAAAAAAGAGCCGAAGATGATATCAAAAAAACCATTCACGATTTAGTTTCTCCAGAAGCTAAAATCAAAGTAAATATCAAAGTAGAAGTGGCTGATAAACCTGAAATAAAAGGGAAAGCCATTCCGGGAATTAAAAATATTATTGCTGTTGCCTCTGGAAAAGGTGGAGTAGGGAAATCTACCACTACAGCTAACTTAGCTGTTTCATTAGCTAGAATGGGATTCTCAGTAGGGGTTTTAGATGCCGATGTTTATGGACCTTCAATGCCAATTATGTTTGATGTTGAAGACGAGAAGCCAATTTCTATTGAAGTGGACGGGAAATCTAAAATGAAACCAATTGAAAGTTATGAAGTAAAAATTCTATCGATAGGTTTTTTTACCTCACCAAGTCAAGCAGTTATTTGGCGTGGGCCAATGGCTGCGAAAGCCTTGAACCAAATGATTTTTGATGCTGATTGGGGAGAATTAGACTTTATGTTAATTGACTTACCGCCGGGTACCGGAGACATTCATCTTTCTATTATGCAATCTTTGCCTATCACAGGTGCTGTTGTAGTGAGTACTCCTCAAGCTGTGGCTTTGGCAGATGCCAAAAAAGGAGTGTCAATGTTCTTGTCAGAGGCTATCAATGTGCCTGTTTTAGGAATTATAGAAAATATGGCGTATTTCACTCCAGAAGAATTACCGAATAACAAATACTATATTTTTGGACAAGAAGGTGCTAAAAACTTGGCTGCCGACTTGAATGTACCATTCCTTGGCGAAGTGCCAATCGTGCAATCCATTCGCGAAGCGGGAGATTTTGGACGACCAGCAGCAATGCAAGAAGGATCTCTAATTGAATCGGTTTTCCAAGAAATTACACGAAATGTAGTCCAACAAACAGTGAATAGAAATGATAGTTTACCTGCTACCGAAGCGATAAAAATTACCACAATGGCGGGTTGTTCAGCGGTTAAAAAATAATTTTTGAAGATATGACAACAGAAGAAGTATTGGCTAATGTGCTAAAAGCCTTAGACGAAATTAGACCTTTTTTAAATTCAGATGGTGGAGACATTTCACTAGTTGAAATTGAAGAAGACAAGCATGTGAAAGTTCGTTTAGAAGGAGCTTGTACTAGTTGTAGTGTAAACCAAATGACTTTAAAAGCAGGAGTGGAAACTACAATCAAAAAATATGCACCCCAAATAGAAACAGTAGTTAACGTGCTTTAATTAGCTTCTGTTTTTTGAATATATACACACAACTAGAAATAAATAAGAATGGACGTTTTAATTAAAATTAAAGACAGAGAAGGAGTGGTACATGAATTACAGGCGCCTACAGACATGGCGATGAATATCATGGAATTATGCAAGGCTTATGAGCTTCCGGTAGAAGGGACTTGTGGCGGAATGGCGATGTGTGCTTCTTGTCAATGTTATGTTTTGAATGATGTGCCTCTACCCGAAAAAGGAGACGATGAAGAGGCTATGTTATCCGAAGCTTTTTATGTGAAATCAAATAGCCGTTTGGGTTGTCAAATTCCTATCACTGAAGAGTTAGATGGTTTGGAACTGGAATTGGCTCCAGAGAGTTAATAAAAAAAGCGAGAAATTTTTCTCGCTTTTTTTATGTTTGATGGTTTTTAAGCCATTTCAGTTTTCAAAGAAATACTTTCTTCAATAGCATTCCATAGTCCAATACGTTTTTCCAAAGCAAGAATAGAAACAGCTTCGACTTCTTTCCATTTTTGAGTATCGGTTCCGCATAACTCGGTAATCATTTGCATTGCCATAGGACCATGTTCGTCTGCATCCAATTCGATATGCCTTTCAAAATAATAAATCAATTTTTTTAAATCTGTTTCAGGAAAATTAGCTTGAAAATTTTTCAAAATCGAAGTAAACATGCTCGGAATTAAGTCTTCTCTACCAAAGGTAAAAGCAGCTGCGATTTCGTGCGTTTTTCCTTCCTCAATTACTCTAAAAGTAAAATCTAAAAAGGCTTTTATGTTAGGGTGTAAGTTGCTTGTTTTGATGGCTACAAAAATATTGTTTAACGAATTGATATTCGCTAAAAAACCTGCTACTTCTGTTGTGTCTGCACCACAATCTTGCATCGCTTCCAAATACATTTCGTAATGACTCTGACGACGACCGTCTAAAGTTAAATCGCTTTCTTCGGCAACAACAATCTCGTTGATTAAGTACCGTGTTTCGGTATTGACTGTAGGAAACCAAGGGGTTGTGGTACAAGTCAATTTAGATTGCAATGCCTTAAGCAAAGACATAAAATCCCAAACGGCATACACATGACTTTCTAAAAATCGGTGCAAGTCTTCAATGGACTGTACTTTATTGTATAAGGGGTGTTGTAATAATGCCTCTTTTTGAGATTGAATACTGTGGTTAATTGTTTCGATATTCATGTCTTGAATTTTTTGTAAAAATAGAAAAGCTTCTTGTTTTACAGCTACTTTTAGTATCGATTTTATAAATACTTTAATAGTTGTTTACTTGCTGAAAACAATTACATTTTTAAATAAAAATCCTGAGTTAGTGCGATGTATTCAGGGGTGTATTCATGACGTCCAATTTCGATGGTCAGTTCGTCAATAGAGAATAAGGTAGTTTTATTTCGGCTTAACGCCAATAAACTGCGTTTTATTTCGGCAGTTGGGGTTCCTTTAACTCGTGTAATTCTTGTTGGATACAGTTCGAATTCCTTGGCAATAGCCAAAAATCGGTCTTCTTCTTTGAAAGGAATTATGACTGCCAATATTCCGTTTTCAGAAAGTAATAAATCTGCAGCTTCAATTAAATCTTCAAATGGGAGTGCGTCTTGAAAGCGAGCCAAATCACGTTGATCGTTATTAGTTTTGTAATCTTCGGCATAGAAAGGTGGATTAGATACAATTAAATCGTACTCATCCTCTGGCTCTTCCATGAATTCGTCTAAACCTGCGTGAAAACAAAATAAGCGGTCGTTCCAAGGTGAATTTTCAAAATTATCGGTCGCTTGTTCGTAAGCTTGTTCGTCAATTTCTAAAGCATCAATTTGTTGCGCAGTAGAGCGTTGTGCCAACATTAAAGCAATAATACCAGTTCCAGTTCCAATGTCTAAAATGCTAAACGGATTTTGCTCGACTGGCGCCCAAGCACCTAATAGAACTCCGTCTGTGCCAATTTTCATGGCGCATTGCTCTTGCTGAACAGAAAATTGTTTGAATTGGAATTTAGACAACTTAGATTTTTTAGAATATTAGACTTCTTCGATTTTTTCTAAAGTCGCAGACGTTTCTATTAATCTAAAAGCGCAGCGAATCTAAAATGGCTTAAAGGTACATCTCAATCAATCCTTCTGGCAAATTCATCACTACTTTTTTATTTTCGCGATCAATTTTCACCAAGAAATGGTCAATCATTGGGATTAGGATTTCGACATCGCCCTTAAGTACTTCAAAAAGAGGTTGCGCGGTGGAATCGTTGATGGATTGAATTTTTCCAACTATACCAAGACGTTGGTCTTCTACTTCAAACCCAATTACTTCATGAAAGTAGAATTTATTACCACTTAATTTGGGTAACATACTTAAAGGAAGGTAAAGGTCATTGCCTAATAAGGCTTCGGCTTCTTCTTCTGTAGTTACATCTTCAAAGCGAACTCTAAGAAAGTCGTTTTTATGAAGTGAAGATGTTTCAATAAAAAAAGGAACCAAGTGTTTGTTGCATTCAACAAACACTGATTCCAGATTTTCGTATAACTCGGGTTCGTCTGTGTCTAAATAAGCTAAGACTTCACCCTTGAAACTAAATTTTTTAGCGATTTTACCTAAATAGAAACAATCTTCTTTACGCATTGTCGCTTAGAGAATTTATGCTTCAGTTGTTTCGTTACTTTCTTCTGCAGCTGGAGTTTCCTCAACAGCAGGAGCTTCTTCAGTTGCAACTTCTTCAGCAGCAGCTTCAACAACTACTTCTTCAGTTTCAGTTACTTCTTCAGCAGCAGCTTCAACAGCTACTTCTTCTTCTACAGCAGGAGTTGCAGCAGCAATTGCATCAGCTTCAGCTTGAGCCGCAGCAGCGATACGTTTTGCGTTAACTTCTTTTTCTGCTTTCAAAGCTTTTGCTTTAGCATCAGCTTGCGCTTTTGATAAACCATCTTTTTTAGCATCTACTTTACCAGCTTTTGCTTCTAACCAAGCAGCTAATTTAGCATCAGCTTGTTCTTGAGTTAATGCACCTTTACGAACTCCTCCATCTAAGTGGTGTTTCAATAAGGCACCTTTGTAAGAAAGGATTGCTTTTGCAGTATCCGTTGGTTGTGCACCATTGTGTAACCATTTTACTGCGCTGTCAAGGTTTAATTCAACAGTTGCTGGGTTAGTGTTTGGGTTGTAAGTACCGATTTTCTCTAAGTATTTACCATCTCTTTTTGAGCGAGCGTCTGCTGCTACTACCCAGTAAAAAGGTTTTCCTTTTTTACCGTGTCTTTGTAATCTAATTTTTACTGACATAATCTTATGATTAAATTTTGAGGTACTCGACCTCGGTTAATTAAGGGTGCAAAGATACATTTTTTATTTAAAAATGCTAATCTGAATCGTATTTTAATGATAGATAATTGTTTAGCATTTTTTTGTACTAATTAGCTGACTTTGAATTCCCTTTATGATAAATAAATCATAAATAAGTTCAATCATAGTAGATTAGGATTAATTAAGACTACATTTGTCCCTTAATTAAACAAGTTTATATGAACATTTTTGTGGGAAGTCTTCCATTCAGTATTGAGGAAGCAGATTTAAGAGAGTCTTTCGAGGCTTACGGAG
>ERZ650310.461-NODE-461-length-12065-cov-5.941049_pt1 | contig 12065 bp, 15 predicted proteins | sample MGYA00376246_ERZ650310 | MGnify/ENA primary metagenome ERZ650310 (study PRJEB26733, sample SAMN07839286) | wastewater metagenome | biome: small river; feature: stream; material: water | place: USA: North Carolina | collected 2016-03-01 ...
CGAGATCGCTGATCGTGACTGGAGTTCAGACGTGTGCTCTTCCGATCTGGCCACGGGAGAGAATGAATGCTGCGACGTTTGGAGCTACGCTGTCTGAACTGTGACCACGAACGCTATTGGGCTAGCGGTGAGCCGGTTGTGTGCCGCAAGTGCCGACAGGCCAAGACGCTGGACGATTTCTTGGTTATGAATGCCGAGGATATTGACCCGGTGCCGGGATCGCAGGCCCTGTATGGCGCTTGATATCACTTATAACCCGACGAAGACAGTCAAGCAGTTCATGAACTCTGACGCCAAGATGCGCGTCATCATGGGGCCTGTCGGGTCGGGTAAGTCTGTCGCGTGCTGCTTTGAGATCATTCGAAGGGCTAGCCAGCAGGCACCGAACAAAGACGGCATTCGTAAAACACGCTGTGCTGTGGTGCGCGAGACCGTGCGGCAACTTAGCGATACGACCATCAAGACGTTTCTGGACTGGTTCCCTGACGGCGTGTGCGGTCGGTTCATGCGTACGACCAAGACGTACTTCTTCAAGTTGGGAGACGTAGAGTGCGAGATTATGTTCAGAGCGCTCGACGACGCAGATGACGTAGCCAACCTTAACTCTCTGGAACTTACGTTTGCATTCTTCAATGAGTGCCGTGATATCGCCCCCGAGATCGTAGACGCCATGTCCAAGCGGATTGGGCGCTTCCCGTCCAAAAAAGACGGCGGCCCGACGTGGCACGGCATGTGGGCCGACACTAACCCGCCGATTATGGATACGTGGTGGTATTATCAGATGGAAGGGCTCGACCCGGCAGACGGGTCGAGCGCCAATGATAACGGCTGGGCAGTGTTCAAACAGCCTAGCGGCAGGTCGCCAGACGCTGAGAATATCGAGAACTTGCCTGAAGGGTACTACTCGCCACAAGGGCGTTCACCTGACTACATCAGGGTGTTTATCGACGGTGAGTACGGCGTATCACTAAACGGTATGCCTGTATATAAGTACTTCAGACCAGACTACCACATGAGCAAAGGCGCGCTGCGGTACATTCAGGGCAACATCAAGTCCATCGTAGTAGGTATGGACTTGGGACTTACGCCTGCCGCAGTGATCGGACAACAAGACCCACGCGGCAGGATGCTGATATTGGCAGAAGCTGTGTCGTATGACATGGGTGTGCAGCGGTTTGCCCGCACGATACTGAAGCCGCTGCTGCTAGAGAAGTTTCCGGGGATGCCGATCAGGCTCATCGTAGACCCGGCAGGCACACAGCGCGCGCAGACAGACGAACGCAGCGCTGTGGATATTCTGAAGGCAGAAGGGTTTGCAGTTACGCCTGCCAAGACCAACAACGTAGCCGCGCGACTGAATGCGGTAGATGACTTCCTTATGCGTCAGATAGACGGCGACCCGGCGTTCCTTATGGACTATCGATGCACGGCGCTCAAGGCGGCCATGATGGGCGGGTACTGCCACCACCCCAAGACCGGGGCTATCGTTAAGAACAAACATTCCCACGTGGCTGAAGCGCTTCAATATCTAGCCTTGCATGTCCAAGGTGTGGGTGACGCTGAGTACCTACACCGCCGCCGACCGATAAATAAAGTTGACCCGCGCGGCTGGACGTAGTAAGCTAAATCTGTGTCCTCCTCTTAACTCGACAGCGGTGTATAAAACGTGCCGCTGTCGAGTTCTTTTTAGGAAGTTCAGATGGAACGCAAGCCTGCTCGCAAAAGCGCCCCTACGCGCGCGACTACGTATCCTACTACCCGCGATGGCGATTATGGTGCGCCGGACCGACCAGTAACCCCTACGTCGCGTCCAGTGCGCCCGTCGCCTGAACGTACGAATGAGACTGTAGAGCGGGAACGTGCGGCAATGCCATGGCAGCCTCCGGCGGTTCCAGCTGTTCCGGGTGCTACACATAACCCGCGCACACCGAAGAAGTAGGAGACACTTATGGCCGTTGTCAACCCAGCTATTGAATTTATGACCGGCGTACCCGTCGTGGTGTGGCGCGGCGCAAACGCTGGTGATACGTTTGCGCCGTTTGTGCTTACGAAACAGCACGGCTTTGTAGGCTCGATCCAGTTTGGCGGCACTACGCTGACCGGCGCGACGATTGAACTGCAACAGTCCAACGACGGCGTGTCGTACTTCCAAGCCAAGGACCCGTCCGGCGTGGATATCGAAGTGGTCGCGGCTGGCGGCATATTTGAACTTTCTTTGGGCGTCGTCTACGTAAAGCCGAACTTTGCCGTGTCTGGCAGCGCGGCTGGCGTGAACGTGTTCCTTGCGCTGCGAGGCTAAACAATGAACCAAGCTGGTATTAGAATGCTGCGTCGCGGAGCGCGCGCAGGACAGTCGGAAACCGTGTTTGAAGGTATCCTCGGTCTGCTGAAAGACCCGGCAGCTGTCAAGGCGGCAGTGGCTGAAATCCGTGCGGCTACTAAGGAAGCAGCAGAAGCCGAAGCCAAAGTGCGTGACGCAGAAGCCGCGATGCAAACAAAGCAAGCGGAACTGGAAACTGCGGCGCAGGAAATTGCAAACCAGACCAAAGCACTGGCCGAACACGGCACCCGCGTGGCGGCTTACGAAAACATGCTTGCGGAGCGGGCAGAAGCTTTAGCCGCTGAACAGGAAGCGTTTGGCGCTGGTGTCACGGCGTTTATTGCTGAGCAGGCTGCAGCCAAAGCGGTGCAAGACCAAGTGGTTGCCAAGAACGCAGCTACGCTGTTTGCGGCAAACGAAAAGGAAGCCTATGCAGTTGAACAGCTGCAAAAGGCCAACGCTCGCATGAAAGAAGTCGAAGAACGTGAAGCGTTTGCCGACGCCAAGATTGCTGAATACGACGAGAAGCTTGCCAAGCTTCGCGCGCTGACCGCCTAGGAGACTGATATGTCCGCTACGAATGCTGCCGAACAGGCCATGCTCGATCTGATCTTCCTCAATGTGGATTGGGCTAATATCGGTGACGCTGGCGGGTTGCAAAACTCTGCTGTTGCGGGGGTGTTTTATATCAGCCTCCATACCGCTGACCCCGGTGAAACGGGCGACCAGACGACGAGCGAAGCGGCGTATACGTCGTATGCGCGGGTGTCTGTCCCGCGTTCGGGCGTAGGGTTTACGCGCACGGGTAGCCAAATGGCCAACGCGGCACTGGTTCAGTTCCCGAAAGCTACGGGTAGTACGGCAGTGTGTACACACTTTGGCATCGGCACTGCGGCTAGCGGCGCGGGCAATCTGCTGTTCATCGGGGCACTGGATGACACGCTGTCGGTTTCAACCAACATTCAACCGCAGTTTGACGCCGGTACGCTAGTCGTAGAAGTCGAATAATGGTGGCGCTTTATAGGTGCGTGCACTGCAATCGGGAAATCGCGGTCCAAGAAAACGGGGAGCCAGAAAGCTGCTCTGACCACCCGAACGCACCTATTGAGCTAGTTACGCCGGATACAGAAGATGGCGCTTAGTATATCGCAATACGCCACCGCTGTCGACGCGAACAAAATGTGGGAAAGCTATATATACAAGGCTAGTACGCTTAGTGTAGTCAGCGCCACCACGGGCATCATCGATCTGTCTATGACCAGCGGCATTCCTACGTACAACGCGTATGTGGGAACACCACTTACGGCGACGCAAATGGTAGGAGTACGCAACACCTCGATCTACGTAGGACCTAACCCGCCTAGCGGGTCGCAGCGGTTCTTGCACTCTGTAGGTGTGTGCGCAACAGGCGCAGGTAGCGTGAATACGCACTATATGCTGCATGACTACCTGATGTTCTACTCGTTTGTGGACGGGGACAACACCGACACGCAGGACATGGATAACCCCGTTACCCTGCCTAGATATGCAACGGGTGCAGGCGTTCGCGCTATGGTTGTGTGTCAAGCGCCGATGACGGCAAACGGCAATATGACCCTAGTGTATACCAACTCAGCTGGTGTATCAGGACGCACGGCGACTACGGCTGTAGTGGCAGTAACGGCGGCAGGTAACCTAGCTACAACAAACCATTTCTGCGAACTGCAAGCGGGCGATAGCGGTATACGCTCTATCGAAAGCGTCACGTTTGGTACCGCAGTGGGCGGTTTCGTAGCTATTGTGTTGGTAAAACCGCTGCATACACTCATGCAACACGAAGCTGGCGTACCTGTAGAGTCCTTCCCGATCAAGGATAAAGGGGCACCAGTAGAGTTTTTTAATGGCGCTTTTCTCCACTTTACTATCAGATTTTCATTGGCGGCGCAGAATATCAACCCTATAACTGCGCGTGTAGTTACTACTTGGAGCTAGGTCATGGCCTTTACGTCGATGGATGAAATCATTTCCGAGATTGCAGCCGGTAAGTTCTGGCGCACTGATTGGAACAAGATCACTGGTGCCGCTGCGTATACCGCTGGCCGCTGGTATGACATGAGCGCGCTCGCAGGTACCCCAATCGCCAACGCATGGCCGGGCACAGCGCTTACGTACGTTCCATGCGCCGGGTCCACGGGTAACGGCACGCAGATTTTCGGCATGTACCATGGAGGCAACGTCTCCCCGGATACCAAGCACGTCCTCAACGTCTCGGCTATTTCAGCAGTGGCTACAGCGGTTCCCAGCCAGCTGATGCTTGTGGATATGCAGGGTTACTGGAACGGCATTTCGCTGAACTCGGCAGTAGCGCAAAACCTCAGCGGCACACCTTCGCCGCGCTACACAAACGGCGTCGGCCTGCGGCTGTACATGCTGCCATATTCGGGCACAGTTGGCGCTACCGCGCACAACGTCAACATCAGCTACACTGACCAAGACGGTAACACAGGCAACACCCTACCTGTTACCGTGGCCTGCACGGCGTCAGCTATCACGCCGCATATCACACACTCAGGCGTTGCGGCAAACAACTACGGGCCGTTCTTGCCGTTGGCGTCCGGCGACTATGGAGTCAGGAACGTGGCCAGTGTCACCATGTCAGCTTCGTCGGTTGGTACGGCTCCACTGGCGGCGCTTGTGCTGGCGCGCCCGCTGCTTACGCTACCGCTTACTACAGTCTCAGTTGCTGCGGAGCGCGATCTGCTCAATCAACTACCGTCGCTGCCGCAGATCAAAGAAGACGCCTGCCTGACGTGGCTGTACTTCGCGGGCGCTGCAACCGGCGCGTCCACGAACTTCTACGGTTCAATCGAAAGCGCTTGGAGCTAATGCTGGTACGACACGCAGTAAACCTAGCGCAGCTACCACTGCGCCACTTGGGAGGCGGCACTATCCCCGGCGCACGCGGCGTTTGGGGTAGAGCTTCCATGCGTAATATGACTATTGGGGATGGAATGCCTAGCAAGTTTGCGGGTATCCCACACGCAGCGTACTCCCCCACTTCGTGGCGGCTGCCTTATACCGGCGGCGCTATAGCTTCGCGCGTTGGGCCGACAATTACGTTCACTCCCTCGGCGGCTATCAACGAAGGGCGTAGTATCTCAGGTACAACTACGGTCACATTTAGCGCTAACGCTCCACTTAACTTAGTGGTCAGCGGGTCTGGTACTGCAAGCCTAGTGTTCTCGGGAAGTGGCAACATCGTCGCTGCCGCGCCTGCCAGCGGTACTGCTAGTATAACTATCAGCGGGACCGGGGCTATTACAGCAGCCGGATTGCTCGCTGGCGCAGCTAACATCACCTTTACACACAGCGGTGCCATATCGGCAGTTGGCTATATGACCGGACTGTCTTCGCCGCATACTACGCCGGTCCTTACAGAAGAAGGTATCGCTGATGCCGTGTGGGCCAAGGTGCTGCCATGACGACAACCGGACAGAAATTGGTAGCGCTGTCAGGTCTCCCTACGGGCACAGCAGCAGAACATATGCTGGCGGCAAGAAACTCTGGCCTTACGGCTGGGGCTATGTTAGTATCAATTTCTAACTTGACAACAGCGACAGCTTTGCAACATTTACAGGCTGCTACAGGCGGCGGGCCAGTAACGTCTACTATAGAGTGGCGCAAGCCACATAGAATACGACGCGACACCAAGTGGCGTAAGTCGTACTACAGATTGGGCTAGGGAGAAGCAACGATGGCCGGTCTGACGATCTTGCGGGTTGTGAACAACAGCGAAATCCGCGCTGAAGAAGAACGTACGGCTAAGATTGAAGCCGATGCACGCCAACAACAGCCTGTTATTTTGGGACTTGCGGCGTATTTGAAAGCCTGCTTTTCGGCTGCGCGCGACGCAAAACGTCCTATTGAGCAGATCATGCTGAAGGCCAAGCGCCAGCGCGCGGGTGAGTACGAGACGGATAAAGCTGCTAAAATCCGCGACCAAGGCGGGTCCGAAATCTTTATGCGTATCACGGAAGTGAAATGCCGTGCGGCTGAAAGCTGGGTGCGAGATATCCTGCTTGATAGCGGCCCGCCCCCGTGGGACCTGACACCTACCCCTGTGCCGGAACTGAAAGCCGAAGATATGCAGGCTGTTCAGCAGCGGGCTGCGTCTAAAGTCATCGAAATTATTCAAAACACGGGCGCGGCCCCCACGCCCGACCAAGTAGCAGAAGCCAAAGAACTTGCTGCGCAAGAGTTCAAGTACGCTGTGCTGCAAGCTGCGGAAGCGCGCGCACAGCGTATGAAGGACAAAATCGACGACCAGTTTGCACAAGGCGGCTGGTACGACGCATTTGATGCGTTCGTCACTGATCTGACTACGTACCCTTGCGCGTTTGTAAAAGGACCCGTCGTGCGCCGCCAGAAGGCACTTGCGTACGAGCGCGACGAAAGCGGACAAACGCAGGTTAAAGTAATCGAGCGTCTTGCCCCGGAGTTCGAACGTGTCGATCCGTTCAACATTTACCCGGAACCGGGTATCACCACGTTTAACGATGGGTACCTATTCGAACATCACCCGCTCTCGCGCACAGACCTAGCAGCACTGAAAGGTGTGCCGGGATACGACACAGACGCTATCGCACTAGTGCTCGAAAACGAGCAACACGGTTCTTCGTGGCTGTTTTCTGATGTTCAGCTGTCAAAAGAAGAGCTAGAACGCAAGCACAATACGTGGCGTTCGCCCGCTTATACGTTCGATGCGCTCGAATTTTGGGGTAAAGTCAGCGGTAGAATGCTGCTTGATTGGGGTATCGAAGAAGAAAAAATCGCTGATCCTGACCAAGAATACGACGCCAACGTGTGGGTTGTCGGCAATATGGTGATCAAAGCCACCCTGAACTATGACCCGCTAGGTGAAAAACCCTACGCGAAGTCGTCGTTCATCAAGGTGCCGGGTGCGTTTTGGGGGATGGGTATCCCTGAAATGATCGAAGATATCCAGAACGTCTGTAACGCAGCGGCGCGTGCGCTTGTGAACAACATGGGTATCTCGTCCGGCCCGCAGGTAGAAGTAAACATCGACCGCATCCCGCCGAACGAGGACATTACACAAGTACACCCGTGGAAAATCTGGCAAGTTCTGAACGACCCACTTGGTTCTACGGCTCCGGCAGTGCGCTTCGATAGTCCGCCAGACAACTCAAGCTCGCTCGTTGCTGTGTATGAAAAGTTCAGTAGACTGGCAGATGAACACTCCGGTATCCCGGCGTATGTGTCTGGCGATATCAGCGTCACTGGCGCTGGCCGCACGTCGTCCGGACTGTCTATGCTCATGGGCGCAGCGGGTAAAGGCATTCGCCAAGTCGTTACGGCTATTGACAACGAAATCATCAAACCCGTTGTGACGCGCCAGTTCATCTACAATATGCGGTATGACGATGATGAAACTATCAAAGGCGATCTTAATGTGGTTGCCCGTGGGGCGGTTAATCTGGCTATCAAAGAGACTGTTAACACCCGGCGTGTTGAGTTTCTTACGGCGACAGCTAACCCGATTGATGCCGAAATCATGGGTAAGTCTGGTCGAGCAGCCATCCTCCGGGAAGTTGCTAAGTCTCTTCAAATGCCTGCGGACGAAATCGTCCCCAGCGCAGAGAAGCAGGCTGCATTGGGTAGGGCGGATAAGATCATGGCCGCGCAACAAGCAGAAACGCAGGGGAAACAGGCCGGACTGACTGTACCTACCGATCCGGCGGGTAACCCTATGGGCGGACAAGCCGGTAATACTGTGTCGAGCAAAATTTCAGGACAGCCCTAATGCACGTCAACCAGCAACAGAACGAACGCTTCACGGCTCTGGTGAGGCAGTACCCCGACTTTATCCAGTATTTGGAAAAGTGGCGCACAGAACTGGTTGACACAATGGTCAATACAGACGATAGTAAAGTAATGCTGATGCAAGGCAAGGCGCGCAGCATTACAGAACTGCTCAAATTTCTTAAGTCCTTAGCCTAGGAGAAACGCATGGCCGTTCCAGAACAAGTCCGCAGACAGTCCGAACTTATCGCGTCGCTGTACGAAGAAATGCAGGGGAAAGAAGATACTACCCCGGTAGGCGTAGCAGACACTACCCCGGAACCGGTTGAGCCTCCCGCACCGCCGCCCCCGCCGCCCGCGCAAAATTCGGAACTTGAGCGCCGGTACAATGCGCTGCAAGCCGCGTACACTGCTGATACCGGCAGCTTGCAATCCCAGCTTGTCGAAATGACCAAGAGGGTCGGACAACTGGAACTGCTGATTGGTACACAGAACGACACGACGCCACGCCCGCCCGCGCAACCTGCTAGTTCGCTTACCGATCAAGAGCGTGAAGAATACGGTGAAAGCATTGAAATCATGCGCAAGGTTTCGCAAGAAGCCGCGCAACCGTATCTTGACAAGATCGCGCGGCTTGAGGCCACGATTGCGGCTATACAGCCCGCGCAGGCGCAACTCAAACAAACTGTGGATGATGTAGCATCTTCGGTCACGCAGACGCGCGCAGATAAATTCTGGACTGATCTGACAGCAAAAGCTCCTAATTGGAGAACGGTCAACGACGATCCGAGGTTCCACGAATGGCTGCTGCAAGTAGACCCGCTTACCGGCATCAGTCGCCAAACGTATCTGGACGAAGCCCAAAATAGGCTTGATGCAGACCGAGTGTCCAACTTCTTTACACAGTGGTCAGGCAACACTACTAATGTACAAACGAGTCAAAATAAAGATCGCCGCACAAAAGAACTTGAAGACCAAGTTGCGCCGGGACCCGGCAAAACTAAAATTGCTGGACAAGTTGAGGGAAAGAAAGTATACACAACTCAAGACGTTCGGGATTTCTATGCCGACGTGCGCAACGGTAAGTACCGAGGGAAAGAGTCCGAGAAAGCTTCGAAGGAAGCGGATATCTTTCTCGCCCAAAGTGAAGGGCGGCTTACGAACTAGAGAGTAGGAGCGAACAATGGCGTATCCCGTTTCTTCCGGCCACCCCGCGTATACCGGGAACTTCATTCCCGAAATCTGGTCCGGTAAACTTATCGAGAATTTCTATGACGCGACGGTTCTCGCGGCTATCTCGAATACCGACTACGAAGGCGAAATCAAGGCCATGGGAGATACGGTGAATATCCGTACTACGCCCTCGATCACGATCCGCGACTACACCAAAGGCCAATCGCTCGTTGTGGAACGCCCCGACAAGCCGAAAATCCAACTGCTCATCGACAAGGGCGACTACTTCTCCTGCGTCGAAGACGATATCGACCGCATCCAAACCGACGTGAAGCTCATGGATATGTGGTCCAAGGATGCGTCGGAGCAGATGAAGATCAAGATCGACCAACGGGTTCTTACGGACCTTCTGCCGGATATCGGCGCATCCAACAAGGGTCTGACCGCTGGCGAGCAATCTGCCTCGTTCAACCTCGGTACCACGGCGGCCCCGCTTTCGGTTACGAAGGACGGCGCGGGCGGTACGGTCCCGGTTGTCGATTTCATCGTCGACATGGGTACGGTTCTGGACGAAGCTAACGTGCCGGAACAAAGCCGCTTCCTCGTCATCCCGGCTAAGATGGCTGGCCTGATCAAGAAGTCAGAACTGAAGGATGCGTCGCTGACGGGTGACGGCACCACGCCGATCCGCAACGGTCGTCTCGGCATGATCGACCGCTTCACGCTGTACACCTCCCACAACCTCAAGGTTGACTCGGGCGGCAAGTACAACCTGATCGCCGGACACAAGATGGGCTTCACCTTTGCGTCGCAGATGACGGAAATGGAAACGCTCCGCGCTGAGTCCACCTTCGGCAACATCATTCGCGGTCTGCAAGTGTATGGCTATAAGGTTGTGAAGCCTGAAGCCCTCGCGCAAGCGGTCGTTACCTTCGCCTAATAGGAGATACACTAATGGCTGCTTATACTGATACGCTTGGCTTCTATAAAGGTACGGCTGCAATTCCGGCCCACGCCGACAAGCGCATGGGCTACTTCGAAGTCGAACTCGACTTTGCTAAGATTGTTGCGGCTCGCGCCGCTGCGAGCGCTACGGCTCTTGCGGCTGGTGACACGCTGCAAGTCTTGGCGCTCCCGGCCAGCTGTCTCGTTCTTGCGGGCGGCATCAATGTTACCGAACTTGAAGTGACCAATACGACGGCCACGTTCGACCTCGGTACCACGGGCGGCTCTCCGATGGCGGCTAACGCGCTCGGTAACGACATTGCTTCTAACGCACTGTCGAGCAACACGGTGGCGCTCGCGGCTCCGGTTGCAATCACGGCGGCGGATACGCTTGATCTGCTTCTGAACACTGCGGTCCCGGCGAACGCCGTGCTCAAAGTTTGGGCTTGGGTGTTCAACTACGCATCGTAATTAGGTTGGGGGGCTTCGGCCCCCCAGCTGTTCAGGAGGAAATTATGGGTCGTTACACCGGTATCCCGCTCGACAACCAAGCGCTTGAGCGCCCCAAGATCAATGGTTCGGTTTCCAGCGCTACTGGTGCAGAGATCGACCGCGTTGCTGACGTGTCCGCGCGCCTCGTCGCGGCTGGCTCTGCGCTTACGCTGACGACGCTTGCACACGACGGCAAGACCATTGCACTCGATACGGCGGCTGGCTCTACTGTCACGCTTCCGGCGGCTTCAGGCTCTGGCGCGCGTTTCCGCTGCGTTGTGAGTGTCATCGCTACGTCGAACTCGCACGTGATCAAAGTCGCCAACTCTTCGGACATTATGCAAGGCTTCTGCATTGCAGCCCAAGACGCTGGCGATACGGTGGTTATGTTCGAAACCACCGGTACGTCTGATACGGTCACGCTCAACCGTACCACGACGGGCAGCACGCAACGTGGTGAATGGTTTGAGTTTGAAGATATCGCGGCTAACCTGTGGGCGGTTTGCGGTATGATTGCGGCAACTGGCACCGAAGCGACGCCCTTCAGCGCCACGGTTTAATAAGTGGGGGGCTTCGGCCCCCCATAACCTTTGGCGGTAGATATGCAAAAACTAAACGATACCGCCCCTACCTTCTTCAGATTTACAACATTCCTCGCTGGCGCGTACATCGCCAATGGCCTAACTGTAACCGGTGGCTTGACCGCCGATACATTTACAGCGCCGCTACTTACGCTTACTGGCAATGGCTCGCGCCTCATTTTTTCTGGCGTCACAGCAGGTAGCTTCCAAAATATAGCGTGGAAAGACCCGGCGGGGTTCGAACGAATGTACCTAGGTCGCGACGACGCGAACGGGGGGCTGTTCGTAAACCGACTTAATTCTTCCGGCGCTTACGTAGACACACCGTTTTTCGTGCCTATGAACGGCAGCGGCGACCCGCAAATTCGCGGTAATACTATTGCGCACGAAGGTCGCGCAAATGTGTTTAGCGCCGTACAGACTTCGACGAACATAGAAGCTTTTCGTACATACCACGACAGCGGGTACTACGCTTGGTATCGTGCGTCTGGCGTGCGTATTGCCTACCTTCAAGCAACTACAGTGGGTGACGTTACACTTGCTGCGGAAGTTACCAACGCAGGTATCAGCCTGAACACCAACGGTACGGGTACGCTTAAGCGTAACGGCTATCTTATCTATGACGCCAATAATATCCGTGGCACAGCGTTTACGTGGACTAACCAACACCAATTTACTTACGACGCCCCAACAGTATTCGACCGCGCGTCAGGTAACGTACAAATCCAGCTATCTATAAGCGGTGTAGCGCGGGC
>ERZ650310.462-NODE-462-length-12051-cov-12.830610_pt1 | contig 12051 bp, 18 predicted proteins | sample MGYA00376246_ERZ650310 | MGnify/ENA primary metagenome ERZ650310 (study PRJEB26733, sample SAMN07839286) | wastewater metagenome | biome: small river; feature: stream; material: water | place: USA: North Carolina | collected 2016-03-01 ...
AAATTTAGCCGCCGCTTCTGGCGCGCCCGTTCCTGAAAGGCTGGACTGTGATCGAACATGCAACCCCGCATTCTTACGCGGCCCACCTATCAAACTACATTGCTGACCCAAGCACGATCCGAGTTCGCACGCTGGAAGTCTTCGGCAAAGCGCCCAGCGTTGACCAGTGCCGCAACATGCGCCGCTCAAGGGAGCAACTGATTGCCCCGCCTGCCTATGGAAGAAACGTCCGCTTCCGGCCTTTGTTCCGCTGCGGCCACCCGGAAACCGATGAAAACAGCGTCCTTTGCCGCGACGGAATCGACCGCTGCAAAACCTGCATCGGCGCGCGCAAGGCCGATGCCGAAAGGATCGAGCAAGCCCGGCAAGCCAAGCTGCGCGCCCAGCTAGCACGGGAACGGGCGGACAAGGAAGCACTTACACACAAGATCGAGGACGTAATTGCCAAGATTGTCACGCAGCGCCCGGCTGAACGCGCCCGCATATCGAGCGACACAATTGGCGCGGTTGCCCGTCACTTCGGTTTTACGCCAGATGACATCAAGGGCCGGGACAAGCATGACGCCTTTGTTGACGCGCGCTGCGCCGTTGCCCTGTTGATGCGGGAAAGGGGATTGTCTTATCCGCAGATCGGGCGGTTTCTGAACCGGGACCATAGCACGATTATCAACCTGGTCGCCAAGGCCCCAAGGCGCTGCGTCCGCAATCCGATGATCCTACAAGCCGTGGCTGCGCTGCGGTGAGGGGTAACAAGTTCTTCGCCAGGCGCACGGCCTGCGCACAAGGCCATAGCCACGCCAGCAAGCGTGAAGCGGCACGGTGCGGCGAACTGTATCTGTTGCTGCGCTCGGGCCAGATCAGCGCCTTGGCAATCGAGCCGCAATACTGGTTCGTGATAGACGGCCTTATCGTCAAGCACACGAACGGGCGGCGGGCCGGTTACAAGCCGGACTTCGGCTATATCGAAAACGGCAAGCCTGTTGTCGAGGATGTAAAATCCGACGCTACAATGACCCCCGATGCGGTCCTGCGTATGGCGATCTTTCGTCACCTGCATCCTAACATTGAACTGAGGGTTGTCCGGTGAGCCGCGTTGAAACCATAGGCCGCGCCACGCTCTATCTTGGCGATTGCCGGGACGTTCTGCCGACGCTGGGCAAGGTGGACGCGGTGGTGACTGATCCCCCGTATGGGATTGGGGCAGCGAAAGCTGGCGCGCACAGCAGCATCCGGGATAACGCCGATTGGGAACAAGCGACTTGGGATAACGACCGCCCGTCGCAAGAGACGTTTGCAGCGATCCTGAATGCCGCGCCAGTTGTCGCCATATGGGGTGGGAATTACTTTGCTGATTTGCTCCCTGCATCAGCCGGGTGGCTTTCGTGGCGCAAACCTCAGGCGGAAACTGGATTTTCGCTTGCCGACATAGAACTGTGCTGGACGAACCGGCAATTCGCTGCGCGATGCCGAACCTACGCCCGGCGCGATGGTAACGACCATCCGACGCAAAAGCCCGTTTCGATCATGCGGTGGACCTTGGACTTCGCGCCGGGGCAGCTTGTCCTTGACCCTTTCATGGGCAGCGGCACCACAGGTGTTGCAGCGGTCCAGATGGGCCGCGACTTTATTGGCATCGAACGCGAGGAGCGTTATTTCGACATCGCCTGCCGCCGCATTGAGCAAGCCCAGCGCCAAGGCGATCTGTTCATTGATGGAGCGGCGGTATGAGCGTGATTGCAACTGCCGTCCGCCACCTGATGGCCGCTGGTGTTACCGGCGAAGCGCTTGTGCAGGCAATTGCCGATATGGAAGCCTCACAGCCGAAGGATGCAGTTGCAGAGAAGCGCCGCGCCTATGACCGCGAACGCAAGAGGGCTGCTAAGCTTGATCGTTCCACCGGAATTCCACCGGAATCCGCGGAATCCACGGAAAGTGCGGAATCGCCCCCCCTTTCCCGCCCCCCCAATGAAAATAAATCTAACCCCCCCACCCATACCCCCCCGGATATAACTACACGGGCGCGAGGCGGTGATTTTCCTTGCCCTGATTGGGCAGAAGCGGGGCTGTGGCGCGACCTCAAGGCGAACCGCAAGGCCAAGCGCCTACCGAACACCCCCACCGCCCACGCCAAGTTCCTCCGGGATATTCTGGCGCTGGTTGACGACGACTGGCCGCCCGGTCGCTTGCTCGAAGCCATAGTTGGCCGGGGCTGGGCCGCTGCATACGATCCGAGGGAAAAACCGAATGTCCGAAATCTCCAACCTACCCGCTCCCCGCTCATCGACATCGCTCGAACTGTCGCGGCGGACATGGAACGACAAGCTGCGGCCCGCGCCGGTCACTGAAACCGTTGCCCAGCTTTCCACCTGCCTAGCCCTTGTTAAGCCGGTCGGGATGAGCGCCGAGGACACCCAGGCATGGCTTCGCGTTGCCGCCGGGGAATTATCGCACCTGCCCCCCGATATGCTTGAACGGGGCTGCAAGACGGCGCGCAAGACCTGCACCCATCACGGGCAGATCGTCCCGGCAATCCTCAAAGACGTTGGCCCTTGGTATGCCGATGTCGAGGCAGGCGCGCGGATTGCCGAACGCAAGGCGGCGGCACAGACCAACCCTGTTGACCGCCTGCCCGAACCGGAACCGTGGGCACCTACATTTGACGAGCTTGAGGCGATCAAGGCGAAGGTAGCGGCGCAGTTCCCAAGCAACCGTGACGCCTAACACCTTCCCCGCCACAGAATTTATGAAGGACTGGATCAAGATGGATATGGGCCACCTGACACGCGACGAAATGCGCCGGAACTTCAAGGACGGGAAATACGCGGGCGTCGATCCCAAGTGGATGGCGTTTCAGTTCAAGCAGGGGGTTTAGCATGGCCGATACCTGGATAATCTTGCGCTGCTCGACGGCCAACACCCTGCCGCTTGCCAAGACACTGGCCCGCGCCGGGTTCGATGTCTGGACGCCCATAGAGCAAAAGACCAAGCGCGTCCCCCGTGCCAACGTCAAGCGCGTGATCGATTACGCCATGCTACCCAGCTACCTGTTTGTGCGGGCCAATCATCTACTGGACATGATGCAGCTCGCCAATTCCCCAACGCGCGAACACCGTGACTTTCGCGTGTTTCACTACCTTGGCGGAATTCCCATGATCGCCGATGAAACGCTGGCCCCCCTGCGGCTGCTGGAGCGCAAGTCCAAGGTCAAGGACGAAACAACCCGCCTCAAGGCTGGCGATGCTGTGAGACTGGCAGACGGGGGATTTGCGGGCATGTCCGGCGTGATCGAAAGCGCGGGGAGCAATTACGCGATGGTGCAGCTTACGGGCTTTCCGATGCCGCTCAAGATTGCCAACTTTTACCTATTGCAAAATGCGAACGGTTGTGAAATACCACATGCAGCATAGGCCGACAGGATCGGTCTGTTTGAGTGCTGAGGTGGAGTGTTCCGTTGAACCGGCGTTAACGCGCCACACCTTTACCCTACGGGGAGTGCTAGGCCGCTTCCGGCAAAGTGCTGCGCATTGCTTCAAAACATTCCAGTTTAGCGCCAGCACTCCCCTGCAAGCGCAACCCGTCCCGATCACCGTCACACCACACCGGCAATAGCCGACAACGGGCTGATTCGCGGACGGGGTAAATCGAGAGGACAGCAATGGCAGTCCATCACGGCGGCAAAGGCCCCGGCCATATCGCGCGTTCCATCGGCGGCTTCAATCCGCGCAGTCTGTTTGCTGGCGGCACTCAAGGGCTGGTTTACGACTTCACCGGGGCAACCTCGGTATGGCAGGATACGGCAGGGACGGTCGCTGCGGTCAACAACAGCGTAGTCGCGCGGATTGATGACAAGTCGGGCAACGGCAACAACGCCACCCAAGCCACAGGGGCAAATCAGCCGCTCTACAAGACGGCCCCATTCCCCCGCGTCATGTTCGATGGCATCGACGATATTCTGGCCACCGCCGCAATCAACATGAGCGCTCGGGACGAGATCAGCGTTATCATGGGCGTCCAGAAGCTTAGTGACGCGGCAACCCAGGTGGTCGCGGAAAACACCACCGGGGCGGGATCGTTCCGCGTCTACATCCCGGCGGCGGGAACCAGTTGGGTTCACGGCATGACAGGCACGGCCTCAAGCGATAGCCCCGCCGCGGGCTTTGCTGCGGTGAATACGGCGGTAGTCACGGGGCTGGGCAAGATTGCCACCGACACGAACATCATTCGCGTGAACGGGGTTCAGCAGGCCAGCGTTGCGACTGACCAAGGCACGGGCAACATGGGCAACTTTGCGGTCGGGCTGGGGGCAAGGATCGGCGGCACCGTTCCGTTCTCCGGTTCTATCTTCGCGCTGATCATCATCAACCGCCTGCTGGTCGCTTCGGAGATCGCCCAGGCCGAAGCATGGGTAAACGCCCGCACGGGTGCTTTCTAAGGATAACCGAATGTCTGAAATTCCATTCATGCCCGCGCTTGGCCGGACGGTTAACATCGCGGCCACCACTGCAACGGCAAACGTATCACTGGCCAACGGCACCTCCCGCATGCAGGTCCGGGTCCATAATGCCGGGACGGTTCCCGTGTTTGTGACGTTCGGGGTTTCGGGCGTCACCGCGTCGCTGACAACGGACGTTCCCATTGCGCCGGGTTCGGTAGAGGTGTTGACCGCAATGCCTCAGGCTAGCGCAACCTTTGCCGCTGCGATCACCGCAAGCGGCGCGGCAACTGTCTATTTCACCCCCGGCAGCGGGATTTAACAACCCTCAAGGACTGGCGACGCCGCAAGGCACCCAGGGAGAGAGGCTATGGCCGTAAAAGAAACGGCGGAAAACGTAATTGGCAAAGGCAAGGCGGGGCCTGGCAGACCAAAGGGCGTTCCGAACAAACAGAATGCGGCGCTAAAGGACATGATCCTTCAGGCGCTCGATGAGGCAAGCCCCGGCGGGGGCGTTGCGTACCTGAAGCAGCAGGCACAAGATAACCCGGCTTCGTTCCTAACACTGGTCGGCAAAGTGCTGCCCATGACTGTGACCGGACATGACGGGGGGACGTTAAGGGTCATAGTGGAAACCGGCGTCCCGCGTGACTGAGCGGATAAACCTTGGCTACCGTTACCGGGAGCCGTTCGGGGGGTTCCACAGGCGCAAGCAACGGTTCGCTTGCATTGTAGCGCATCGCCGCGCTGGCAAGACCGTGGCCAGCATTGTGGACCTGATTGACCATGCGCTGCGCTGCGAAAAAGAGGACGGGCGGTTTGCCTACGTTGCCCCGTACTATGCGCAGGCCAAGGACGTTGTTTGGGCTTATGTGAAGCGGTACGCGGGGCAAATCCCCGGCGCGACAGTCAACGAAAGCGAATTGCGGGTTGACCTCCCCGGCGGCGCAAGGGTCAGGCTCTACGGGGCTGACAACTATGACCGGATGCGCGGGATATATCTCGACGGGGTTATTCTGGATGAATATGCTGACCAGCCCCCGCAAGCGTGGCGGGAGGTTATCCGTCCGGCGCTTGCTGATCGGCATGGCTGGGCAGTGTTTATCGGAACGCCCAAAGGCAAGAACGCTTTTTACGATGTGTACCGGAATGCGCAAAAGGGCGAGGACTGGTTTAGCCTGATCCTTCGGGCATCGGAAACCGGCCTGATCGATCAAGGCGAGCTGGACGCGATGCGCTCGCAAATGAGTGTGAACGAATACAACCGCGAACTGGAATGCGATTTCGACGCTGCGATTGAGGGCGCTTACTACGCCGACCTGATCGCAGATGCGCGGCGGGATAAGCGGATCGGCAATGTAGGCCGCGATCCCAACATGGCGATGCGGGTTTATTGCGACCTTGGCGGGCCGGGGGCAAAGGCCGATGCTTTCGCTATGTGGGCCTGCCAGTTTGTCGGCAAGGAAATCCGGGTACTCGATTATTACGAGGCACAAGGGCAACCGGCTTCGGAGCATCTGGCCTGGCTGAAGAAGGCCAACCTTGAACGGGCCGAGATATTCCTGCCGCATGACGGCTTGACCGAGGCGGGGCCTAATCCCGGCAGTTGGGAAAAGACCTTCAGGGAAGCCGGTTACAGCGTCACCACGTTACGCAATGAAGGGTCCGGCAACAGTGGGGCCAAGGCAGTTCGGATCGAGGCTGTAAGGCGCTTGCTGCCGCGCTGCTGGTTCAACCTTGAGCCGACCGAGCCGGGGGTTAGCGCGCTGATCGCCTATCACGAAAAGCGGGACGAAAAACGGGGGGTAGGGCTTGGGCCTAACCATGACTGGGCAAGCCACGGGGCGGACGCCTTCGGGCTGCTTTGCGTGGCCTACCAGGAGCCGTCTGACAATTGGTCAAAACCACTCAATTACAGGAGTAATCCGATATGAAGTATGACGTAACCCGTTTCGGTCCCGGCGGGATCGAGGTTGTCGTTGTTGACGCGGAAAGCGGTGACGATGCGGCTGTGCAGGCATATAAGCCCGGCACGATCATTCGCGGTATCACGCCCTCGGAAGAACAGGGCGATGCACCCAAGAAGCGTGGCCGACCCGCTGCACAGGGCGAGGACGCCTAGCCAGTGGCAAAGATGTCCCCCGGCGAACTGCAATCGCTAGTCATTGCGCGCCGGGACGCCACAACCAACAAGCTCGACAGCGAATATTCACGCAATCGGCGTGAGGCGCTGGCGTTCTATCGCGGCGACAATCATACGGCATATGGCCCGCAGGAGCCGGGCATGTCGAAGGTTATCAGTCGGGACACGATGGAGGCGGTCGAATCGATGCTTCCGGGGCTTATGCGCCCGTTCGTGTCGGGTGATGAGGTTGTGCGGTTCGAGCCTGTAGGCCCGGAAGACGATGAAAGTTCCAAGCAGGCCAGCGAATATATCAACTACCTGTTCACCCGCCGGAACGACGGTTACGGGATCATCCACACCGCACTGAAGGACGGGCTGCTGTTCCGCCTTGGCGTGGGCAAGGTGGTCCGCGAGGAAGTCGAAAGCTACAAGGCGGAGAATTACAGCGGGCTTACCCAGCTTGAGGTCGATGCGATCAAGCTGGACAAGGACGTGGAGATTGTCAGCGAAACGCCGAATGAGGAAAGCCTCGGCATCCTGTTCGACGTTGCGGCCCAGCGCAAGACGAACAAGGCCAAGGTGACGGTCTATTGCGTCCCGCCCGACGAGTTCCTGTTTGAACGGCACTTGGCCAATCTGGACGATGCTACGTTTGTCGGGCAGGAATCGCGCCGCAGCGTTGCCGACCTGATCGCAATGGGGCTTCCCAAGGCCAAATGCCGTGAACTGGAAGCGGACGAACCCACGGTTGAAGGTGACGAGCGGTTCAAGGAAGAAAGCAATATCTCCAACACGGCGGACAGCGATATTTCGCGCATGGTCCGGGTGACGGAATGCTATGTGAAGTGCGATTATGAAGGCAACGGCAAGCCTTCGTGGCGCAAGGTGTTCGTTGGCGGCAACGGCGATGATATACTGCTGAACGAGGCGGTTGATTGCCACCCTTACGTTGCCTGGACGCCTATCCCGATTCCGCACAAGCTGGTCGGGCTTTCGATCCATGACCTGACCCGCGATATTCAGATCAACAAGACCGCGCTTTCGCGTGAGGTGATGAATAACCTGTACCTGACCAACCGCCCGATGCGTGAGGTTCTGGACGGACAGGCCAATGTTGACGACATTCTGAACCCGCGTGTTGGCGGCGTGGTCCGGGTCAAGCAGATGAATGCTACCCGTGAGATCAACACCCCGTTCACGGCGGCAAATTCGATGGGGATCATCGAGTATTACGATACCGTCCGGGAGCAGCGCACGGGGTCGACCCGCTATAACCAGGGCATGGATGCGAACAGCCTGAACAAGACGGCTACGGGCATTCAGAATATCATGGCGGCGGCGGGGCAGCGGTCGGAAATGTTCGCGCGCCAGTTCGCCGAGCAATTCCTTAAGCCGCTGTTCCTCAAGATGCTTGAGATTGTCTGCAAGCACCCGGACCAGAAAGAGGTTATCCGCCTTCGCAACCAGTGGGTGGAAATGGACCCGCGCGAATGGTCAACCGAATACGACATGGCAGTAACGGTAGGGCTGGGCACGGGGAGCCGTGACAAGCAGGTTGTCGAGCTTCAGCAGCTTTTGCAGATCGACGAGCAGATATTGCAGCTTCAGGGCGGCGCAAACGGCCCACTGGTGACGTATCAGGAGATTTACGGCAAGTTGAAGCGGCTTGTTGAAGCGATGGGCCTGAAGGGCATCGAAAACTACTACAAAGACCCGGAAGAGGGCGATCAACAGCCGCAACAGCAAGGGCCTGACCCGGAACTGGCGAAGATTGAGGCCGATAACCAGGTCAAGCTTCAAATTGCGCGGATCGACAGCGATACCAAGATTGAGGTAGCCAAGATCAATGGTGAGGTGGAGCTTCTGAAGGCGCAAATCACCGCTCCGCCGATGATCGACAGTAGCAATATTGGCGCGGAGCCGGAAATGCAGGGGGATGGTCCCGGCATGGACGAAACCCCGATGCACGAACAGCCGGAAATGCCCCAATTCGAGCAGCAAGATCCGATGATGGAGCCGCAGGAAATGGGGGGGGAGTATGGCGCTTGAATGGATCGATTACGGCCCTATTCAGCTTGCTAGAACGGGCAAGTACGACCGTAGCTTCATCGGGTCTCGGCTTATGAGCGGGGAAAAGCAGCTTGCTAACATTATTCGCGTCTTAAGCGGGCCAGAGAGCAGGCATAGGCTTGAACTTGAACGGGACAAGCCGCTGATTGAGGCGCGTTATGGACAGTGAGCAACGCTCCATTCGCGCAAAGCAATTGATGGAAGACCCTATCCTGCGGGAAGTGCTTGACGGGCTGCGGGACAACGCAATTCTTGCCTGGTCGCGTTCCAAATCGGACGAAACGCCGCAGCGTGAATTTTCATGGATGATGGTCCGCGTAATCGACCGGATTGCGGACGGATTCCAGGCGATCATTGACGATCAGCACATCACGAGCGCGGCACTGGTCCGCACCCCAGACTAACGAAATTCGCCCAACAGGGCTGATACGCCCCGGCGTTACCGGGATGCTTGGCCGATAACTACGGCCCGCAAAACATAGGTGAGCAATGGATACTGAAACGGCGACGCCCCTAGAGGCACCCGTTGAGGCCCCCTCTGACAACAGCGACGCCTTGGCGAAGTTTCTGGAAGAGGACGACGAACCGACCCAAGCACAACCCGAAGCAGACGGCCAATCCCCCGAGGGGGAACCCGCACCCGAGGGGGAAGCGCAAAAGGCGGAAGAGGCAAAAACCGAAGAAGCGCCCCCCGTTGAGGACCTGAAATACAAGGTCAAGGTTCGCGGTGAGGAACTTGAAGTTCCCCTAAGCGAATTGCTCAACGGCTATAGCCGGACTGAGGATTACAAAGCCAAAACCGCCGAAGTCGCGGAACTGCGCAGGCAGACCGAGACTGAATACGCGGACAAACTTGAGCAGCAGTTGCAGCAGTTTGTCGCACTTGATCCCGTCCTAGCCCAAGCCCAGAACATTGATTGGGTGGCATTCGCAAGAGCCGATCCGGCTGCTTACACGCAGTTCAAGGCTGAATACGATGCCCGCGTTCAAATGTTCACCAGTGCGGCCCGTGAAGTCGAGCAGATCAAGGCGGCAGATCAGCAGCGCCAAGCCGAAGCGACCCAGGAATATCTCAAGGGGGAAAGTGAAGCCCTCCTAAAAGCAATGCCCGAACTGGCCGACCAAAAGGTCATGCAGGAATTTGCCCACGGAACGGCGAACTACCTCCGCAGTATCGGGGCCACCGACGCCGAGATCGCAGCGCTGGACGACCATCGTTCGTATCTCATTATCGACAAGGCCCGGAAATGGGATGCCCTGCAAAACGCCAAGACGACTGCACAGACCAAGAAAACCGGCCCCGCAGCCCAGCCCACGCTGAAGCCGCAAGCAGCCGAAAGTCCGCGCGCACCCAAGAAGCCAAGCCCCAACGCCAGCGATGAAGCGAAGCGCAACTGGGTCTTGGCACAACTCGACGCGGAGTAATTACCATGACCATCACTGCCAATACCTTTCTGACCTTTTCCGCCATCGGCAACCGTGAAGACCTTGCCGATACCATCTACAACATCAGCCCGATCGAAGTTCCGTTTCAGTCGATGATAGGCAAGAACAAGGCTTCCTCGACCCTGCATGAATGGCAGACCGACAGCCTTGCCGCTGCCGCTGCAAACGCGCAGCTTCAGGGTGACGTTGTGGCCTTTGCGGCTGTCACCCCGACCGTCCGCCTGAACAACCGCACTCAGATTCTCCGCAAGGAAGTCGTGATTGCGGGGACGCAGGAAGCGGTCAACAAGGCGGGCCGCAAGTCGGAAATGGTCTATCAGCTTCAGAAACGCTCGAAGGAATGGAAGCGCGATCTGGAGTTCGTTCTGTGTTCCAACCAGGCCCCTGTCACCGGCAACAGCACCACCGCGCCGCAGATGCGTCCGCTGTGTGGCTGGTACGCCACCAATGACAGCCGGGGCGCGGGCGGCGCTGACGGAACCACCTCGACGGCGGCAACGGACGGCACCCAGCGCGCCTTTACGGAAACGCTGTTGCAGGACGTGATGCAGAACTGCTGGGCCGCTGGCGGCCAGCCTTCGGTTGCCTTGATGGGGCCGAAGCAGAAGCGTGTCGCGTCGGCCTTTACCGGCGGCGGGACCAAGTTCGACAAGACCGAAGACAAGACCCTGTTCGCAGTGGTTGACGTTTACGTGTCGGACTTCGGCCAGCTCAAGTTCGTGCCTTCGCGATTCACCCGTGGCGCTGCTGCGGGTACGGATCGCGAGGTTCATGTGCTTGATACCGACTATTGGGCGCTTTCCACCTTGCGCCCGATGAACACCCAGGACCTGGCCAAGGACGGCGATGCCGAAAAGGCTATGATCATCGGTGAAACGACGCTTGAGGCCCGCAACGAAGCGGCTTCGGGCATTGTTGCCGATCTGACCTGATGGATTGGGGCCGGGGGAAACCTCGGCCCCTTTCTTTGCGGAGTAACGCGGATGAAACGCATTGTCGATCAGGTGGATGGGGTTACGGAAACCCTGCACTTTGATGAAGCCGCCGATACATTTGCGATCCAGCGCACTGCCGACGTGCAGGTTGTCGCTGACGATGTGGCGGACAAGCATTCACAGACCTTGGGCAAGACTGCCCTTGGCTGGCATATCGGGGCAATCCCGGTCCCGCTGCTGGAGAAATATGCCATTGCTCGCGGCATTCCCAACCCGTGGGATTTGCTGACCCCGGCCTATGCCGACGAACTGATGCGGCTATGTCTGGATAGCGATTACCGCAAGTTCTCGCCGACCGGGGGCAAAGCCTGATGACCGCCTTTTCGGTTCCCGAAAACCTCGCGTTTGACAATTACAGCGATCTGACCGCTGCGATTGCGGAATGGATGGATCGCAGCGATTTGACGGGTTCGGTCCAGACCATGATCGCGCTGGCCGAAAGCCGGATGCGGCGCAAGCTTGAGCCTGTATTTGGCGAGGCGACGGCAACGGTTTCAACTACGGACGGCACGGGCGCGCAGCCTACAGGGTGCGCTGTCATTAACCGGATTGTTTACGATAACCGGACCCTACCGCACTATTCCAGCTTCAGCGCGGGGGATTTGTCCGATCCCAGCATTTACCCGGAGCCGATTGCCTATACGGTAGAGGCGGATATGATCCGGCTCTGGCCCCCGGTGGATGGAACCTTGACGGTTTTCTACCGCCAGACCTTGCCGCAGTTGTCGGAAAGCAGCCCGACCAACACCATGCTTTCCAGCCACCCCGATTTATATTTCTTCGGGGCTATGATGTTTGCCGAAGGCTATGTGGCGAATGACAACCGGGCGGCAATGTTCAAGGCCCTGTTTGACGAGGGACTGGACGAAGCGGCCCTGTATTTTGACCGGCAGCGTTATTCCGGCCCGCTTGCGCCAAGGATTGCGCGGTGAAATACCGCGTTGTCCTGCCCCCGTTCCTGCCTGACCAGACCGCCAACAGCG
>ERZ650310.463-NODE-463-length-12050-cov-5.824093_pt1 | contig 12050 bp, 15 predicted proteins | sample MGYA00376246_ERZ650310 | MGnify/ENA primary metagenome ERZ650310 (study PRJEB26733, sample SAMN07839286) | wastewater metagenome | biome: small river; feature: stream; material: water | place: USA: North Carolina | collected 2016-03-01 ...
ACTGCAATTGCGCGATGGCCGAGCCGCCGTAGCCTGCAATTCTGACCAGCACCAGTAGCCAGTTTTCCGGGTCGAACTTCGGCAACACCAGCGTATTGGCCGGCGCGGCGAGCGTGCCATAGGCGAGCGGCGTGAGCTTGGAATATCCTGGCATCAGTTCAGCGCCTCGAGCTTGTACTGGTGCAACTGGATCGAGTTGGCGGCATTGGCAACCGACCATGTGCCGAACAGGTCGACGGTCTGGGCTGCGGTCGAGTCAAAGCCAGTGCCAACTGCTGGCGCCGACTGCGGCAGCATGATCGATTTGGCTTCGCCTGCAACCGTTGTTGCACCAGCCGCTTCCGACGAAAACATGCCCTGGTGCATCAGGTTGGACGTGGTGCCGGAGCCAATAGCGCGGCAGGTCAACACCCATTCCAGCCACCATGCGACGTTGGTCTTGGCCGTGGTCGACAGCACCATGGCGCCGCCGTTGGCTGCGATCACTGCACCTAGCCGAATATCAAGGGTAAGCGTGCCGGGAGTTGTCACCACCGTTGATATGCGCCCCTGCGCAGTGATCTTCAGAACGCGACCAACGTAAAAGAAATTCGACGGCAGCGTTAGCTTCGCCTGAGACGCGCCGGTGCCTGTGCCGCCAAGGATCGAGGTCGGCGTCGTGGTATTGGTTACCGCCGCGCCGTCGACGTTGGTTGCGATCAGCGTTTCTTGCCAGGTCTGTAGGCTCATATCAGGCGTTCCCGTCTGTAATCGACCAGCTCGTTATATTGACCGCCTGGCCAATGCTGGTTGAAGCTGCATCGGTGATCATGTCGGTGCCGCTGGTGCCAGCGCTGCCCTGCATCTTGCAAGTGGTGCCATCGCTGGCGTAAACGCGATAATGGCCAATGGCACCCGCTGCCACAGCAGTCGTCCCAATCGGGGTTCCGGTAAATGCCTTAGAGCCGGCGGCGGCAGCAGATGCCCAATCAGCAGCTAGCGTCCATGACACCAGTACCGTACCGCTGTCAGCCGCAGCGCAGTTGGCCGGCTGCGCACCAGTGCGGATCTTGACCACGGCCGACACGCCAACATCTGTCTCGATCGCGTCGAGACGGGCATTGCGCGTTGAAACCGCAAGTTGGATTGTCATCTAGACTTTCACCCGTTCAAGAATAGTGAGTTGTCCGACTTCTTGGCCGCGCCACCAAGCCCCGTGAGGAACGACCCTGCCGCCCCGAACATCGCGCCCTTGCGAGCATTCTTGGCATCTGCGTCAAGCGCCTTGGCCTTGTTCTCAAACCCGATCGCTTCGGTCTGCTTATTCCAGATCGCGTTCTGCTGATCGAGGTAGCGGTTTTCCCCGCCCTCCTGGAATATCACCTGCGCCGCCGAGCCGGAGAACGGGTCGACACCCGCCTTGCCGGCCGCCGCCACCGCCTGCCCACGCGTGGTGTCATGCTTGGCGCCGATCCGCTCCGACTGCGCTTGGCCTTCCTGCCGCGCGGTCTGGGCGTTGATGCGGGCCACCTGCGCATTGTATTCGGCCTGGCTCGCCTGGGCGTTGCCCGCTGCCATGGCGCCAACAGCCGATATGCCAGCGCTCAGCAGCCCGATCGCCATTGGAGCGCACATCTAAGTCACCCCGTAGTTGAGATTTCAGCCATGATGCCGCGCACGAAAAACGGCAGCGGGTCGTCATGCTCAATTCTGATCACAGCCTCTTTTTCCCAATTCGACGGGAAATCGATCTGCATGTAGCCGGTCTTCAAGTCGGGCGAGGCATCCATCGCCATGTCGGGCGTGCGATAGATGATTTCGTCCTGATTGTTTGCATCAGGCCCGACCGTGCCGCCGAGCGAGCGCAGCAGCGAAAGATTGGCGACTGAGATCCGCTTGGGCTTTGCTTGCGCGGTGCCCGCCGCCGCTGCCGCCTCAAGATCAGTGGTCTCAAGTATGGCACTGATCCTAAACCCGACATGCACCTTGGCGCCGGCCGTTGCGCTCGACGCCACATCAAGCGTGATTGCGCCGTTGGTCACGACCTTGTCGCGCTCGACGTTGCCGTTGTTCAGCACGTCCACCGTCTCGCCTTCGAGCGGCCACAGACCGGTGACCGTGCTGGTCGAGGCGCCTTCATAGGTCATCATGCTGTCGAGATAGTAGCAGCGGTTCTTGACATCTGATGCCATGTCGGCCTCGTTGATCTGCGGCTGCAGCACCACGATGTACCTGACATCAGATGCCGTATCGGCGCTCGTGCGTGACACCGACGCCCACAATTCATCACCGTCATTGCCTGGAATGACCGCGATCGAGCGCGCCTGCGCTGCGGTGCCGCCAAGCGTGTGCCGGTGCCAGGCCACGACTTCCTGCGCCCGCTCGTAGGTCACAGCGGCAAGCGATCCATCCGACATTTTGAGCCAAATAAGATTGTCGGGTTCGATCGCCTGCGCAATGCGATCGAAGCCAATCGCTGGAATGTGCTCGGAAAACACCCCGATATCGGTCGAATCGAACTGATCGCGATCGTAGGCATATGAGTATTCGCGCAGCTTCTTGGCCGCGTTGTCGGGATCGCCAGAGCGCTGCGGATAAAGCACGGTCTGCCCGACCTGGATAACCGGCGCCTTTGATACGCCGAATGTGGTCTGCACCAGCGCGTGCACATTGGATGGCGTCAGTGCCTCATTGAGGTTTGACGCCGCAATCGAGAATTCCGCCGATGACGACCCGGCGAGCAGCGCTCTTGCTCCGACCATCCAGCGGATGATGTCAGACTTAGAACTTGTCACCGCGAAATTGAGCGCATGATCATCATCGGCGCCGTCCTGAAAATCCTCGAATGCACCGGTCCGCGAGCCCCAGATCGTTTGCGGATCGCTGGCCGAGCCGGCAAACATCAGCCGGTTTTCGTAGAAACAAACCGTGCTTGGATAACCGCGATAACCGGACCACGACCCCTCTTCCCAGAACGTGGTGCCGCCAGTGACGATTGACGCAGCCATCTGATAGAATAAAATGGTGCACGTCACCACCGTCGAAGACGTGAAGCCCGACACCTGCACCACGCAGAAGCCGGGATGCAGGAAGTCGGCATCAAAAAAGGTGCCAACGCCAGATCCCGCATAAATTCGAACCGTGCCGCTGTCGTGGCTCGGCACCCGGTTGAAATTCGTCCACACCGCCGTGCCCGTCAAGTTCTTGACGCCGTAGACCTTGCCCTCGTTCGTGTACATGTCGTTGTTGGCAATCGCCAAACCAGAGCCGACATTAGCCGCAGTGATGCCGGTAACCCCTCCCTCTTCGTTCAAGCGAAACAGCCCGCCTACCATTGCTGAGGTAAATGGCGTCCCACCCGTTGCGGTCAACGTGAATGTCTCGCCGACAATGTGGGTTCCATAGCCGGTAGCAGCACCTGAAAATGCCGAAGGTGTCAGGCGCAGCGACCTACTCGGATTGATGTTGCGGAACGGCCCGTTTAGAATAGACAAAGCAGTGATGGACCATGACGTGTGCGAACTCCGCGTGATTTTGTACGGGCGGTTTGATCCCACAGCCAAGTAAAGCGTATCAGCCGACTGCGCGTACCTCAGCAGAGCCAGATCCACACCGGAGTAGGTTGTGGCCAGTTCGACTACGGCGGCCACCGTGCCGCCGCTGCTGTAGGCCCCATAGCCAATGCTATTTACGCCAGAAAGCTGGAACGTGTTGGCCGTGGCGCCCGCAACCTGGAACACTCGGTTGTTGACCTGATGCATGCCGCTGACGCTGCCGATCGCCACCCACTGGCCGTTGCTCAGACCATGCGCATTCGATGTAACGACCGCCGGATTGGCGTTGGTGATTGCCGTGATGACCGTTGATGGGTGTGTGATCAGACCTTGGTCCTTGCAGAACCACACATAATTATCGCCAAACACCAGCATGTAGGCCTGCTCGGTGTTGTACTGAAACGGCACGAGAACAACGTCGGCGCTGTTCGACTTCTGACCCACAACATACTTAAAGCCGGCGCGCTTGCGGGCGCCACCGTGCGGAACGATGGTAAAGTTCTCGACCACCCGGCAGCCGTTCTTGTACTTGGCGATATCAGGCCGCGAGTGCAGCCTCGGGGATAACTCGCCGGCCGTGAAGTTTGAGAGCAGGTGTTGCGCGTGCGGCATCAGATGCGGGCCGATATCCAGGCGTCAGCAATGAAGGAACGCGGCGTACCCTCTTGCGCGTCAGAAGTGCGGCTCTCCGGCAGCTTGGCCTTGTAGATGTCCCACAGCATTTTGGTCATGGTGGCGTTTTCAGTGAGCGGCGCGCACAGTTCGGCCGCGATCATCTGTGCCAGCACGTCGACGAATTGGCTGTCATACTGTGCCACGTCAGTTATGCGGGCGATGTACTCGATCGACACCGTGCCTTCGTTTGACAGCAAAAAGCGGCCTTCGATGCGGTAGTCATCGGGATAGCCATCGGCTTCCATCGAGGTGCGGATGATCTTTAGGCAGTAGGCAGGATCTTCCGGCAACTGGTAGCGGTAGGAAAACTCGAAGGCCGGCGCGGTTGCGTCCTGCGCCAGCACCACCCGCCTAATCGCGAAGTTCCAGGGATGGGCTCTGAGTGCCGCGTCTCTGATCGTGGTATAGTTGAGGTTGCACAGCCGCGCCGCCTTGGTCGCTTCGCTGAGGCTAGATATCTGCAAGCCGTTGCCGAGCCTCGACAGCCCGATATTGCAGATGTCGACGTCGGAGGTCACCGCCATCTATCAGATCCTCGTGTCGCCCTGCGCATTGAAATAGACCGCGCCGGTAACCGAGGCCGTCAGCGTCACCACTTCCAGCAGGGTGTTGGCCGTGCCGAAGAGCGGATTGGCGAATACGATGGTCTCACCGGTGGTAAGGCCGCCGGTGCCGATTTTAGTACGCCACAACACCGTGCCGCCGGCGCCGTCGCGAATAGCAAGTTCGGTTGCGGCACCGAGCGCCTCGGCCATGATCTGAATGGATGACACGCGATTGCGGATACCGGCGCCGGCCGCGGTTTTGATGGTAACCGCCGTCGTCGTGTTGACAATTCCGGTTGTCGCCGCCGCGTAGCTCCAATCGGTGCCGCTAGGCGTCAGGCGCATAGCGATCGCGGAATCGGTGCTGGTCGGCTCCGCCGCCTTGATCAGATTGGTCGGGATCATGCGTGTTTCTCCGGTGATCGGCAGCGTAAATTCGTGATATCGCCAAGTCGGGAAATCCTGCTACCCGACTTGGCGATGTGGCGATTTGGCGATTTCACGCCTGCCCTTTAGTCGTTGGCGACGTACTCGACCTCAAGGCTGAGGGTGCCGGCAGATGCGGCCGCAGCGGTCAAGGTGAAAGCCAGTTCGTACCAGCGGTTGCTATCGGAGGTGAGGCCCGCATCCTGCCAAACCTGGCGCTGGATGTTGGCAACGTCCTTGGCCTCGTAGTTAAGTTCGTTGCCGACCAGCGACGCCGACGCCAGCGAGGCGGCAGACGCGTAGCAGGCAACCGAGACAACAGCGCCGCCGTTGTTCGGGTTCGAGTTGCACTGATAGAGGCCAAGATCAGCGGCGCAGGTGGTGATTGCGTCGTTGAACAGCTTGATCGAGGTAATGCGCCAGGACGAATGCACCCGGCACATACGATAGACCGAGGCGATAGAGTCGCCGTTGACCGTCTCCAGGGTGGCGCAAACGGAACGCTTGCGGCCATGGTTGACGATAACGGAGTCGAGCGTCTGCACCGCCGCTTCCACGTTGGAAATGCGCGTGCTTTTGGTAGTTACGACAGCCATTGTTCATTTCCTCCGTTATGCGCCAGGGCCGGCGGTGAGATCGCAAGTGATGATGCCGACGCGGGCTTCTTCCATGCGGGTGGCACCGGCGGTCATCGCCGCAAACACCTGCGTGGCATAGTTCTTGTCCGCCCGCTCGGTGATCTTGGTGTCGATGTCGCGGCCCATGCCCAACAACATGCCGCCCTTGGCCCAGAACAACACCTTGTTGAAGCCCGAGCCATCGAGACCGATGCGTTCCGTGCTCAAGATGTTGAAGCCGGCAGCGCGGCCGATCTTGCCGTCAACCAACGGCTTGATGTTGTTGTAATCGAACGAGGTGATCCGCGTGTCCTTGAGGAGCGAAATCGCCTGCTTGGTATTGACGATGCACCACAGCTCGTCATCCTGGTCGACGTTGCCGGAGCCGAGGAGGTTCTTGGCTTCGAGCAGCTTCGCCATGTTGAGACCAAGGTTGGCGGCACCAACGCCCGGCCAGCGGGTCTGGACACCGACCGTCATGTTGGTGTCGTATGCGGTCGAGGTCGAGCCATCAACGCCGGTAAAAGCCGTACCATCGGCCGCGGCAATAATGATGTCGTCCATCGACCGGCCGAGCGCCATCGAGGCTGCCTCGGCATAGGGCGAGGTCGGATCGATCAGCATTCTGATCTGATCCTCGTTGTCAACGAGGTCAGCCCAATCGAAATCACGAACAGTGACCCGGCGCCTGGAGTGCGGGGTGTCCATGCGCGGCGTGTCGGAATGACGAGACACGCGCTCACGGGCCGCGGTGGCGCCGATCTGCTCGAAAAACGCGGAACGGCCATTGACCGTTTCGGTACGCACGGCCTGACGCAGGCGAGAACCTTTCTGCTGCGTCAGGTGATAGACGTTCGACTTGTACTGCTCGACGAACGCCGTAGTGATGTTGACTGACATGTCAGTCTCCTTCATTTCCGGTTTCTAGGTTGGGTTCGTCGAACTGGGGTGTCTGACAGCAGTCAGGCTCAGTTCTGGCGCTTTACGCCCGCTCGGCGACGCTCAAAGAGCCTGCTACTTCAAAACGCCGGGCCGCTAAAGCGGAGTGTCGGCTTACGCATTAATCGGAATAGACGGCCTTCGCCGTGCGATCGACGGGCTTGCTCGCCACGATCGATGTTGGTTTCCTCGCCGCGGGCAGCGGCTCCGGCTCGCTCACCCACGCCTCAAACGTCTTGGCCCGCGCCAGCCACATATCGACATCGGGATTATCGATGCCGTGCGGCTTGGTGATGCGCAGCAGCTCGAGCCTGAGTTCGTCCCGCGTCATTCGCCGAACCTCTTCTCAAACAGCGCCTTCATCTCCTTGACGCGCAAGTCATGATCTGGATGATCGCGCTTGAACAGCGCCTCGCGGTATTTCTCGCGATGATTGGCGATCGCGCGCTCGGCATCGGCCGGATCATGATCGACCATCGCCGCGCCCTTCAAGCGAACCTCGCCCATGGTCTCGGCGCCGATCTTCTCGAATACCCGGATCATGCGCGGGTCGTTGCCGAGCCCGGTTTCCTCGAGGTACTTCGCAAACTCAGGATCAGCGTACTTCTGATAGGCTGCCTTGGTGCGGTTCTGCGCCGCTTCGAACTTGTCGCCGAACTGCCGCTTGAGAGCTAGTTCCGCCTGGCTGCGCTGCTCGCCCTGCGCCTTCTGCCATTCCTGGTGCGCTTTCAGCCGCGTGTTGACATAGCGGTCGTGCATGTTCGCCGCTTGCTTCTTCGATAGCCCATTCTCATAGGCCCAAGTGCGAAATTCCTTCTCGATGTCTTCCGAGTAGAAGTTCTCCGGCATCGAGTCCGGCCGCTTGAACTCGTACTCTTCGCCCTTGTCCGGACGCCCAGTTGCCCGGTACCAGCGATCCCAGCCCTCAACGTCATCGTCCGCGCGAGGTTTCGGCACCTTCTCGCCGCCAAGCAGCTTCTCGAGGTTCATGTAGGCTTTGACGACGCCCTTCGGGTTCTCGTAGCTCTTGATCTTGGAGAACCCTGGATCTTCCTTGAACTCGGCCTCGTACTCTGCCCACCAGGCTTTATCCGCCGCTACCTGTGCCGGGGTCTGGCCATTGCCGCCCGTGCCGTTCGCCGCTGGTGCAAGTGCTGCCGGTTCCGATTGCACAGCGCCAGGAGTGCCAAGCTCCGTCAGGATGCTTGATCCGCCGCTAGTTGTAGCTGTCATTGGCCCTCATCATGGAGTTGATCGTGTCGCTGTCCGACCACGATTTGTCTGGGAACTGACCGGGCTTGAGGCCCAGCAGGAACGCCACGCGTTTCGCAAAATTGTTCTCACCGATCATGCGGGCCATCGCCACCGGATCGTTCTCCTCGATCGGCGCATAGACATTGCCCCAGGTCATCAGATCGGAGATGATCCGCTGCCCGACCGCCGTCGTTGCAAGCCATTGCCAGTCGTCGGCCAACTGCGCATCGCGGTTGGGTTTCTTCGGACGAACCGGCGCCTTCACTGCGCCATCTCCTGCATCTGATCCATGCCGCGCTGGACCGCCGGCACGCCTTGCGCGCCCCGTTGCGTCTGTGCCAACAGAGCTGCGAGATCAATGCCGCCGCCGGCTTGCGCATCGGCCAGCGATTTGACGCCGGCCGCACCTTGCTGCATCGCAGGCGCCGCGGTCTGCGCCAACTGCATCATCTGCGCCTGCTGGCTTTCGGCTGCGATCTGATCCTCATTCTTGAGCAATTTCGGATTGTTGTTGAACAGATCCCACAGCCAGCGGAAGGTCGAGGGAACGTCGAGGTTCTGCTGCGCGATCTGCGCCATTGCTTCCGGCCCGAACGGCGCAAAGAACTGAATCACGTTGCCGATCCCTTCGGCCTGGCTCTGCTTCTGCGCGCTGGCCAGCATCGAGACATATTCAACCGTGAACTCTTGATCGGCGATGATGTCGGGTGCCGGCGGTAGCTTGCCCTGCCGATGCAGCAATCCGAATACGCGGGTTACCACCTGGCCCAGCAATTCAGCCTCGAGGCGGCCAACCATCGGCCCCATCAGCCGCATGCGCTCCTGCGTGCGCCCGTTCCATTCGGTCGCGGTGATCTGCACCTCGCGCACGAACTGCAGCACGTCATTGAAGAACGTGGTGCGAATCCGGTTGCGCAGTTCCTCGATCGCCTTGAACGCGGCTTCAAGCCCCTGGATATTGGTCGGGTGCAGGAAGACTTCGCGATTTCCGCGGTAGTAGTTGACACCGCCCGGCACCGTGCGCACCGGCCCGACGTGGCCATCATCTGGCAGCCACATCGGCGGGTCGGCGTTCTTCTGCAGCGCCTTGGTGCAGGTCAGCACCATCGCCTGCAACATCTTGACATCTGGTAGCGCCGTCATGCCCGGACCACGGCCGTAAACCTCGCCCGGCAGCTTCGCCCAGCGCGGCGTCAGATATGGAAATTCAGGGACGCCAGACATTTCCAATTCATGGCAAGCCTCGTGCTCGAAATAGCAGCTTGCAAACGGCATGTTCTCTCGGTTCTTCTTGCCATACTCGCGTTCCTCGCGCGGATAGACGGCGTGAATGACCTTGATCTTCTCGTCGTATTTCTGATCCTCCCAGTAGCCCTTGACGCGATCAGATACCGTCCAGCCTTGCTTGGCCATCTGCATCATCTGGCGCACGGTGTATTCGGTGCAGCGGAACACGGTATCGACCGAGCCTTCGGCGTTCTCGTCGATGATGCATTCGCTGAGCATGCGGGTTTGGAACAGCAGGCCGCCGGCCTCGCGTTCGCCAACGAACATGATCGACGTGCCAAATGCGCCATAGCCCAGATAGGTCTCATGCAGCGCGGTGGTGAAGTTCGTTCCCGGCGCGTACATCGCCGACCACATCCGGTCTTCGACATCGGCCAAATATTGCTTGACGGAAGGGTCTTCCTGCAACGCACTGTCGGTCATGCGCAGCGAAAACCACTTGCTCGCAGGGTTGGTCGCAAGCCCGTGCAGGCCGGCTGCTAGATGCTCATTGGCCTGAACCCCGGTCGCGTCGATCATGCGGGTGAACTTCTTCTCACCCACCGAGCGCTTGCCGGTAAATCCCATGCCATTCGGGACGATGTATTCGGCGATTTCTTCCCAATGGCCTTCGAACGTGCCGCGGTTGGCCTTGAGCGTGTCATAATACCGCTTCAGCCGCTCGATGTGCGCCGGCTTGTCGCTGTCATACGATGACACAGCGCCGTTCGATTTAGCCTTGGGCAGGGCTTTGTGACCGGTGGTCATAAGCCCGTTGTTGCCGGCCTCAGCCACCCAGCGTCGCCTTGGCGGTCGGCGCCTGATCGGTCAGGCCACCGGCCCCAGTCAGCATGGTTGATTGCGCGCCGGAACGGGCGCCGCGGGCGCTCGCCTGCTGACGGCTGCGCGTGCCTTCAAGCTGCGCATCACGAGCGGTCGGCGGCGGCGGCGGCGCCTGTGGGGCCGGCGGGGAAGAAGCACCACACATGATCGCGTCTCCTACTTGGTTGCAGTCAGTGCGGTCGAGCCGGTGCCGAGCTCGGCACCGAATGCAGCCGGCGCCGCAGTCGTTGCAGTCGCAGCATTCTTGCGCTGCTGGTCGTTGCTGGTGTCAGCGGCGTTATAGTCAAACCGCGCCGGTGCCACCGGTGCCGGTGTCGAGTTGTTGCTCTTTGAGCCGAAGCACATCCAAGTCGTTCCTTCTCGTTTCGGCCATGCGGTCGTCCTGCATGACGGCGTTGCGATTTAATACCCATCCGAACAACTGGTAGCTGCTGCCGTCGCGGCCGTAGCCATCGATCGGCGGCCCTTCCTTGCTGGCACCCAATGCCAGCAGGAAAGAATGCGCCTCGGTGTGGTCGATATGCGAGAAGCACTGCAGCCGGCGACCGCCCAACGTCTTGATCAGATCGGGCAGCGTGTCCCGGCGCACCCAGCGCATGCATTCGAAAGCACCAGCCTTGAATTCATCGGTGCCCCACATCACCACTTCCCAGCAGCCGGTCCACATCTCATAGACGGCAACGACCGCCACCGGCTTGCCACCGGCCCAGGCGATGCGGCCACGGCCTCGAGCTCGGATCAGGTGATAGGCTTCCCATGCGAGCAACACGGCGTTGTCGTGGGAACGCATGTTGTAGACTTCCATCGCGTCGATGGAACGCATGTTGAGGCAGATGTATTCGAGCGAGGGAAGATCAATGTCGGTCAGCATTCAGAAAACTTTGTAGTCATCCATTCCTGCCGTCTCCTGTCTGCGCATCGAGGTTTCCGCGTAGTCGAGATCATGGCGGTAACGCTGCGTGTCGCCGACCGCGAACGGATCGTAGTTCATAACCGCGACGTTCTGGCTGACGCGACGCTTGATCTCGTCGAGATCGACCAACTGCACCGCAAGCTCGCGGAAGGCGTCGGCCGAATGGCTCGACCAATCGTGTAGCGGCGTCTTGCGCGGCGTCTTGGCCTTGCTGTCCCACTCGGTGCGGTACTGACGCAGGGCATTGAGCCCCTTGTCGCATTTCTTCTCGTCGAACACGCACCGCGGCAGCATGTTGCGAACCGCGTTGATGCCGTCCTGCAGCGGCAGCCTGGAGCCTGGCCTGATCGGTTTCAGACCGACGTCTTCGAGCGATTCCTTGCGCGTCTTGGCGCTGGTCATCTCGCGCGTATCAACGTCGTGCGGAAGGTAGTGGTCGGCGAAGATATAGGGCCGGCTCAGCACTTCCTTGGCGATGTCGGTCAACGCGCGGTTGCGTGCTTCCAAGTGATCAATGATCCTGATCTCGCGGCCGACGATCTGGGCAAACCAGACCGCGGTCGAATCATCGATGCCAAGATCCCAGCCGGTATAGACTGGCGTGCTCGGGTCATGCGGGCAGGCGGTAATGCGCTTGTCGCGCTCGAGCCGCGCCAACAATCGGCCATAGTAGGAGCCGATAACCGCACTATCGAACGAGCAGTTGTACTCCTGATCGAACAGTGCCTCGCCGTCTTCTTCGCCGTACAAGGCGACCATATCGGCCTTGGCTTCGATCAGCGCTTGCGGGCTGAATACCTTGGTATCGCCCACCGTCTGGCGTTCGACGTGCCATTCCGGGCGAGCTCGAGCCGATTGGTAGAGGCTATGGCCGTGGTTCTTGCCGCGTGAGGTGTAGAGGAACAGCGCCCAACCGCCGTTTTCAACTAGGATCGGCGATAGATAGGCCCAGGCGGCAGGATCGGCCAGCGCCCACTCTGAAACCACAAGCCCTGCAGGTGCAGCGCCGACCAGGCTATTGTAGTTGTCGGAGCCTACG
>ERZ650310.464-NODE-464-length-12033-cov-6.861079_pt1 | contig 12033 bp, 9 predicted proteins | sample MGYA00376246_ERZ650310 | MGnify/ENA primary metagenome ERZ650310 (study PRJEB26733, sample SAMN07839286) | wastewater metagenome | biome: small river; feature: stream; material: water | place: USA: North Carolina | collected 2016-03-01 ...
TACAGCGGCATCGCAGATGCGAGCCAGCTCAGCAATGTAAGGACGCATCAGCGCAGCACCTAAAGCGCAGTTCAAGCCAAAAGTTAATGGCTTAATGTGGCGCAAGCTATTCCAAAACGCCTCCACAGTTTGCCCAGATAGGATACGACCAGAAGCATCGGTAACTGTCCCTGAAATCATCACTGGCAAACGTTCACCCGTTTCTTCAAAGAATTCATCTAAGGCAAACAAGGCAGCCTTGGCATTGAGCGTATCGAAAATAGTTTCCACTAGAAATAAATCAACGCCACCTTCAAAGAGACCTTCAATTTGCTCGCGATAAGAAGCTCGCAACGCATCAAACGTAACATTGCGCGCGCCTGGATCATTTACATCAGGAGAAATGCTCGCCGTCTTTGGAGTGGGTCCAATCGCGCCCGCTGCAAAACGGGGCTTATCTGGCGTAGAGTATTTTGCACAAGCAGCGCGGGCTAACCGAGCGGAGATCACATTCATCTCACGCGCCAAGCCCGCCATCTTGTAGTCTTCTTGCGCAACAGAGGTAGCGCCAAAAGTATTGGTCTCAATAATGTCAGCACCCGCATCTAAATACTGCTCATGAATCTTGCTGATAATTTGAGGTTGAGTGAGAACTAAGAGTTCGTTATTGCCCTTGATATCGCCAGGATGATCTTCAAAGCGGGTATTCACTGGCAAGCCGCGGTAATCCGCCTCATTCAACTTGTATTGCTGAATCATGGTGCCCATGGCGCCATCCAGAATCAGAATGCGCTGCTTTAGTAGCTCGGGAAGTGCCTGACCGCGGGTGTAAGGCTGGGATAAACCATTAGATTGCATTGCTTAACCGGGATTAATCTCTAGAATCTCTTATTGTATTGGCAATAAGCCACTTTTATCTGACCTGGAGCCTGCCCTATGTTTGGAACTATCCCTGAATTCAATCAAAGCCTTGAAATGATGAAAACCATGTGGGGTCAAGGAGCGGCTGGACAGACCCCAGGCCAATTTCCCTTCACCACAGACGCCTCTAAGGCGGCAGGAGGATTTGGGGCAGCCTTTCCAGGACTAGATACAGACGAGCTTGAAAAGCGCATCAAAGACCTTAAAAGCGTGGAAAACTGGCTCAACCTCAATCTCAACATATTGAAGTCCACCATTCAGGGTCTTGAAGTGCAGCACGCCACCATGATGGCACTCAAATCCTTTGGTGATGCGGTTTCGGCAACTGCCGCCGCCGCTACCGGAGGATCTTCTGAAGAATCTGGAACTACAGCTTCTAAACCACGCAAAACCGCAACACGCCGTCGTCGCAAAGCTGGCGACTCAACTTACCTCGACGAAGTAGGTAATTCAGATGAGCAATAGCCTCACCCATGGCAAATGTCATTTGGTGAATATCTAGTTCACGCTTAAATAAAACCGGCACTATCTCACGGGCAGTTGCCGGTTTTTTACATGCCCCCAGTGTTTCCGCTAAGCGCTCATCATGATGCGCTTTCAACTGATCGATCCGCGGCTTCATCCCTGTAAAAGGCTTGCCATGTGATGGCAGTACTAGAGAGTCATCAGGCAATGGCAGATATCGATCTAAAGAACTGAGATATAAACCCAAAGGATCCGCATCTGGATCCGCATCGTAGACACTGACATTCGTAGAAATGCGTGGCAACAACATATCCCCAGAAATTAATACACCTAAATCTTTGCAATACAAAGAGGCATGCTCTGGCGCATGACCAAATCCCATAATGACTTGCCACTCATGGCCACCAATCAAAATCATTTCGCCATCAATGATCCGACGATATTGTCTGGGCACACCTGGAACCATATTGCTGTAGTAGTTGGAGCGCGCCCGAATTTTTTCTAAATCCTCTGGCGCATTTAATCCATGCTTTTGAAAGTGATCCGCTGAACCACCGCCACCAGCGCGCGCACCAATAGCAGCGCCGCCCTCTTTATGGCTAAGCCATTGCGCGGTTAAATAATCCGTCATGGAAATCCAGAGCGGCACATTCCATTTTTCACAAAGCCATTGGGAGAGGCCTACGTGATCCGGATGCATATGGGTCACGATTACCCTCAGCACCGGCAAACCCTCTAACTGAGTAGCAAAGATCTGATCCCAGGACGCCTTTGTCTCTTCATTAGCAATACCGCAATCAATGATGGTCCAACCCTGAATACCCTCAAACTCATCACGCAGTAGCCATAAATTGATGTGATCTAAAGCAAACGGCAGTCGCATCCGCAACCAACGCACGCCAGGCGCAACTTCCATTGAGCTTCCCACTTCCGGCAAAGCATCAGCTAAGGGATAATGAATAGAACTAAGATCGCTGGATTGGTTTTTGGTATTCATCTATTTCTATTCTAGGTTTGCTTTGACAACAGTTCCATCGCCCTGCATCAACTGGTGCGACATCAACCCTGAAAATGGTTTTTGCCGTGGCTGTTATCGCACGCTTTCTGAGATTGCGGACTGGTCTGAACTTTCTAACTCGGACAAACTTGAGGTTTGGGAAAAACTAGAAACGCGCAAACCTCAAGCACCACAGTAAATATTGCTAATGTCTAATTGCTTATTTATTTACATCCACAATTAAACGACCACGAACATTTCCAGCCATGAGTTCTGCGGCGTATTTTAAAGAATCCTCAAGACTAATTTCATGAGAGATCTCTTCTAAAGTATTGAGATCTACTAACTTGCTTAATTGCTCATAGGCAGCAATGCGTTTTGCTTTTGGCACTGTCACACTATTAATGCCGTACAAAGTGACCCCGCGCAAAATAAATGGTGCAACGGACGATGGAAAATCCATTCCCTGAGCAAGACCACAAGCAGCAACCGCGCCATCACTCTTGGTTTGTGCGCAAGCATTAGCCAAGGTATGACTACCAACGCTATCGACCACTGCCGCCCAGCGCTCTTTAGCTAAGGGCTTGCCAGGAGCCGACAATACCGCTCGATCAATGACTTCACTTGCGCCCAATTTCTTCAAATAGTCAGCCTCAGACATCCGTCCTGTACTGGCCACAACCGTAAATCCTAATTTGCTCAAAAGAGTTATTGCGAAGCTACCGACCCCACCTGCAGCGCCAGTCACCAATACTTCTCCATCACTAGGCTTCAAGCCATGCTTTTGTAAAGCCATCACACACAGCATTGCTGTGTAGCCCGCAGTACCGATAGCTAAAGCCTGTTTAGCAGTAAAGCCCTTCGGTAAAGGAATAAGCCATTCAGACTTCACACGCGCTTGCTGGGCTAGTCCACCCCAATGACCTTCACCAACACCCCAACCATTCAGTAGCACCATATCGCCAACCTTAAATTCTGGGCTCGCACTCTCTAAGACCTCGCCTGCAAAATCAATCCCGGGAACCATAGGGAAGCTACGTACCACTGGGCCTTTACCAGTAATTGCCAAACCATCTTTGTAATTCAGCGTGGAATAGAGCACCTTAACCCTGACATCTCCCTCAGGCAAGCTAGCCTCATCGACTTGAGCAAGCTCAGCCCGATAACCTTGATCATCTTTATTTACTAAAATTGCGTTAAACATGTCTCTTCCTTTTAAAAGCGCTGCATTCTCCACAGCAAATACGTAATAGGTTTATCCTAACGAGCATTGCTGATTATGGAGGTTTCCATGAAAAAAATTCTACTATTAACTTCGATTTCTGGTTTAGCGCTGATTGGCTGCTCTTCGAGCCAAATTAACATGTCTATGGGTAATATGCGCTTGATTACCTCCAGTGCGGCACCACAAGATGTCATGGATTTTGCTAATACGGCCTGTCAGAATGATTTCTACCAAGGCGCAAGCTTCCTTTCTAAGGCTGGTAAGGAATATCGCTTTAAATGCGTTAAAGCCGAAGAAAATGAAATCCTGACTCCAATTCCCGGCACGACTATCCCTACTGATACTCCTGCAGCGACTGCAGCAAAGTAAACCACCAAATAAGCAAAGCAAGATGACCCCCTTTACCTCCCAAGAGCTCCGCAAAGGCTTTTCTTCCTTTGCAACTGGGGTCACTGTCATTACCTGCCTCGATACGGATCAGAATGCTCACGGCATCACTATCAGCTCTTTTAATACCGTTTCATTAGAGCCGCCACTCATTTTGTGGAGCCTCAAGAAGCATTCGCGTTTAATGCCCTACTTTGAAGTAGGTCACAAACAGCTAATCCATGTGCTGGAGCGCTCCCAAGAGTCAATGGCAATGCACTTTGCCACCGTTAAAGAAAATCAATTTGTGGGCATCTCTCACAAAATCGCAGCGAGTGGCCTCACCCAAATTGAAGGATGCTCTGCCTACTTTGAATGTGAGACTGTATCCGTGCATACCGGCGGTGACCACAACATTATTGTTGCTAAAGTCATCAACCTAAAACACGCCCCAGAAAGTCATCCACTCATATTTGCTCACAGCAAATTTATGGGTTTAGATTCATCACTTTAAAAATACCAAAATAGGAATTCTCATGATTCGCTTATGGGGAAGAAAAAGTTCCATCAACGTTCAGAAGGTGCTGTGGTGTCTTGCAGAGTTAGGACTTGAGGAAGGTAAAGATTTTGAGCGAATTGATGCCGGCCTACATTTTGGGAAAAATCGAACCCCTGAATTTCTAGCGCTCAATCCCAATGGCTTGGTTCCAACCCTAGAAGATGGTGATCTTGTGCTCTGGGAATCCAATACTATTTTGCGATATCTGATTCGTCAGTATGACAAGTCGAAGCGCTTTCCTGCGGATGTTCAAAATCAATACCAATCTGAAAAGTGGATGGATTGGCAGCTGGGAACGATGTGGCCAACCTTACGCATTGCTTTTCTGGGGCTAACTCGTACCCCCGAAAGCGAACGCAACTACGAAGCTATCCAAAAAGCATATCAAGACACCAGTGCATTACTTGCCTTACTAGATCAACAATTAGCCAATCAACGATATTGCTCTGGAGACTCTTTCAATCTTGGAGATATCCCACTTGCACTCTGTGTCAGCAGATGGCTTCTATTGAATCAAACCTTTCCAGATCAAACTGGGCCACGCACTTCTCTGCCCAATATCGAATTATGGATGAAGTGCATCGAGGCAGAAACTCAATATAGTGTGGTCGCAGAAAAAGAACTTAACATCATGAAGTAAGTCTGCCGCTCCCTAGACACTAAGAAGCTAGTGGCTCAAATGAAAAGGGGTGAACTGAGTTCACCCCTTTTCTTTATTACCTTATCAACTAAATTACTGTTGCTTGAATTTCCTCTGATGGTGATCAGCGCCAATAAATAAGTACATTGCTGGTACTACGAATAATGTAAACAACGTACCAATCGATAAGCCAGTAAAGATCACGATACCCATAGATTGACGGCCAGCAGCGCCAGCACCCGAGGCGATCACCAGAGGTACTACGCCCAGCACCATTGCCGCTGTTGTCATCAAGATGGGGCGCAAACGCACGCTACTTGCCTCTACGATAGCATCCACCTTACTACGTCCAGCTTCTTGTAGCTCATTGGCAAATTCCACAATCAAAATACCGTGCTTACTGATTAAGCCCATCAGCGTCACAAGTCCCACCTGGGTATACACATTCAAAGTTGTGAATCCTAAATTAATAAAGATGAGTGCACCAAATAAGGCTAGTGGCACTGAAACTAAGATCACAATTGGATCTCGGAAACTCTCAAACTGTGCAGCTAAAACTAAGAATACGATCAAGATCGCAAAGAACATGGTCACCAAAAAACCACCAGACTCTGCCATGAACTGACGGGATGGGCCAGCGTAATCCATGGTGTAACCATTCGGCGCGACTTCTTTTAAAGTTTGACGCATAAACTCGAGCAAATCTGCCTGAGAAATAAATGGTGTGCTGACGCCCGAGATTGTTGCCGAGTTCAGCTGCTGAAAGTGATTGATCGATTGTGGAACCACTTTTTGCTTAATCGTTGCAATCGTGCGCGCCTGAATCATCTGCCCACTAGGAGTGCGTATGTAGTAATCCAAGATTTGATCTGGATTTAAGCGGTCCACTTGCTTAACTTGTGGAATAACGCGATAGGAGCGACCAGCGACAGAGAAGTAATTAACATAACCGCCGCCCAATGCGGCAGATAACGCACTACCTACCTGCTGCTGAGTCATACCCAGTGCGGCTACTTTTTCACGATCAATTTCTAAAACGTCTTGTGGCTTATCAATCTTCAGGTCGGAGTCTACAAAGAAGAAGTTGCCGCTCCGGCGCGCTTTATCCAGCACTGCCTGAGATACCTCATTGAGCTGCTCATAAGACTCGGTAGTATTAATTACTACTTGAACCGGTAAGCCTTGTGCACCAGGCAAAGCTGGAAATTGAAAGGCTGCCACGCGAGCACCGGCGATCGTATTCCATTTATTCTGCATATCTTCTTGAAACTTCGTCGCATTACGGCTGCGCTTATCCCAATCTTTGAGTAACACGCCACCAAAGCTACTAGTTGGACTAGTGATCTGGAACATCTGCTCATACTCAGGCTCTGCTGCTGATATTTGATATATCTGATCAGCGTAGGTCTGCATCTGATTGACTGTACTGTTAGGTGGTCCTGATGCCTGCATCAACACAATACCCTGGTCTTCTGTTGGCGCTAATTCAGCACGAGCAGTAGCGTAAAGATAAGCTACTCCACCTAGCAAAATAACACCCATCACAATAATTACCTGCCAAGTACTCAAGAGATCGCGCAAAGTTGTTTGGTAGCTGTGATGCACTTTTTCAAAAATACGATCAATTTTTTGAACAAATGGGGAAGCTTCTTGCTCCTCGGTAAAGATGCGCGAGCACATCATCGGAGAAAGTGTCAGAGCAATCAAACCAGATACCGCTACAGCACTTGCTAGAGTAAAGGCGAACTCAGTAAAAAGTGCACCCGTTAAGCCACCCTGAAAGCCAATCGGGATATAGACTGCGATCAACACAATCGTCATTGCCAAGATAGGGCCACCCAATTCACGCGCAGCGATTAAAGAAGCCTCCAGTGGAGACTTTCCTTCCTTCATATGGCGGTCCACGTTCTCGACCACAATAATGGCGTCGTCCACCACCAGACCAATAGCCAAAACCAGAGCAAGGAGTGTTAGCAAATTGATGGAGTAGCCCAGAACCTGCATTAAGAAGAATGTGCCAATCAAAGAGAGTGGCATAGCAATCACTGGTACCGCAACTGCGCGAGCGCTTCCTAGGAATAAATAGATCACCACAGTGACAATTAATAGCGCCTCTAACAGAGTCGCCACAACCTCATCAATTGAAGTAGTGATGAACATAGTGGAGTCATACACCACCTTGCCCGACATGCCGGTTGGTAATTGTTTCTGAATATCTGGTACTGCGGCACGAACGCGCGCAGCTACATCAAGTAGATTGGCTTGAGGCGCAACCTTGATAGCAATAAACACAGATCTCTTGCCACTAAAGGCGACATTCGTGTTGTAGTCCTCGGAGCCCATGCTCACGGTCGCCACTTGATCAAGGTACACAATATTGATGCCATCTTTTTTGACAACCAATTTGCGGAACTCATCGAGCGTATGTAGATCAGTGCCAGCCACTAAGTCCACGGCTACCATGTCGCCTTTAGTGCTACCAACTGCTGATAAATAGTTATTAGCGGACATAGCGCTATAGACATCATCCGCACCCACACCAAGGCCAGCCATCTTCTCGCGATCAAGCCAAGCGCGCAGCGCAAACTTTCGACCGCCAGTAATTTCTGCATTTTGGACGCCATCTACAGAATCCAACTTTGGCTTCACTACCCGCAATAAGTAATCAGTAATCGCATTATTTGGAATGTCATCGCTATAAAAGCCCATATACATCGCTGCAGTCGACTGACCAATTTGCACCGTTAATATCGGCTGCTGGGCTTGCGGTGGCAGTTGATTCTTGACAGAGCTAATCTGGGTCTGGATTTGCGTTAACGCCGCATTAGAATCGTAATTCAGCTTGAGAGTGGCGGTAATCGTTGAGAGACCGCTCACACTCGTGGAGGATAAATAGTCGATACCTTGCGATTGAGCAATCGCCGTCTCTAATGGCTGGGTAATAAATCCTGCAATCGTCTCGGGGTCAGCGCCATAGTAAGCCGTTGTAATCGTAACGATAGCATTTTGGGTTTGCGGATATTGATTTACCGGCAAAGAACCAACCGCCTTCAAACCAAATACCAAAACAAGCGCACTCACTACCAGTGATAGCACTGGCCTACGAATAAATATGTCAGTCCAATTCATCTAGGACTTATTCCTGTGGCTGTGGGTTTGGAGAATTCGAAGGCAGCACTTTGTTATTCACAATCAGTGGAGTGCCGTTCTTCAGCTTGAGCTGACCACTAGTGACTACAGTAGCACCCTCTTCAACGCCTTTGAGGATCGCCACTTGATCGCCGCGCGTTGGCCCTGTAGTCACAAAGACTTGCTGAGCCTCAAGCGCAGGCTTGCCCTGTTTATCCTTTTTACCAGTTGGCTTGGCAATAAAAACTGTTGAGCCATACGGGTTATAAGTTACGGCGGTTTGGGGCAAAGTAAGCATCTTTACCTCGTCACCTAACTTAATATTCACATTAGCAAACATGCCCGGCAAAATCTTTTTATCTGGATTAGCTAGCTGAGCTTCAATCTGAATATTGCGAGTATTAGTATCTACCTTAGGGCTTACCGCAGTGACCTTACCAGTAAAGCTAGCATCTTTGAATGCATCTGTTGTCACCACAATTTCTTGACCAACCTGAATTTGCTCAGCATTGCTTTGTGGAAGATTGAAATCCACAAAAATTGGATCCAAGGTTTGCAGGGTGAGCAACTTATCACCAGGGTTTACAAACTGACCTGGATTCATCATCACAATACCTACACGGCCGCTGAAGGGTGCTCTTAAATTCTTCTTAGCCACTAAAGCCGTTTGCTGTTCTACCTGAGCCTGCTTAGATTTCGCATCCGCCTTACTGGTATCGAACACGTTCTTACTAATCGCTTGAATAGCCAGCTGCTGTCTATCCCGTTCATTAATCACTTTAGCTAAATCTGCTTGAGCCTTTAATGAGTTGAGTTGCGCGACATCAGAAGCATCATTCAATTTAATCAGTAAGTCGCCTTCCTTTACATCCATGCCCGATTTAATGGGTACGGTTTGTACAAGACCGCCAATTTCGGTGCTCAGATCTACCCCTCTAAATGCACGCACATTACCAACGCTAGATAACTTGGGTTGCCATGCGGTAGTTTCTACAATCATGGTGGAAACCGTTGCAGGAGGCAATCCCATGCCAGCGATAAAATGCTTAATCATGAAAGTCTTGAGTTGATTAAAGCCAAAGATCAAACCCAGCAACAGAAATACGCCACACAACATGATGGTCATGCGTCGACCCAAAGGGGTCATAGTCTGCAGCTTGGCATAGGCCTTGCTGCGCATGAAGCGTTCACGCAAGCGCGCCCATAACCCTTTTGCTTTTTCCCAAAGCGCAATAAGCTTCTCGCGAAGCTTCCACTCTTCCGCTTTCGCAAGCATCCAAGCCCACAAGGCAACCGCAGCAGCAGTTACTTTGGTTTTAATTGTTTCCAGAAGTTTCATTTTGATCTTTGTTCGCTATGGCTTTTGGTTGAAAGGCTGGGCCGGTACGATTCCACCAACCACCACCTAATGCTGCAAATAATGCTGCTGTGTCAGAGAACCGAGTTGCTTGTGCAGAAACCGATTTGACTTTTGCAATTTGATACTGATTTTGATAATAGAGAACAGCGAGATAACTAGCGGTACCTAGCTTATATTGCTGCTGTACTAAATCCAAAGTTTCGTAAGCGTAACGCTCTGCATCTGATGCTGACTTTAATGCTTGGGCGCCAGTCTCTAAAGCGCGCAAGGCATCAGCTACCTCCTGAAATGCTTTAAGTACGGTTGCTTGATATTGAAAAACCGCTTGTTCGTAATTCGCGATCGCACCACGACGTTGAGCTAGCAACTGACCGCCCTGAAAGAGTGGCTGGAAGATGCCGCCAGCAATAGACCATAAAGTAGCATTCGGTCCAAACAGAGCTGCGCTAGTTAATGCCGCAGAACCAATGGCTCCCGTGATATTAAATTGTGGCAACAAGTTCGCTGTAGCGACACCAACCAAGGCATTAGTAGCCTTCAGCTGCGCCTCGGCTGCACGTACATCTGGACGCTGCCTTACCAGGCTTGATGGCACTGATAGCGGTAGCTTCTCTGGCAAATGCAAAGACTTTAAATCGAACTTGGTGATGTTGGCATTGCTAGGCAACTCGCCAACCAATACTGCTAACTGATTGCGTGCAAAAGCCAGATTGCGCTCATAGGTAAATAAATCTACTTGAGAGTTAGACACCAACGTTCTTTGTGACGTCACATCTACTTTAGAAACGGTGCCAATCACGAGTTGCTTCTCAGTAACTTCCGCTAAATTCGTTTGCGCCTTCAAAATTTCTTCGGTAGCTTGCATTTGTGCACGCAGAGCAGCTTCACGTACAGCGCTAGTCACAATATTGGCCGTTAAAGAAAGGTATGCACCCTCTAACTGAAACTGAGCAATCTCCGCTTGCGCTTTCGCGCCTTCAACCGCGCGGCGTGCGCCACCGAAGACATCGAGCTTATAGGTGACATTGACAGAAGCGTTGTAGAGGTTGTAGGTATCGGAGCCATAAGGCAAGCCATAGATGGCGGAGGGTTGTAGCTGTCGCGTAACTCCACCGCCCAAGCCAATAGCCGGAAAGTACTGCCCGCCAATTTGTGCGCTGACATTTTCTTGACTAGCACGCAGAGCTGCATCAGCAGCTCCTAGGTTTGGATTTTGCTGCAAAGCTTTTTTAATGAGTACATCTAGCTCAGGAGATTTAAATAGCTCCCACCACTGAGCCTCGATATCCGCACCCTCAATGAATTCTTGATCAGTACCACCAGGCACTCCTGGTGCAGTAGCTAATTTTTTGGAGAGAGCGGTCTCAGTGTAGGTGGAAGTATTGGGTGCATCTGGCTGCTTAAAGTCTGGGCCTACCGCACAGGCGGAAAGCAGCCCCACAGAAAGTAGCGAGAGTAAACGCAAACTAGAGAAATCTTTGGAGCGGAGCATGAACTGTGACAAATATCCTTTTCAACGTTTATTAGAACACACTTTTATCAATCAATTCTTGTAACACATTGATTTAATTGGTATTTTTTTGTACACAGCTAAACAAAGAAGTCAAATAGAATTTGGACGTCTTTGATTTTCAATGGGAAATTCTTCCGAAAGCACCACTATTAAAATCCTGCATAGCCTGAGCAATCTCCTCTTTGGAATTCATAACAAATGGGCCATAGCCCACAATAGGCTCATTAATCGGTTCGCCACTCAGGAGTAAGGCGATTGCATCTTCCAGCACATTCACCTGAATGTCTTGACCTTCACTGCTAAACATCAGCATCTGGGCATCTTTGGCAACCACGCCATCACCAGCTTCAACGGCGCCCTTGAGAACCACTAGAGAGACATTCCAACCTTCTGGCGCAGATATATTTGTTGAGCCTTTGTTCAACTTGAGGTCAATCACATTCATTGGTGTAAATGTATTGGCGGGTCCCTTATGACCTCCAAACTCCCCAGCAATAATGCGAGCTTGCCCAGCACTACTTTTTAGATCAATCACGGGAATCTGTTTATCCAAAATGGCTTGATACCCTGGCTTAGTCATTTTGAGCTTTGCTGGCAAATTCACCCATAGCTGAACCATATTCAGTACTCCGCCTGCTTTGGCAAAACCTTCCGAGTGAAACTCTTCATGCAAGATGCCAGAACCTGCCGTCATCCACTGGACATCACCAGGACCAATCACACCACCCTGACCTGTTGAATCTTTATGCGCCACTTCACCCTCATAAACAATAGTGACAGTTTCAAAACCACGATGGGGATGTGATCCCACGCCCTTGCGTTCAGTTGTTGGGGGAAAGTCTGCTGGACCTGCGTAGTCCAGCATCAAGAATGGACTCA
>ERZ650310.465-NODE-465-length-12029-cov-4.489060_pt1 | contig 12029 bp, 9 predicted proteins | sample MGYA00376246_ERZ650310 | MGnify/ENA primary metagenome ERZ650310 (study PRJEB26733, sample SAMN07839286) | wastewater metagenome | biome: small river; feature: stream; material: water | place: USA: North Carolina | collected 2016-03-01 ...
CACCGAATCCGCAGATGACATCTGCCCGAGGCGTGCCGCGAAGCACATCGGCCTTTTCAGTGCCAACTATCGTGCAAACCTGTCCGGTCATTGAACGCTTGGCTGTGGCAGAACTGGCAGAGACGCTAAGGCCGATGAAGGCAAGGGCAATCGCGCCGATAGCCCACCCCTTGCTTAAGGTCATTTGTTTGTTACTTTTCCAACCCCATTGATTGAGTAATAACGGATGTAGTCAACCTTCATCTCGGCCTTCTCGATGCTGGTGTCAAGTAGACCCCCGTCAAAATCGCCACCCATAGCAACGTTGAGGATTAGGAAGAAATCCTGGTTGAAGACATAGGTGTTTGGTTTCACGGTTGCAGGGGTGACCGTGTGGAATGCCTTGCCGTCAAGCGACCAGGTGATCTTGTTTGCAGCCCAGTCGATGGCATATGTGTGGAAACCCGCCGCAAGTGACTGCGGAGCAACGGCCACATTGGTCTTGCCGTTGGCACCTGAATATCCTGGGCCGTGTGCAGTGGCAATATCTCGATTAGGTTCACGACCACGAAGCTCGACCACGTCGATTTCACCTGAGGTAGGCCAGCTCTTCGCGACGATGTTGCTTCCTAGTAGCCAAAATGCAGGCCAAACTCCTCCGCCGGCAGGCATCTGGATTCTCGCCTCGAGACGACCATACTTGAACCGAACCTTGCCTTGGGTGTTGACTCTGCCGCTGAAGTATTGGCAATCGCCGAAGCAGTTGTAAGGCAGGTCGCCATCCTGGGTTGCCGGAATTTTCGAGGCCGTAATTACAAGTTGACCCTGGCCGTTGGTCTGCACGGCATCCTCGGTGTACCACTGCATTTCTTTGTTGCCCCAGCCGCCACCACCGAGATCGTACTTGAAGTACTTGGCGTTCGGTGCAGTACCTGCGGCCTCGTTAAATTCTTGAGACCACAGAAGCTTCTTGGTTGGAGTGGCTGCTACGCCGGGCTGGGCAAGGGTCATGGTCAAGCTAAGCAGTAGACCAGCGCCTACAAATGAGCGAAGTTTCATTAGTACTTGGTAACCTTTCCGACTCCATCGATTGAGTAATAGCGAACCCAGTCGATTGTCATCGCACCTGATTTCAAGTCAGGGTCAATCTCGCCGGTGAACTGACCGCCGACGGCCAGGTTCATGATGAGGTAGAACTCCTTGTTGAAAACCCAGTCGTTATCGCCAACATCTTTCTTGTTGAGCGTGAAATAGACCTTGTCGTTGAGAAGCCACTTGATCTGGTCTGGCTTCCATTCGATGGCATAGACATTGAACCCGGTGTAGTTGAAAGTCTTCATCTGGGTGAGCCCGCCAATGGCTTCTCCACCGGAGTAGCCAGGGCCATGTGCCGTACCGAAAGCGGTCTTAGGGCTTGCGCCTTTAGCTTCCATGATGTCGATTTCGCCGCACGCTGGCCACTGGTTGGTTGCAATGTCAGAGCCGAGCATCCAAAAGGCTGGCCACATTCCAACGCCCTTAGGGTTCTTGATTCGGGCCTCCATTCGGCCGTATTGAAAACCGACCTTGCCGAAAGTTGTGACTTTCGCGCTGGTCCACTCGCATGCCGTGCCGTAATAGCAGAGGTAAGGGTTGTCCTTAGAAGTCTGGCCGCCAGCTGGCACCTTCATGCGCTTGGCTGTAATGACTGCCGAGCCTTTGCCATCTTGCTTGATCGCGTCTTTGATGTAGTACTCGCGCTCGGAGTTACCCCATCCTGGAATGCCAGCCTCGGTGCCATCGCCTAGGTCATAGTTCCAATACTTGGATGAAACGGCAGTGCCGGCTTTTGAGTTGAACTCTTCTGACCAGAGCAAGGTCTTCTTTGTCGCTGCAGACGTAGCAGGCATGTGCACTCCTAAGCTCATGATTGCGCTGAGTGCGAGAGTCGCGGCTAAGTATTTTTTAGACTTCAAGGCGCTCACTCACACTTCCAAGTAGGTATCGATCGGTTTGCGCACACTAAACCAGAAACTGAATCTGAATCTAAACAAAAGCCTATGACGCAATCTTTCTCCCGCCCAGAAAAATTCTGTTAATCCGATAACGAAAAAATAACGAAATCGGTTTCACGAGCATTTTGCTTGATTTGAGAACATTTGTGGTGCTCTAATGTGTCTATCGCGAAATCGGTTTCACGCTAAAGGTGATCGAATTTCCCGGTAGACCAATTTGTGATGAAGATGGTTGTCCAGATCTGGGTGGTTGCGCACACAGCCACCCAGATCTGAAAACCGAAAAGGGAGCTTAGCGTGATTAAATTTTCAAAAACTCTGAAGGCACTGGCCGCCGTTGCGGTCTTAGCAGTTGGGTTCGGCCAGTTCTCGCCGGCTCACGCAGCAACCAAGACCGTTGTCACAATCTGGTCATTCGGTAACGTGATCCGCCCAGAATTGGTCACCGAATACGAAGCTGCAAACCCAGACGTATCAATCGTTGTCAAGAAGTCTGAACTTGACCCTCACCACAACTCGCTGATTACAGCAATGCTTGCAAAGAACACACCAGACATCGCGGCTATTGAAGTCTCGTACTCTGGTTACTTCCGTTCTTACCCAAAGTACTTCACCGACCTTCGCACTATGGGTGCGAGCGACATGGAGAAGGATTACCTCGACTGGCGTTGGGATCAGGGTGTAGCAGATAACGGTGCCGTTATTGGTATTCCTACCGATGTCGGTGGCGCCGCAATCGCTTACCGCACCGACCTTTTCAAGGCGGCCGGGATGCCTACCGACCCAACCGCAGTTTCGGCGCTTTGGCCAACCTGGGATAAGTACATCGCCGTTGGCCAAAAGTACAAGGCCAAGACCAAGAAGTCATTCTTGGATAGCTCAGGTACTGTCTTTGCCGCAATTCTCAACCAGGGCACTCAGAAGTACTACGACCGCAATGGCGGTCTGATTTACTCAACCAACCCGCAGGTAAAGACCGCATTCGAAGGCGCCTCTAAGGCTCTTGCTTCAGGAATCGGAAGCAACATTTCTCAGTTCACCTCTGACTGGAACGTCGGAATGAACAAGGGAACCTTCGCGACCATTATTGCCCCGGCTTGGATGATGGACTACATCAAGCAGCAGGCACCGGCAACCAAGGGTAAGTGGAACATCGCCGCACTACCTGGCGGCGGTGGCAACATCGGCGGAAGCCAGCTAGCCATCCCAGCATCGGCGAAGCACCCTAAAGAAGCAATGGACTTCATGAAGTGGTACTTGTCGCCTGCTATGCAGCTTCGAGTCTTCAAGTCATACGGCTTGTTCCCATCGACGAAGACCCTCTACGACGATGCGTCGGTCAAGAACTACACCGACCCATTCTTTAGCAACGCTCCGGTCGGCGCTATCTACACCAAGGGTGCGCTCGCACTAAAGCCAATCTTTGAAGGTCGAAAGCAGCGTCAGATTGACAACATCTTCGGTCAGGCCTTGTCTCGAATCGCTCTGAAGAAGCAGACCGCAGCTGCAGCCTGGCAACAGGCGCTCGCCGAAATTAAAAAGACTGTTGGCTAAGCGGTTAGCTGCCCAGGAGACTAGAAATGTCGAACACAACGATGAAATCGCCAAACCCTTGGCGTGCGTCAGCGAAGCCAGCTGCGCCTAGAAAATTAGGCCAGTTGAAGAAGCACGAATCAAAGTGGGCATACCTCTTTATTTCGCCGTTCTTCTTGATGTTTCTAGTCTTCGGGCTAGCTCCGGTGATTTTCTCAACCTACATAGCCTTCTTTAACTGGGATCCACTGGGTGACACCCTTTTCGTTGGGTTCGACAACTTCACCTACCTGGCTGCCGATAGCCGCTTCTGGCAGGCGACGGGAAATACCTTTGCAATCTGGGCTTTCTCCACTTTCCCCCAGATGGTTTTGGCATTGTTTCTTGCCAGCATCCTCCGTAATCCAAAGCTGCGAGCTCCGATTTTCTGGCGCACGCTTTTGCTCATCCCGAACATTACCTCGGTGCTTGCAGTTGCCATTGTGTTTGGTCAGCTTTTCGGTCGCGATTTCGGCATGTTCAACGTGCTTATCGGCTTCCTAGGTTTCCCACACGTTGACTTTGTCTCGAATGGGCCAGCCGGATACGTAGCCATCGCAACCATGATCACCTGGCGCTGGGTCGGCTACAACTCTTTGATTTTCTTGGCAGCGATGCTGGCAATTCCAAACGAACTTTATGAATCTGCAGAGTTGGACGGAGCAACTCGCTGGCAGCAGTTCCGATACGTAACTCTTCCTGGTCTGAGAAACACCATCACCTTCGTGATCATTGTGGGCACCATCGGCGGCCTACAGGTGTTTGCCGAACCTCTAACCCTGGCCGGAAACTTCAACGGTGGCGACAGTCGACAGTTCTCTACGTTGACTCTTTTCTTGTTCGAGCAGATGTTCGTTGAACAAAAGTATGGCTATGCAGCCGCGATCGGAATTGCGATTACGTTCATCGTTTTGATCATCTCGCTCATCAACTTCCTTTTGACCCGCCGCATCGCAAGTGAGGGCACCAAATGACAACTATGAAAATGCCGTCGGCATTCAAAGCCCGCAAAGGTGTCAGGAAACGCTTGTCGCCGTTTAGCTATTTGCTACTTGGTCTGATGGGTTTTGTTTCAATCTTCCCGTTCTATTGGATGTTTGTTGTTGCCTCAAGCGGTTCGGACGAGATCTCGAAAATTCCACCATCGGTGGTGCCAGGCCCGCGCTTCTTCAAGGTCATGGCCGATGTCTATTCGGCGGTGCCTTTCAATCAAGCGTTGATTAACACTCTGATCGTTGGCATTACAGTCGCCGCGGCGCAAGTGTTCTTTTGCGGACTTGCCGGCTTCGCCTTTGCCAAATTGAACTTCAAGGGTCGCCGCGGAATCTTGCTGGTGATTATCGGAACCATGATGCTACCTAGTCAACTCGGAATCATCCCGATGTTCATCTTGATGGGCGACCTTGGATGGATTGACACCTTGTATGCACTGATCGTTCCAGCATTGATCACCGCCTTCGGTGTCTTCTGGATGCGTCAGATTATCGACAGCCAGGTTCCGAATGAGCTACTCGAGGCAGCCAGCTTGGATGGCGCAGGTGTGCTGCGAACCTTTACTCGCATTGTGTTCCCTGTGATTCGCTCAAGCGCACTGGTTCTTGGCCTGTTCTCGTTCCTCGGCTCTTGGAATGACTTTTTGTGGCCACTGTTGGTGTTGCAGACACCAGAAAACTTCACGGTGCAGGTTGCTATCAACCAGCTCAAGGGAAGCTACACATTGGACTACGCGCTCAATATGGGAGGCGCGTTCATGGCAACGGCACCTTTGTTGTTGCTGTTCATTTTTGTAGGTAAACGATTGGTTGGCGGAGTAATGGATGGGGCGGTGAAGGGCTAATGGAAGGTTTTCCAAAGGATTTCAACTGGGGTGTTGCTACTTCCAGCTATCAAATCGAAGGCGCAGCCTTTGAAGATGGCCGTGGTGAAAGCATCTGGGATAGGTTCTGTGCGACGCCGGGTAAGGTGGCGAATTCAGAGGACGGTCTAACCGCCTGCGATCACTACCACCGTTATCCAGAAGACATTCAGATCATGAAGCAACTAGGTGTGAGCACTTACCGCTTCTCAATCGCTTGGCCGCGCCTCTTTCCAAAGGGAGACGACGTTCGTGAAGAACGTGGCTTTGACTTCTATAACAAGCTAATTGACGAACTTTTGGCCAACGGCATCATGCCGATGCCGACTCTCTATCACTGGGATTTGCCGCAGCCGCTGCAAGATAAAGGCGGCTGGGCCAACCGAGACACTGTAGCTGCTTTCAGCAAGTATGCCGCTGCCGCCGTCGAAGCGTTCGGCGACCGCGTAGACAAGTGGCTAACTTTGAATGAGCCATGGTGTGTCACCTGGCTTGGATATATGAATGGCGTCCATGCTCCTGGTGTGAAAAACCTGGATCACGCCCTTGCGGCTGCCCACCACACTGCCTTGGCGCATGCCGAAGCATCCCGGGCTATGCGTGCAGTACGCAGCGACCTAAAGATTGGTCTGGCCGTAAACATGACCAACTACCGACTTGACGACGAAAACGATGCTTCGCTGGCAGAGTTGGGCGACCTAATGGATGCTCAGCTAAATCGCTGGTGGATTGATGCTTTCTTGAATGGCACTTATCCAAAGGCTCTTATGGATTTCCATGAAGAACGATTGTCGAACATCATTCAACCTGGTGATCTCGACAAACTCAAGGTTCAGACCGATTTCATGGGAGTCAACTATTACAGCGACTCATTCATTGGTATGCCTCGAGACGAGGATAAGCCTCTGATCGAAGAGGGGCTGTTCCCATTCCCACACAGAATGAATGGCAGTGCCCCGGCGCCTTATACCGACATGGGCTGGCCGGTTACCCCGCAGGGTCTTGAGGACTTGCTCTTGCGAATCGCTCGCGACTGGCCAGAAATTCAAGATATCGCAATCACGGAAAATGGCGCAGCTTATGACGAAGAGCCAGATTCAAATGGCGTTGTAAATGACACGCGACGAGTCGAATATCTCGAGTCACACTTGGCCGCAGCCGGTCGCGCCATTCAGAAGGGAGCGCCATTGAAGTCCTACTATGCTTGGTCTTTGATGGATAACTTCGAGTGGGCCGAAGGTTACAACAAGCGCTTCGGCTTAGTTCACGTCGATTTCAAGACCTTGAAACGCACTATTAAGAACAGCGGCAAGGCATATTCACGAATTATTGGGGCAAGCCGCCAGGCTTGATTAGATCGAATCCAAGGGGTTGAAATGACTTTGACATCATCGTCACCAGCTCGCTCGACCTACGCTGAAATCGCTGAGAGGGCTGGGGTCAGTAAGGCGACCGTTTCTCGTGTTTTAAACGGAGACGATCGAGTGCATCCCGAGCGCGCTGCCTCGGTTATGCTCGCAGCCGAAAAACTTGGTTATCGCCCGAACCGCGCTGCCCGCGCACTATCAACCGGTCGAACTGGTTTGGTTGCAGTCGTTATCGATGACGAACCAACCGCACTTAGTGACCCTTTCTGGGGAGTGGTGTTGGCTGGTATCAGTCGTGTCTTCATGGCCAATGACTTGCACTCTCTCTTGATGGTGACGCCACTGGACTCTCCTGATGGTGCAGTTGCCCACTACTTGGAGGGTGGCGAAGTCGATGGAGCTATCTTCCTTCAGGTTCACAAAGATGCTGTCATCAAGAAGGCCAAGGCTCAAGGCCTGCCAGTTGTTTTAATCGGTCGCCCGATTGACGAAGATTCCGACATCCCGTTTGTCGACACCGACAATGTCGGCGGAGGTTTTCAAGCCACCAACTACCTATTCGAGCGTGGTTGTAAGAATGTCGCCACCTTGACGGGTGACCTAGACGCCAGCGCGGGCCTTGACCGTTTGAACGGTTACAAACTTGCACACGAGCAAACCGGTCGCGAAATCAATAATGATCTAATCGCGAGAGCGAACTGGTCTTTTGAAAGCGCGAAAATAATGACTCTTCGACTCTTAGCGAAGAACCCCGAAATCGATGGGATTTTCGCCGCGAACGACATCATGGCCATTGCCGCGATTTCAGCTATCCAAGAGCGAGGCCGTCGAGTGCCAGATGACATCGCCGTGGTCGGTTTCGATGACAGCCTGCTATCGCAAACGCATCGCCCGGCAATCACGACCGTTCGACAGGACATTGTGGGCCTAGGTGCCGCAGCAGCCGAAACCATGATTGCGCTTCTTCAAGATAAGGCCCCGAAACTTGAAATGCTGGACACAGAAATAATGATTCGAGAATCAGCCTAAATATTTACCTGCAAAGCAATAAAGAGTGTGTGCGCACTCTAAGTAGTTCAAAGATGAAAACCGAGAGGCAATTACATGCGCACCTTTTCTAAAATTTCCGCTGTATTAGCGGCCGCAACGATACTCGCTTCGGTAGCGCCAATAAGTGCTTCGAACGCTGCTTCATATGTGACGAATCTTTCGTGGGCTAATCTGCACGTGAAGAAGCAAGCCGGTGTGTTCGAACGATTCACGCGCGAATTTGATGCCAAGGAGCAGCTAATTGCTGATTCCGAAACTCAGCACAACACCGCGTGGGTGCGCACCGATCAAAAGAGCGTCACGGTTCAGTACGTTGGCACACCAGCCCAAGCCGGTCAGCAGGTGAAATTCATTGTCGACAGTGATGTCAAATACACCGACAACGTCGCTGGGGATGACAACTTGGCAACCGTCGATTCAACAGGCGTAGCTGAACTCGTGATTACTCCAGACGTAAAACCACAGGCTGACGATTCAATTCGTGTCGACTTGAGCAATGGTGCCTCGAAAGTGGGCAGCATGCTGATCCTCTTCAAGAACGCGGGTTACGCGCCGATCGTAAAGCTAGTCGGAACGTCGACCGGCCCCGAGGCGGTTTGCGATTACAAGTTCGACTGCCAGGGCAGCGACCTTTGGGAGGCAACCTACGAATGGAGCGTATTCAAGCGCGGATGGTTGCCAGAGTACGCACAGGTTTACGCAAAGTCATACATGTATGGTGCGACCATCGGTCTGAAGTACCGCGTCTTCGACATTTGGGGCACTCCGCAGGTAAAGAAAGACGTTTCGCTTATCGTTGACCGCGGTTGCAGTGTTTGCAAGTGGGATAAGTACGTAGCCAAGAAGGCCACCGACAAGAATGGTTACGCCATCTTCACAGTCAAGAACTTGAACACCAAGGCTCAGGTCTTGAAGTACAGCTCAGTCAACGCTGACACCAAGGAGACTGGCACCGGGTTCCTGCCCTTTAGCATTAACCCGACCACGAACGACCTTGACGAATCTATTGACTACATCTGGCCACAAATTGTGCCAGACATGACTATCCGATCGACTGCTATTGCACTAAATGTGATGAGTCGCGGTGACGTCATGGCTGATCTAAACGGAAACGTTATTAATGGTTCGACCACGAACCCTGCGCTACCGCTTGACCCTGCCGGCACGGCTAAGACCGATCAGGTCTTGGTAAAGCTTGCAATCACTTACTTGCGCAACGCACAGGCCAACGCACTCTATTCGCCTGACATTTCAGTGACCGCCACCAACGGTGGAATGGCAACCTTGATCACCCCAACGAACAAGGTTGAAACCATGACCGCGGTGGGCAACGGCAAGACCAGTCTCGTCTTCGGTTATAACAGCAGCAACAAGAAAAAAGATGTTCAGATTATGTTGACCGGCACCAAGCCTGGCACCACAACTTGGACGTTCAATATCGGCGGCGTAAAGAAAACCGTCACCCAAGTTTTCAAGAAGTAACTATTCGCTGAAAACGGTTCCAGCCCTTTATCTGCGCACTTGAAACCGGATTATCACAGTTTTATAAATCTTCTGTGAAATCGGTTTCAAGTGTTGCATTTAAGGGGTAGATTTTTCTCAACAGATGGCCGTTGCCTGAAGTAAGAGCATTACCCCGGTGAATCGATCTTTTGAACGAGTGTGCGTGACTTCTTCAGACGATCACCTTTCAACTCATGTTTGAAAGGATCACAGCTAAATGAAGTTCAATGTCAAGAAGCTGACGTCATTGTTGACGGCTTCTCTACTATTGGCGGGTGGCCTGGTTGGCCTTTCCGCGTTACCAGCGAGTGCTGACTCACCAATCACTTCGTTCGATTTTGAGTCGAACACTGTTGGTGCCAACTCTTGGGCAAACATGTTCGGTTTCTCGGCTGATAACAATGGCTGGGCTGCAACCGTAGATTCTTCGACCGGTATGCCTGCGGGTAGTCCAGCAGGTGGAACCAAGGCGATCAAAGCAACCGAGGGTTCTGGCGCCTATTCAGGCACAAACGTTGGAAGCATTGCATCGACCTCTTCACTTATTGGTGTCGGTTCAAAGGCTGCTTCAGTCGTGTTCTACTCACCAACTGCAGGTGCCACTCTTCGCCTGAAGGTCGAGGAAGCAAACGACAACACTTATTCGCACTTCGTTACTGCTGATGCGGTTACCATCGCGGGTTGGCAGACCTTGGTGTTTGACTTCTCATCACCAAGTTCTGGAACTTTCAGCTCGAGCATTAACTACAGCATTGCAACTGTGAGCTTCGATCCAACTAGCACGACTCTTCAGACGCTGCCTTACTACATCGACTCGGTCGTATTTGCAGCCGGCTCAACCCAACAGCAACAGCAACAGCAAACTGTTGACTACGATGTTCGACTAACTTCTAGCTTGAAGAACACGGCCACAGATGCCTACGCCTGGACCTCATGTGGCGGTCAGTCGTGGTGTGCGAACAACAACTACTACATGAAGATGATCGCGGCTGGTGCCAGCACCACGTTGACCTATGTCGTTACCATTCATGGAACCAGTACCCCAGTTGCAAACGCTAGCGTCAACTTGCGCATGAACACTGCCTACAGTGGTTCGAACGCAACTTGGTCAAGTGGTGGAACAAGTTTCGGCGCTGTCAGCACATCTGCAAACGCTGATGCTGGAACGATTTCAGGAACCTCAAACAGCTCTGGTGAGGTCTCCTTCACCTTTGCCAACACCAACAACTCTGGTGAAGCAGCTCGTACTTTGAACAATGCGAACCCTTACCCATCTGGCTGCAACTCTCCTGCTGGTCAGACGAAGGGTGCAATCGAGCCAACGGTTACGGCTGTTAGCGGTTCAACCATTGGAACCCAGTACGTAGACGTCCTGTGGCCGCACATTTCGTCGTCAACGATCAACTCTGCAATCGCGGCGGGATCAGACGGTGTACAGCCATGTCCAGTAGCCGCACGCCCAGGCACCAAGGTTTGGAGCCCAGCGTTCGATGCGAACAACAATGGACACTACCCTCACATTCGCCTAGAGAAGAGCTTCTTGAACGAGAAGCTCGATGGAACCTGGTGGGATGGTGTGTGGCAGTACCGTGACGCAGACACTCGTGCGTACTTGAAGTACATCCCAGCTGGCAGCACCTTCGCGCTAACCTACACCGTCACTAACGAGTGGGGTCAGCCATACGAAGGTGCCAAGGTCAGCCTGATCGTGAATGCCAACTACTCGTGTTCGAAGACTTACTTCGCATACGAGGGTTCGCTAATCGGCCCGGATGACTGTGCCGGTGGCGGCCAGACTGAGCTACCTGCAAAGGTTGCTAACTCAAAGGGCCAGGTTACCTTCGTGCTAACCAACACCAACACCACCGGTGAAGCGATGCCTGTGGACCTAAATGGAGCACCAAACGCAGCTTCTAAGGAGCTTGGAACCAACATCAAGCCTCACGTTGTTGGTGCAACCCAAGAGGGTATCGACATGCTGTTCGCACACTTCGTCAGCGAGACCGGTAAGGCTAAGGCCACTGGTCCTGGTGCAAAGTCTGCAACCATTGGCACCGCTCAGCAGTCGGAGTTCGTCTTGACTGACGAAAGCGGCAACCCTATTACCAACACCGACGTCAAGTACTTTGTGAACGGCTTCGACTCGAAGGTCGGCTTCGCTCACACTGACTCACAAGGCAAGGTAACTATTCGCTCGACTAACTCGAGTGGCCAAGAGGGAATGCAAACCGTAGGTGTGAGCCTTGCTCGCGACGGAAAGCTACCTATCTCTGGAACAGCAACCCTCAACTGGGTGGCTCCTGAGTTCATGATCGCTGCAACCGGCAACGCTGGCGCCGTAGTGGTCAAGGTTTCAGGTGCTGCGGGTAAGGCGGTGCAGATTACCGTCGCCGGTAAAACCTACCGACGATTGGCACAGGCTGCTATCGCGGAATTCTCAATCCCAGCTTCCGCTGGTAAGAAGACCGTGAAGGTAGTCGTTTCAGGTAAGACCCTTTCCAAATCGGTCACAGTAACAAAGTAAGTAACTAGGCGTAAACCTAGATCACAAAAGTGGTCCGCAAGTAGAAATACTTGCGGACCACTTTTTGTTAATGACAGATAGTGGTCACGTGCCTGCCTAGACTGACCATAATGACTCAAAGGGGAACACAGTGAACAGCGTTATCAATTTCATTTCAGGACGACGCGGAGCGTGGGTCACCCTGC
>ERZ650310.466-NODE-466-length-12022-cov-6.946937_pt1 | contig 12022 bp, 14 predicted proteins | sample MGYA00376246_ERZ650310 | MGnify/ENA primary metagenome ERZ650310 (study PRJEB26733, sample SAMN07839286) | wastewater metagenome | biome: small river; feature: stream; material: water | place: USA: North Carolina | collected 2016-03-01 ...
CGATGTTGCTAGAGGTTGGGTTGCCCCCACCTGCGTTGATGAGTCGGATCGGAGAGGTGTAGCCATTCCGATTGTGCCTGAGACCGGCGACCATGCCGCCGCGCGGTCCGTTCCAACGCAAGGTCCCGGCGCCCGACATCCGATACTGACTCGTATCACTGTCCAGTCCCAAGATCGCGATGTTACTGCCTGAGTCGACGTTCAAATCCCAGCCCCGATTGCCTTCGAAGTGCAGCCCCGTCAACGTCACAGAGGAAGGGGGCGACGAGACGAATGGATCTACGCCGAGGAAGATAGCCCCCGCGGTGGTCGCATCGTAGGACGCTGCGCTGTACTTCCAAGTCACGCCGCCGTCGGCGATGGACGATCCGGTCCCGGTTGGCCCACCCGACCCGGCGGACGTACCCTGCGCCAACGCACGGTAGACCTTTCCGGAGTCGTTCGTGACGAACTCGCCGGCTGTGTAGTACGCGCTCGCCACCCAGGCGCGCGGCCCGCATCCCTCCGCGGTGACGCTCGTGAGGTTCACGTTGACGACGTAGCCGATGAAGATTCCACCGGCCGTGGAGCCACGGCAGGTCACGTAGACGTTGTCGAACCGCGAGACGGTTCCAGCGTCGAAGCCCGAGACGCGCTTCGCCGTCGCGTACACTCCCCAGCGACCAGGGGCGGTGACGCGCACGTTGCGGAGGTTCGTGTTGAACGGCTGAGCCAGCGAAACACCGTCTCGATCAGGCAGATGGACCTCAACGTGCTCCAAGGAGGTCATTGGTCCAGCCACGATTCCATCCCTCATGCCGCCCGGCACGCCGTTGTAGGGCATGACGGCGAGGTGGTACGCTCCTTGCCCACCTCCTTCGCCGACGATCGATGTGAAAGTCAAAGCGTCCACGCTCGACCCTACGTTCGCCTCCAGTACGGTGGACTTCTCTCCTTCTCCCCAGATCTGTACGCCGTTACCGGTAGCGACGAGTGGCGTGTTGAACCGGCACCGCCCACGAGGGAGGTAGACCCGACGACCCGAACCAGCCACGAAGTTTCCTGCTGTTCCGTTGTAGGCCGCGGACACAGCCGCTGCGTCGATCGCAGCCTGGAGGCCAGATGCCTCGTTCGTCCCATCGCACTTCACATTGTAGGGGGGGAGTGCGGCGAAGATGCCGGGAAGGTACGCGCCCGCCCACGACTGCACGTAAGCGGTTGTGGCGATCTGCGTCGAGTTGGTACTGCTGGCCGCGGTGGGGGCGGTGGGAGTGCCGGTGAAAGTGGGGGAGGCAGTGGAGGTCGCGTCCGTGATGCCGTAGCCGGAAAGAGTAGTGGGCTTGGAAGTCACTCCCGACCACGGAACCGCTGAGGCGCTGGTAGCAGTGCCGCTGAGTGCACCCGCAAAAGTGGGAGCGGTGACGGTGCCGGTGAAAGTGGGGGAGGCAGTGGGGGCGTAAGTGCCCGATAGATCTGGTATCTGAGCAACCGGAACCTTGGTGGAACCGTCAAGGGTGGCAACTCCGCTGGCCGCGCCTTTCTGGGAGAGCGGCACGTAGGTGCTAGGGAAAGCGCCTACCGTGGTCTGCACGTCAGCTAGATCAGCGTCGACAGCGGTCAACGTAACGTTGGTGGTGTTGAGAGAGCTTTGCAGGTCCCACACAGCTTTCCGGGTATCGAGCAGCGGCACCCGGAGGTAGAGGTTCCAATCATCCGCAGTGATCTTCTGATTGGCCGGGATGTTGGGCAGCGTCTTCCAGGTCACCTTGGAAGGTAAGTCGCTGGAGTGGTTGGTGATGAAGTCGCCCGGCGCCGCGGGGAGAGCGGCCAAGAGGGCGAGAACTGCAACGATCTTGTGCATGGATTTTCTCACTTGAACGTCAAGACCCACATGTCTGCGTACGCGTTGGCGAGGGCCCACGAGATCGAGGTGTTCTGCGCCCCTCCCGCCGTGGTCAGCCTGTCTTCCCAGGAAGACCACACAGTCCCAGTATTGCGCAGCACGTACCCCGCTGCGCCTGTGAAGGTTGTCTGATCAGTGCCCATGGTCGTGTACACGATGATCGCGTCGCCAGCCGTTGGCGAGAACGCACTCGACGTGAGTGATGTAGCTCCACTTCCGTTCCTCGAGAACGAAGCGATCTTGGGCGCGGCCGACGAGGCGCCGGAATACTGCGCGATGCCGAAGCGTGTCACGGCCGCCGCCGACAGATTGATCGTCACGACATTCGTCGCCGACGATGCGGTCGCCTTGGTCGCCCAGACATTCGAGAGGGCCCAGTTACCGGTGGTCGCCGTAGCGATCTTTGAGTACGTGTTGCCGGCTGAGTCCGTGACGCTCGTCACGTTGGCGGCCGCGGTGGAGACTCCCACCAAGATCAGATTACCGGCGGTAGCCGAGAACGAGGCCGAGTTGTACGTAGCGGCGCTGCTGACCTGGGAAGCCGGGATGGAGTTGACGTACGAAACTCCAGATGCCACCGCAGTGCCCCCGCCCGTCTCACCGATGCTGTTGGTCGTATCGCATAGCACCTGTGTCCACGCCACGGGGTCGCTGGCGTGCACCACCCAGAACCCGTTACATGATCCGGCCGTACTGTTCCACGACCCGTGGTTGTCGTGCATGAACAGGCGCGACGGATTGCCGGGGCACCCGCTGCCACAAGCTCCGCCGAACCCCGTGGACACTGCCGTTCCCTGCTCGCCCGAGGACGGATGCCCGCTCGTGATCGTGTTGTGCCCGATCTCGATGTCGTTCACCCGGCGTGCATTGTTGTTCGGCTCAATGTCGATCGGCCAGTTCACCTGACCGGTGGTTTTCGACAGGACGTTGTTAGTGATCAGCCAGTTGGCCGACGAGCCGGTGAGGGCGATGGTCACCCGGTACGGGTTGACGCACGTGTTGCCGTCCACCAGCACGTTGTGGATGTCGCCGTAGCCGTGTGAGTCATCGTCCGGCTGTCGGCCGTCGCCGATGCAGTCCGCCGACGGGAGCTCGATGTAATTGCCCTTGATCGTGTAGTTAGAGCCAGAACCTAGCATGATGGCCTGCTGCCCTTCGTGACTCTGATCGCAAGCGCTGAGCGTTCCCTCGTACGTGCCATTGCAGCCTGTGTAGTTGCCCTTGAGGTGCAGGTTGTAGACCCAGATGTTGTTGATCGGACCGGGGGAGACGCCCGTCACACCCCGGAAGCCCTTGTACATGATGATCGCTTCCGGGTAAGTCGACGTGCTTCGGTAGATGATCGGTTGTGTACTGCCCTGCCCGATCAGCCCTACACGCGAGAACAGCGTGCCGTCCGTCTGGTACGTGTACGGCCCGTTGATGACCACAGCCTCTTTACCGTTCGTCGCCGCGGAGTCCAACACACCCTGGAGACAGGTCGTCATGGCCGACCCAGCCGCCACCCCCTGGCAGGAGTCAGCCGTGGGCAGCCCGGCCAGGGAGGGCATGGTCCCGGCGCCCGAGACCGTCACGTACGACGCTCCGAAGGTGCCGCCCGTGCCGGTCCCAGACCCAGCGTTTAGGGTGTAGGTGGCCGACGCTACTGAGGAGTTAGTCATTCCCGACTTCGCAGCGATCGCCCGCACCGTGGTGGTGCTGTCGATGTTGAGCGGGGCGCTGTACAGGCTGGTAGACGCCCCTGCCCTGATCTCCCAGGCGCAAGTGAGAGTGGCCCCGGACGAGTTGGTGAGGAGCGGCGCGGTGGTGCCGATAGTACGAGCGGTCGTGGTCGTGGTGGCCGCCGTGTGCGCCGACCACACTGAGTGCCCCGACGCATTCACCGCGCCGTCCTGGGTAGTAGACCCCTCCCCGGACGCGATGTACGTCGGAGCCGTTTGGTTCGTCGCCTGAGCGCCCGTGACAACGATGATCGATCCCGTGCTCTGAGGCGTGATCGACACTGCCAACGGCTCGTTGGCGTAGTTGCTTTTGACCGCCGTCGCTCCGATCGGCGTACCGTCTCGAGCGTTGATGAACTTGTAGCAGGCCATGCCCTTGCCGTTGGCGGCCAGGGTGGAGGGGGCGAGCGTCCAGGTGAGGGACTGCCCCGACTGCGTGGAGGGGGCCTCCGCGTACCACGCCTGGCACATGCCGTACCCGGTGTCCTGGCCCCCAGCGGCCTTGGCCCAGGTGAGGCCGGTACCGCCGGCCACCGTCGAAGCTGTGATGCTGCTGTTGCCGACGTGCCGGACGGTGCAGACGATCAAATCGCCTGCTGCCCAGTTGGCCGAGGCGTAGGTGACGGTGCTGGTCGTCGCCGAGTCAGCCGTGTCGACCGGAGCGGTGCTGATCGACAGGGTGCTAGCGCCGCTACCGCCGGGCACGGGCGTCGATCCGTCCAGCGTGTAGTAGATGCTGGCGCCAGAAGTGGTTGAGGTCAGCGACACGTTCTGCGCCGAGCTGTACGCCCCGCCAGGCGGGCTAAACGTCGGGGCGCTCACCACGGTAGGAGGGGGAGGGGCGGCGAAAGTGCCGTAGCCCGTGACGACCCAGGTGGCCCCTGCGGCGTCGTACACCACGTCCGCCCAGCCAGCCGATCCAGACGGTATGGTCACCAATCCAGCCACGTCGATGCCGTAGTTGCCAGCGATCGACCTCATCACCCGGAACGCCTTGCGCTGCGCCCCTGGGGAGGGGAGAGAGACTGAAATGTTGCTGGTGGGCTGGTTGACGAACCGTTGCACCTCCTGGGAGGTCAGGGTCAGGGCGACCGTGCCGCTTGTCTCCAGTCGGTTGTCGATGGCGGGCGTACCGGCCGTGTCGTTCAGGCTGCTCACTGACCTTTGCAAGTCGGCGACAGCGTTCTCGTTGTTGGTGACCCTGGTGGAAGTGTTGCCCTGCGAGGTCTGCAGGTCCCAGATCGCTTGTCTAGTGTCCAGCAGCGGGGCTTTGACGTACAGGTTCCAGTCGTCGGCCGTGATCTTTTGGTTGGGAGGGATGCTCGGGAGCGTCTTCCAGGTCACCTTGTCAGGGATGGAAGTCGAGTGGTTGGTGATGAAGTCGCCAGCTCTGGTGTGTGATGGGAGGGAGAGAAGAAGCAGCGCCGAAACGAAGACGAAACGATTCACGCGCTCTCCTCGATGGTGGCGACGCGCTCCTCCACGCCCTTGTTGCTCAGCACGTTCACGGTGACGGTCAGCTCCCCGCCCCTGGCGTTCTGAGTAGCAGATGGCTTGCCCACTGCATGCTCCAGTTTGAGCTTGAGAGCTTTCATGATCTGTCCTGAATTTTCCACTTCTTCCCCGGCGGTGAGCCGATCAAGCATGTGGATGTCGTCGTGGGTGAGGCCTAGGAAGTGCTTCAGTTCTTCTTCCTTGACCTTCTCTGAGATCTGAATGGCCTGAGCGTCCCGCTCCGCTTGACGCTCGCGCTCCAGCAGTTCGTACTCGTGGAGCTTTTCCTTCAGTTCCTCGTTTCGGATGATGTAGATCTCAAGCTCTTTCTCCATCCGCTTCAACCGGTCGGGGAGGCTGTCGGCGGGGGCGTAGCGGTTCCGTCGCTTAGCGGCCATTCCTGAACCTCTCCGCGTCGCGCATGATTGTACCTATCAAGATCTCGGCTCGTTGCTGCACTAGTTCCAGTAAAGCTTCCAGCGGCGCCGTCTTCAGGAGGTTGGCCGGGAAGGCCATCACGTATGGCACCACGGCGCCACTGTCTTCGTGTCGTCGTCCAGGCATCCCAGCCTCCTCTACGCAGTAGCTTGTAGGCGATCGCTTTTCGTACTTGCTCGTAGGCGAGCTCGTAGGTGATCTCATAGGCGAGCTCGTAGGTGATCGCTTTTCGTACTTGCTCGTGGGCGATCGCTTTTCGTACTTGCTCGTGGGCGAGCTCGTAGGTGATCGCTTTTCGTATTTGGTTTTTTGGGTTTCGCGGTGGGGCCCACCAACCAGGAGTCCCGTATTTGATCCGGGGTCGACCAGGGGGGGCAGGTCCCAGGCGCTCGGCCCTATCGACTCACAGTTAACCAACCCACAGTCTATCGACTCACAGTTAACCAACCCACAGTCTATCGACTCGAGGTTGAGTACCTCGCTCTCTGTGTTGATTGACTGTGGGTTCGTCTTAGGCATCTGGCTCCTGATCGCGATCTACTGTGTGTCGATCCTTCTGGGGGTTGGTTATAGCATGCGGACCCACCACTTGGAAGCAAAAACGATGCCGTGACAACCATTTTCCGGACCCAGAGTCCTAGTGACACACAGTGAACCGCTAGATGTTTTCTCGCGGCTCGCGCACAGCGGGATGGAGGGGGAGGGGGGGCAGCCCAACCAGGGCTGTTACGTATGTTACACTAACCAGTTTAGTGTAACTTTAGTGTAACACCTTGATTTTACTAGCCATGTTACACTAGTTACACTAAACCCCTGAAAATTAACAGAATGGAGAAAAACCCCCCTAGAGAAAAGGGGAAAGGGGGAAGGGGGAAAAGACATCGGTATATATAAAATTGGGGGGGTTTAGTGTAACGTAGTGTAACAACCTAACAATTTCAAGGCGTTACACTAGTGTTACACTAAACAGCTTAGTGTAACTAGTGTAACAGTAAACTATTATTTACACTGGGCCGCAAGTGTAATATTCGTTTTACCCGTTTGGGGGACTCGGAAGCCTCTGTTCAGTCTTTTTCGGGTACTGTACAAGACGCAGAGTCGAAAAGTGTACCTTCTTGGGTTGTAAAGGAATTTTACCTAACTCGCCTGTCGGTTGAAAAACCGCACTGTCAGTGAACGAAAAAGCTACCCCTTTCCGGGGCTGTGTGAAGTATTAGGACACCCAGTAGGGTATCTGACGCCCACACTACCATCGCTGCAGCCCTCCCACCTGTGCTAAAAAAAGACACCCAACAGGGACACAGCTTGGCCTTGCGTTCCCACCTCGCTTGTGCTTGACTTGTCTCCTCTGGACACGCCGTCCAGGCAGCAAGAACCCACCGAGGGACGAACAGATGGCACACAACGTCGACGTCAAGACCCTGCTCGCCGAAGAAATCACCACGCAGGCACACGCGCTCGCGCTCCTCAAGTCACTCGGCAAGAGCACCGATCCCCAGGACATCATCATCCGCTTCGCCCGCCGCGAACTGGCGCTGGCGAAGGACATCACGCGCCGCGCCTCCGGCAAGGTCGCACGCACCGTCAAGCTGCCTACGAACCTGGGCAAGGCGCGGCCCGACCTCGCCAAAGTCTTCTCCTCCCTCGCGGCCCTCCGCGCCGAGGGGAAGCTCACCCTCGCCCCCGCGCGGCCCGCTAAGGCCCCCAGGACCGCCAAGGCGGCTCCCCCCGCCTCCCCCAAGACCGCCAAGGGCCCGCGGCTCCTCATCCCCGGCCGCGTCGTGGGCCGGCTGGCTCCCGCTGCGTCGTAGCTCCCGGCCTCAAGGTCGGCTCGCTACCCCCCAAGAGCGCGGGCCGGTCTTGTAGCTGTGAGTGAAAATTGCAAGTGACGTTCAATTCAACGCACCGAAAAGGGAGAACGACCATGGTCGGCATCATCACGTGGCGGCACGTCCTGTGTCACCCAGTTCTCATCATCCGTGGGTTCGGGTGGAGCGTGCTCGGCCACTGCTTTCTAGCGGTCGTGTTGCGCCAGCAGCGGACGTTTCTGGCCATCATTTCTGAGTGAGGAGAAGAGTCATGCCCAGTGACATGGACATCATCCGTCAGATTGAAAACGACACTCGTTGCGGAGTGCTCGGCGCCGGGTTTCGCAACCTCGTGCTATCCGTGTCGCGGATCAACCCGAACAATCTCGCGCCGTCGCGTTGGCGTACGACGCTGGATCGTAGGCACCACTTCGCTCGACCACACAGTAACCTGCGGGCGGTCGAGTGGTGCGAGCGTCGACTGCACCTTGACCGCGGCCATTCGCCGGGGTCGCGCTTCCGGAGGCTGCTCAGTGTGGTGTGGGCCCGGATTGACGCAGGGACCTGCCACCTGTCGAGTGTCGACTGGTTGGTGAATCGGCTGGCAATCACTGTGTGCACGAACTGCGGACATGACGTGAACGGCCAGCGCTGCTCGTGCTACTTCTGTGAGGGCTGTGACAGTTGGGTGGAAAGCGCGTGCTCTAACTGCGAGCGCTGCGACAGGTGTTGTCGGTGTGTGGTGTGCCCAAGCTGTGACGAGCGTTGCAACGCGAGCAGTTACTGTGACGGGTGCTCGAGTTGCGAGGACTGTGGGTGCAAGTGCAGCAGTCAGCTCACTTTTCACGGTGAGCCCTCCCCCACCTTCCCCCGCTACATCGGACTTGAGATTGAGTGCGGGTGCGCGAGAACTGACAGAATTCACAAGGTGGCAACCTGGTGGGGCGGCAAGCTCGATCATGACGGATCGATCTCGTTCGGACATGACCTGGAATTCGTCACGGCGCCGGCCCGTGGGGCGAAGCTGGAAGAGCAGGTACGCGACGTGTGCGACGCGCTTGACCTTTCAGACGCCAAGGTGGACACATCTTGCGGTCTGCATGTCCACGTCGGGGCCAAGGACCTAACGGTGTCACAGCTCCTCACGGTGGCTCGACTCTACGCTCGGGTCGAGTCCGGCCTGTACTCCATCGTGGCTCCCTCGCGGCGCAGCGGGCAGTACAGCGGGGCTTGGGGGTCGAAATTCGAAGAAGCCCTGGTGTTCGATGACGCCCCTCTCCATACACGCAAGGATCGGCTCGACGCCGCTATCTACGGCTCCTTGTCGGAAGCCAAGCGAGCCGAAGCTAACCGATCAAAGCACTCCTGTCGTTACCACGGGCTCAATTTCAATTCGTTGATCCTGTACGGTACGCTTGAGTTTAGGCTGCACCACGGCACCACTAACGCGGACAAGATCCTGAATTGGGCGGCGGTCTGCACTGCGATCGTGGAGTGGGCAGTGCATCATGACGAGCGCGACGTGCACACGCTCAAAGGATCGTCCTTCGGGGCGCTGTGCCAGGTGGTCAAGAGCCGCAAGGTGAAAGAGTGGGTCAAGGCGAGGCACAACCACTTCGCCCGCATGACCGAGCGGTCCTTCGGCGTCCAGGTCCGGCCTACCGTCGAGTCCATGGAAGCAGTCAGGGAGGAAAGCGAGTCATGAGAGCTTTCCTCCGCAGCATGCTGGTGTCAGCCCTGTTCGGCGCGGTGCTGGGTATGATGGCCGCGGCTCTTGTGGACGCGCTTCACGCCCGGCTCGAGCCGGCGCTCACCCCTCCCCCGTTGCCCGCGGCGTGGGAGGCCTGCCGGGCCCGCTGTGAGGTGGAGGGAGAGGGGGACGCTAACGCCGTGTCAGGGTGCCTCGACCTCGACTGCAACCCGCTGCTCGTTGATGAGTGAAACCACGTAACCTCGAAAGGGAGAGTGATCGATATGTGTGGAATTTTTGGATGGTCCTACTCGAAGCGGGCCGGGGTGCCGGCTATGCAGCGCTACGCCCTGGCCTCGACCCTGGCGCTCGCTAACGAGGCCCGCGGGGACCACTCTTGGGGCGCGGCGGACGCCCTCACGGCTGAGGGCTGGCGGGGTCTGGGGCCCGTGCGCGGGGCGCCGATAGGCTCTTTCGCCGAACGGCCGGCAGTCATGCTCCACACCCGCTGGGCCACGACCGGCAAGGTGACCCTACCTAACTGCCACCCCTTAAAGCACGGTCCGATCACGCTGGCGCACAACGGCGTGATCGCTAATCACCTCTTGCTGGCCAAGCGGTACGGGCGGACCTGTGACGTGGACTCACAGCACATTGCGATCCACTTGGCCGAGGGGCTGCCGCTGGACGAGCTAGAGGGGTACGGTGCGATCGAGTGGATGGACGAGCGGCTCGAGCCGGGGACGGTGAGGCTGTGCCGCTTCGAGGAGGGCGACTTGTCGGTGCGGCGGGTGCTCACCGCCAAGGGACAGCTTGTGGTGTGGTCATCCGACCGACGGCATCTACGCGACGCACTGCGGGCCGCTGGGTTCGACAAGCTAGAGTCGGAAGAGGTGGTGCTCAAGGACAACGCGGTGTACGACGTGTACCGAGGGGAGATCTACAAGACCAAGACCAAGCTGTGCATCACACCACGGATCACAAGCTGTTGGGATGACTACTGGCTTAGCGATGGCTTGGATAGGAGCTGGAAGCCTCTGACGGGCAATCAGACCAAGGACAGGGAAGACGTGGCTCGCAGTCTGGGGCTCACCCAGGTTGACGTGGACGTGTGGGTGGACGAGTCGGGTGTGCCGATAGAGGTGTCGGAGCTTGATTCTTTGATCGAAATGGAGAACGAGAGCATGCTTGAGTGGATCAAGAAGGGAGGTGTTCAATGACACGCAAGGACTACGTGAAGGTGAGTGTGATGATGGCAGCGTTGAGGCCCACCGTGCCGGACACTACGATCGGTGAAATCCGGCTGTGGAAGGAGGTGGTACGCGGGCTGGCCGCTATCATGGAAAGTGACAACGATCGGTTTGATCGCAAGAAGTTTTATCAGAGCTGCGGCATGAAGGAGGAGTCGACGTGAGCAAGAAACTGATCGTAGTGGGCAAGCTTCAAGGTGGAGACAAGGACCTACCGCCGATCGTGGCGACCAAGCTCGTGATCACCATCGACCTGACCCGCCCGGAGCTGCGCATGGCGGGGGAGACGAGTCCAGCGCTGGTAGTGGGGGCCACCCACCTCGTAGCTTGCGACGCTTTGAAGTACGGGCTCCGTCCCACTGAGGGCCCCTGGGGAGGGTCGTTGTGCATGCCTGGGCTCGATAAACCCGTCGGCTGGTGGGTGATCCACGCAGGAGGGGAGGACGATGATTAGGAATCAGCTTGCCCCTGTACTGATCAAGCGTGTGGCGGTCAACGCGCACACGATCAGAAAGCTACAGAGACGCACTTCGGGCGAGGTCGCCCGTTCCCTGGGGGTGGATCACGCATTTTATTCTAACCTCGAAGCGGCCGCCAAGCCGCTTTCCATGCGCATGGTGGAGCGTCTGGCCGCAGTGTTGAGTGTGGACCCGTCCGACTTGATGAAGCCCACGGTGGAGAACCCGTATGAGCGACCGAAGTGGATCGATGAAGAGTGAGCTGGCGATGGACATCCCGTCCCCCAAGTACCGGGGGCTGGTGGTCACTTCTGCCCGCATGAGGTGGAAGTTACGACACGCCACTCCTAACGAGTTGGCGGTCAGGATGGTGCGCTACGTGTGGATGCGCCACCCCTTCCCGTGGGAGAGCGTGCCTGGGCTCCATGCCGTGGTCCTGGGCAGTGCGATGCGGGCAGGGCTGCTGGCCAAGGAAGACGAGCGCTTGTCCGTCACCGAGGCAGGCAAGGAGCTGATCGATGGTGACCGGAAAAGGGAGAAGACGTAATGAGAAGCGAGTTTGAGTGTCCGATCTGCAAGCGAGGTGCTAGTTGGCAATGCATGACCGACGAAGAGATAAAAAGGGCGATCAAAAAGGAGTGGGCCGAGGTGTTGTGGGCGTGCCACGGGGGCCACCGCTGGGTCGCGAGGCTGGAAGTGACTCACCAGCCCCTAGCGGAAGCCGATCTGAGACAACTGTATTTACCCTTCAAGGAGGAAGGGTGGTCCGACGAACATTGACGGCTCAAGAGAAGGCCGACCGCCTGGAAAGGATCAAGAAAGTCAGCACCATCCGGTCGAAGTGCAAGCACGTGTGGATCAACAAGCAGTGCGCCAAGTGCGCCAAGGATCAAGCATGATGACTCTTGACATTTTTCTAGCTCGGCTCTCCGCCCTGGACGCCTGCGAGGACGCCCGCGATTGGGCGGTGCAGCGAGGCGCTGCGCCGGAGCGGCTCTGGGCGACGTGCAGGCGGGGCGACTGGCTCCTCTGGCTGGCCACGCATGCTGGAGTCCGACGGCAGTACGTGGTACTCGCGGCGTGCGCCTGTGCGCGTCTGGCGCTGCCCCACGTGCGTAAAAACGAGAAGCGCCCACTACGCGCCATTGAGACGGCCGAGCGTTGGGCGCGAGGGGATGCCTCGCTAGTGGAGGTGCGCGCCGCCTACGGCGCCGCCCACACCGCCGCCGCCGTCGTCCACACCGCCGCCCACGCCGCCGCCTACGCCGCTGCCTACGCCGC
>ERZ650310.467-NODE-467-length-12012-cov-4.543029_pt1 | contig 12012 bp, 16 predicted proteins | sample MGYA00376246_ERZ650310 | MGnify/ENA primary metagenome ERZ650310 (study PRJEB26733, sample SAMN07839286) | wastewater metagenome | biome: small river; feature: stream; material: water | place: USA: North Carolina | collected 2016-03-01 ...
ACGAGATCGCTGATCGTGACTGGAGTTCAGACGTGTGCTCTTCCGATCTATTTTTCGCGCCTATCCGCAGTTCAAATCCCCCGAACTTTGCTAAGGTTGAACCATGCCCAACCCACCGAAGCCAGCCGAACTCAAAATCTTGCAAGGCAATCCAGGCAAGCGAGGTCTGCGATCTAATGATGCAATCGCACCTTTGGAGTATGGTTACACTGAACCGAGCCGACCTCTTGGCCCTGTTGGTCAGCAATTCTGGGATTCTATCTTTGGCGCTGGCGAATTATGGATTTCTATCAAGACTGATACCGCTCTAGTGCAGATGCTTTGCGAGTCTTATGACCGGCGCGAGAAGTTGCGCGAGATTTGGGAAACTGACCCTACTGACCGCCCGACCAATATGAGTTTGATTGAGATTGAGAAACAGATTATCTCGGGGCTGTCTTTGCTTGGCTTTAGTCCTGCCGATCGCACTCGCTTAGGTCTAGTATCGGCTAAGACTAAGACCAAACTTGAAGAGTTACTAGCGAAGAAGAATGACCGCGCATAAGGCTTGGCCACCTAAGTGGCTTACCCCCGTGGCAGATGCTGATAAGGCTCGCGGTGATGGTGACTTAGCAGTTGACTTTGCTGAGTTGTTTGGGTCGATTGGTAAGGATGGCATTGCTGGCTCTCGCGGTCAGACCCTTGTTTTCCGCGACTGGCAGAAGGAACTTACTCGGGCTGTTTATGCGCGCGATGCCAATGGTGACCTTTGTTTCCAGACTGTTCTTGTGGGTATGCCTCGCAAATCGGGCAAGTCTGCTTGGGCTTCCGCAACTGTAGCAATCTTCAAGCTCTTTGCCGAGGGTGTGAATGGTGCTGAAATCATCATTGCCGCAGCTGAAAAAGAACAGGCTCGCATCATCTTTGAAGAGTGCAAGCGCATGATTATTGATAGCGAATTAGCCGAGTTGTGTCAGGTGTATAAAGACTCTGTATTTGTTCCAGGCTCAGGCAATGTCATGAAGGTTGTTTCTGCTGAGGCTTACTCAAAAGAAGGCTACAACCCTAGTTGTGTAATCATTGATGAACTCCATGCTCACAAAGACCGCGCGCTGTTTGATGTATTCTCGCTGGCTATGGGTAACCGAGGCAAGATTGCCCAGTTGTATTGTGTGACCACTGCTGGAACTCGCACCGATTCAACCGGTCAGGACTCTATCGCTTATAGCCTTTATCAGTATGGCAAGCAAGTCGCTACTGGCGAAGTAGATGATCCGACCTTTTTCATGGCTTGGTGGGAAGCGGATGAAGATGCAGACCACCGCTTGCCTGAAACTTGGGCATCCTGTAACCCTGGTTTTGGTGACTTGGTTTCGGAGGAGGACTTTGCTTCCGCTGTGCGCCGAACTCCCGAGGCTGAGTTCCGAACTAAGCGACTGAACCAGTGGGTTAATAGCAAGATGGCTTGGTTGCCAGCCGGTGCTTGGGATGCGCTCGCTGAAGATTGGGAAATGACTGCAGACACCGAGTATGTCCTTGGCTTTGATGGTTCTTGGTCAGGTGACTCAACTTCGATTGTTGCTGTTGCTCTACCTGAAGCTGAGGGCGAGCCTTACCGAGTGAGGCGAGTGGCTTCTTGGGAGAAGAACTTTGCAATCGATGATGACTCTTGGCGAGTTAGCAAAGATGAGGTTACCGCTTTCCTTATGAAGTTCCATGCTGAGTTCCCCCGGATGCGAGAGATGGCCTGTGACCCTTCCTATTGGTTTGATGAGTTGTTGCTCTGGCAGGAGTCGGGCGTGCCTGTGGTTATGTATCGCAACTCGCCTGAGCGAACTGTGCCAGCAACCTCAAAGCTGATGGATGGTATCATGACTGGCAAAATAATCCATGATGGTGACCCTGCACTTGCTCGCCATATTGATAACTGCATCCTAAAAATTGACCCTCGCGGTGGTCGAATTACTAAGGATTATAAGCAGCCAAAACTCAAGGTTGACAATGCCATTGCTTTAATGATGGCTTATGATAGGGCTTCGGCTAGAATGGAAGAGGAGATTGTTCCGCAGTTTTTCTTTTAGGCAGGTATGATGGCTAACTTCTTTGATAGATTCAAGCGCGAAGATCGCGCCCTCTCATTCCAAACTGTTTGGGGAATGGGTGGCGATGTTGTCTTGGGCAACCAGTCAAATACCCGAGTTGATTCAAAAACCGCCTTCAGCCTTATCCCTGTCTTTAGCGCAATCAGCCTAATCTCGGACACAATTTCAACTCTTCCAGTTGATGCCTACCAGCGCATTGATGGTAACCGCAAGCCTTACCGCCCTCGCCCTTCATGGGTTGACCAGCCTGATGTTGACCAGACTCGCTCAGGTCACTATGGCGCGGTGCTAGTTTCTCTGCTTATCTGGGGCAACTCTTACACCCGAGTTTTCCGAAACAACAAGGGCGAAGTTGTGAACCTAGTTGTTTTGAACCCTCAGAAGATGGAAGTCACTCGCTCTGCGATTGGTAACAAGCTTTATCACTATGAGGGTGAGCCGACTGCGCTAACTTCAGAGGAGATTGTTCACCTAACTGACCTGCTAGAGCCAGGTGAAATCAAGGGCATTAGCCGAGTAGAGCGCTTGCGCGAGGCTCTCGGTCTAGGTATTGCGCTTCAGGATTTCGCGGCTACCTTCTTCGGGCAGGGTGTTACCGGCTCGCTTGTCGCTGAAGTGCCAGGCAACCTAACTCCTGACCAGGCTCGCCAGTTGTCAGACTCTATGTCTAACCGTCATGGTGGTTGGCGCAAATCAGGCCGAGTGCCTGTGCTTACTGGTGGCGCAACCATCAAGGATATTTCTATCCAAAATGACCAGAGCCAATTTATTGAGTCGCGCCGCTTCTTTGTCGAAGAGGTTGCTCGCCTATTCAATATCCCTCTAAGCATGATGGATGTGCCAGGCTCAACCAGTTATGCCTCAGTTGAACAAAATGCAATCCAGTTTGTAACTCACACCCTGCGCCCATTCATTGAGAAACTAGAATGGTCTTACTCGCGCCTACTGCCTGAGCAGGCTTTCCTGAAGTTCAATGTCGATGGTTTGCTTCGCGGTGACTTCAATAGCCGAATCTCAGCCTATTCAACTGGTTTGCAGTCTGGCTTCATGAGCATCAATGATGTGCGCCGAATCGAGGATATGACCCCTGTTGATGGTGGCGATGTCTACCGAGTGCCACTTGCCAATGTTAACCTCTCGGCTGCTAACTTGCCAGAGCAAGAAGGCAAAATTAACATGGCTCGCATACTCATTCAGGCTGGTTTTGAGCCTCATGACACTCTTAAATCCTTGGGTCTACCAGATATTGTTCACACAGGTATCCCTAATGTTCTTCTACAATCTGTTTCACAAATTGATCCAGAAGATCCACTATCGGTTTATGGGGTCTAATGGCTATCACTACAGGGCAAGTCACAGTTACTGAAGGAGCAGCAATCCAACTGGACACTAGTTCAGTTAGCAACTTCAAGATGATGCTTCATAATATGAGCAACACTGACAATTTATTTGTTGGCAATCAGGATGTCACACCAACCACTGGCTTTGAAGTTCACAGCCATGCTTATCTAATCCTTGACTGTCAGCCAAATGATGCAGTCTATGTCTGCTCAGATGGTGGAACTCATACTCTTTCTTGGATGAAGATACAGTAATGCCATATTCAATCACTGACAAGAATCCTGATTGCTCGGGCTGGGCTGTTGTTGATCCAGCCAATAAGGTATTTGGTTGCCACACAACCAAGGCTTCTGCTATCAAACAGGCTGTGGCTATTTCCCTGGCAACTCATGAGCCTTTTGTTGGTGAGCGCAAGGCTGATGGTCAGCCAATCATTATCTGCGATATCGATGGCACTCTGCTCGCTTCAGGTAACCGCCTAATTCAAAAGACTTGGGATTATGTCCAGTCACTAGAAGGCGAGCTATTCATTGTCACAGGTAGACCAACCTCTGAGCGAGATGCTACTGCCTCAGACCTGCACAATGCCGGTATTACTTACTCGCGCTTAATCATGAATCCAGGTTCAACTGCCGATTCGGTAGAATATAAGAAAGCAACTGCTGAAGCATTGTTGAAAACTTACAATGTGGTGGCGGCTGTGGAGAACAATCCCGATGCGCTTGCCGCGTATCGCTCACTAGGTATCGAAGCAGTCAACCCTGCTAAGTTGCCAGAAAGTAAGAGAATGGCTGAAAATCGCGCAACTCCAGATGAATTGGCGGCTGGTGACTTTGTCGCTTGGCTAGTTGAAACCGAATCTTATGCAGGGCAGGTTGTGTCAGTTGATGGCGCAACTACCATTGTTCGCATCTGGGATGAAGATGATGAGTGCGATTGCTGTGAGGATTGCTGGGAACAGGGTGATCTTGATGTGATTGTTGCTACTGGGATGGCGCAAAAGATTGAGCCTCTTATGGTTTGTGACTGTGCTGCAATGGCTATGCCTCTTGGTGGTTCGACTGTTATTCCTACTCGCGATAAGTGGATTCGTGCTGCTTGGAAGATTAAGGCAAAGCTTGAGGGCCATGAAGAGCGCGCACTTGGCAAGGGTGAGATTCGCACAAACCATATTGAACTCCGCGCTGAGGGTGATGGTCGCACCTTTACCGGCTATGCTGCTGTGTTCGGTCAGCCAAGCCTTCCACTACCTTTCACTGAGATTGTTCAGCCTGGTGCTTTCAAGCGCTCACTACAGTCGCGCAACCGCATGATGCTTCTGTGGAATCATGACACTTCAAACCCTCTTGCCTCGACTCGCAATGGTTCTCTTCAGATGGTTGAAGATGCTCGCGGTCTAAAGGTAACTGCTACCCTGCCAGATACTACTCTTGGGCGCGATATCGCTGAGTTAGTTCGCACTGGTGTTGTCGATGCTATGAGCTTTGGTTTCTCAGTCAAAAAGGACTCTTGGTCACAGGATGGCAATACTCGCTACCTTGAGGATGTCAGCCTTTATGAAGTCAGCCTTGTCAGCACCCCTGCCTATGAGCAGACCTCTGGCACTGTATCAGTTAGATCGGCAGATGGCTTGTCAGCAGATGCTCTAGCAGTCGCGCTTCAGAAGTTGGAAGAAGGCGAAGAGTTGGATGCCAGCCAAAGCGAAATGATGAAAGATGTCATTGAGCGCCTATCTGGTAAGGTTGAAGAACCAGAGGGTGATATCACCGCTCTTTACAAGAAGAAACTAGTTCTAGCAGAGATAGGCAACTAATGGCTACCAAAGAAGATATCGCGATTGCTATTGCAGTTGTCAAAGAGGTTGCTGGTAATCCAGATTCGGGTGCTATCAAGGAACTAATTGACTTGCTAAACTCCAGCACCGCGCCCAAAGAAGTGCGCGTAACTGCTGCGAAGGAAACTCGCTAAACTAAACTGCGAGTTCGCCCCCTGAGTTCTTATTCCCTTTCGGCTCAGGGGGTTTCGCTTTACCCTAAGCGACTATGTAGCAACCTTATAGAATAGTTATAGGTTCAGAGTTTGCTCGGCCTCTAGTCTGTTCAGCGTCAGCGCGGCGGAATCCCTATTCATACAAACAAAGGAATGACTAATGTCAGAGTTCATCAAGAACCAGGCAGAAGTTCGTGCAAACCTTATTGCTCAGATGCGCGAAGTTATCGACTTTGCTGATGCTGAGAAGCGCGGACTAACTGCTGAAGAAACCCAGAAGATTGACCGCCTAGAGGCAGACATCGCACAGCGCGATGCTTCAATCGCAACCGCACAGCGAGTCGAAGAGCGCGCAGCTCAGGCTTCAGAGGCTGCTGCTTCATTCGCACCTGCAACTGCTTCAGTTGCTGGCGATGCAGACCTTCTTCGCTCAATCGCTCGCGGTGAGATCCGTGGTCACGAGTTCGCTCGCGAAACTCGTGCAGCGCTAGTTCCATCAGCAAACACTGTTGGCGCTTCTTTCTACAACCGAGTATTTGAAATCGCTCAGTTGGTTGGCCCACTGCTAACCACCTCAGAGATCTTCTCAACCACCTCGGGCGAGAACCTTGTTATCCCAACCGTAACTGCAACCTCAACCGCAGGTTCAGTTGCTGCTGGTTCAGCAATCTCAGAGAGCAACCCAACCTTCTCGTCAATCACTCTTGGTGCTGAGAAGTATGGTGCGCTTGTATCACTAGCCTCAGAGCTTGTTGCAGATGCCGGCTTCGACATCACCGCTTACATCGCTCAGGAACTAGGTAAGTCAATCGGTCTACAGACCAACTCAATTCTAACCACCAAGTTGGTTGGCGCTGCTGGTTCGGCTGTTACTGGTGGCACTGGTGTATCAGGTGCTGCAAGCTACTCAGACCTAATCGATCTTGTTTACTCGGTTGATGGTTCTGCTCGTCAGCTTCCTTCTGCTGGTTTCCACATGGCAACCACCGCAATCGCTTCAGCTCGTAAGCTCAAGGATGGCGCTGGTAACTACATCTGGACTAACTCAGCAGTTCCAGGTCAGCCAGCAACTCTTCTAGGCTTCAATGTCTATGAGAACCCTGCTATGGCTGCTGTTGCTGTTGGCGCTAAGTCAGTTATCTTCGGTGACCTTGGCGCTTTCAAGGTTCGTATCGCTGGCGGTGTTCGAGTTGACCAGTCGGTTGACTATGCCTTCAACAACGATGTTGTGACCTACCGTGGTCTAACTCGTGTTGATGGTGGACTTGTTCAGTCAACCTCGATTAAATATTTCAAGGGTGGCGCAAGCTAAACCTCGAAGTAAAGCCGGAAGGCCCTCAACTCTGCGTAGGGAGTTGGGGGCTTTCCCTTTACTCTGATACTTTGCTAGAGTGATATCAAAGAAAGGGAATCTGATGATAGATAAATTGATGAAAGCCATTGGGCGCAAGTTTGTTCCTTGGGATCCATGGAGTGTGCGCGAGATTAGAAGTGAAGCTCATGAGCTTGGTTACAAGCAGGGTTTTCGACAGGGCTTGAAGGCAGGTAAGAAAGAGCAATGCAAGTGTGCTTGCCAGAAGGCAAAGGAAACAAATGGCGAAGCCTAAAATCAATGGTCTTGTTTCAGTCTGGTCTAACTCACCAGATCAGCCAACCGGATATGGACAGCAAGCCGGTTATCTAGTTGACCGACTAAAGCGCGATGGCGCAAAGGTAGCGGCTCTATCGAACTATGGGCTCGAGGGTAATCTAAGTACCTATCAGACTAAGTTCGGCGGCATCCCTCACTATCCTCGCGGCTCTGAGGCTTATTCGAATGATGTCGGCCCTATGCATCATGCTCATTTCAAAGCCCAGCACCCTAACTTGCCTGATGCGCTCATTGGTCTTTATGACTGCTGGGTTATCAAGGGCGCTCAGTGGGATAAGTTGAATATGGGTTGGTGGACTCCCCTCGACCATGTATCCATGCCCCCTCTGGTTGAGCAGTTCTTGCGCAAGGATAATGTCACCCCGATTGCTATGGCCCCGAATGGTGTGCGCCAGATGGAGGCTAAGGGCATTGAGTGCGAATATGTGCCTCATGGCATTGATACCAAGATTTACAAGCCGACAGCAACCATTGAGGGGCAACCTGCTCGCGACTATATGGGCTTGAAGGATGAGTTTGTTGTTGGGATGGTTTCGGCAAACAAGGCCTCGGGTCTAATCCACCGGAAATGCTTCAGCGAAAATCTCCTTGCCTTCAGCATCTTCCGCCAGAAGCACCCTGATGCGGTGCTTTATATGCACACTGACCCGATTGGTTCTCAGGGTGGCTGGCAGTTGATCCCTATGCTTCAGGCTTTTGGTATTCCTAAAGAGGCTGTCATGTTTCCGCCTTTTGTTGATTACCGCTATGGCATGAGCCAGCAGACTCTTGCTGGGCTTTACAGTGCTATGGATGTCCTACTTGCGCCTTCTTATGGTGAGGGCTTTGGTATTCCGACAGTTGAGGCTCAGGCTTGTGGCACTCGAGTAATTGGTTCGAGCTGGGGCGCAACACCTGACCTGCTATCCGAGGATTCTTGGATGGTTGAGGGGCAGCCTATGTGGGATGCCGGGCAAAATGCCATCTGGCAAGTTCCGCTTGTGCCTTCGATTGTCAATGCTTTGGAAGAGGCTTACCAAGCGGAGCGAGGCACTAGCCAGGTTGCTATCGATTTCGCTAAACAATTTGATGTTGAAACTGTCTGGCAGAAGCACTGGCTTCCTGTCATTGATCGATTGCTTGCTAAATGATTCCGGTTCTCGGTTTCTGCACTCTGAAAAGGTTTGATCTTGCTGATAGGTTGTTGCGCTCTATTAATTATCCTGTTGAGCATCTGGTTGTCATTGACAACTCGGGGCTAGGTTCGACCGGCTACACTCCGACTAAGCCTGATTCTGTGAAACACCTGTGGGTGCTTAGGATGCCTTTTGGGCTGGGTTTAGTGGGTGCTTGGAATCTTATTGTCAAAGCAACCCCTTATGCCCCCTATTGGCTTCTAGTGAATGATGACGCCTATTTTGAGGCTGGTGCTTTGGAGAAGATTGCCGCCGAGGTAGATACTCAGGCCCTGAACTTCTTACAAATCAACACAGCCTGGTCGGCGGTAGTTTTTGGTGAGGGCATGGTTGACAAGGTGGGGCTTTATGATGAGCGCTTTTATCCGCTCTACTTTGATGACAATGACCTAGAGCGCCGAGTGCGCCACCATGGTGTGCCTATCAAAACCATTGATGCGGTTGTTCACCATGACAACAGTTCAACTTTGAATAGTGGTTACTCAGTGCCTAATTCTAGAAGTTTTGCTGCTAATCAAAATCTGTTTATTAGTAAAGAACATGAGGGTGATTTTACTCAAGGTGAATGGAACCTCAGGACTCGAAGGAATAACCGATGGGATTAACTGTATATACTGGCGGCTCTTTCGATTTGTTCCATTCTGGCCATGTGGCTTTTCTGAAGCAGTGTAAGCAATTTGCTGGCAAGCACGGCAGGGTTGTTGTGAGCCTAAACAGCGATGAGTTTATCCAAGCCTATAAAGGCAAGGGGTTGGTGATGAGCTTTGCCGAGCGCAAAGCAGTGCTAGAGGCTTGTCGCTATGTTGATGGTGTTATTGAGAACTGGGGCGGTGCTGATAGCACACCGGCTATTGACTGGGTTAGCCCTAATTTGATTGTGATTGGTTCGGACTGGGCTAGGCGCGACTATTACACCCAGATGGGTTTTACTCAGGATTGGTTGGATGAGCGCGGTATCGGGCTTGTTTATATTCCTTACACTGCTGGCATCTCTAGCACTGACATAAAGGCTCGGTTAGCCAACCGATAGAATAGAAGCATGGCAATTACCAATGGATACACCTCACTGACTGAGGTCAAGGCCGCGCTTCGCATTACTGACACCATTGATGACTCGCTGCTAGAAATGGCTATCGAGTCTGCCAGCCGTCTTCTTGATTCATACACCGCGCGCTCTTTCTACACTCAAGGCTCTGCAACTGCTCGCTATTTCGCAGCTGATAATGACTTTATTTGCCAGATTGATGATGCAACTAGCATCACCGAAATCGCCACGGACTTCTCAGCAGATGGTTCTTATGACACCATTTGGGCAACTACTGATTATGAGTTGCTACCGCTGAATGGTCGCATTGATGGTTTGGCTGTGCCTTTCAATGGTATCCGCGCAATCCAGGATTTCACCTTCCCTTACCTGAATGGTGAGGGTCTGGTTAAGGTCACCGCTGTTTGGGGTTGGGCTGCTGTTCCAATCGCTATCAAGCAGGCTTGTATCATTCAGGCGAGCCGAATCTTCAAGCGCCTAGACTCACCGCTCGGTGTGCTATCTAGCCCAGACCTCGGCTTTATGCGAGTTGGTTCAAAGCTTGATCCAGATGTCGCACAATTGGTTGACCCTTATAAGATTGTGAAGTTTGCTTAATGGCTTCGATTGCTGCTATTCGCTCAGGGATTGCCACTAACCTTGGCACTATCTCGGGGCTTCGCACTTCAGCCACAGGTTTCATTCCTGACAATGTTAATCCGCCTTATGCCATTGTTGCCCCAAGCACTGTGGACTATCACAAGAGCTTCTCTACTGGCGGTCTAAATACTTACAACTTCACAGTCACTGTGGTTGTTGGGCGCGTATCTGAGCGCACTTCGCAAGCAAGCCTAGATGCTTACTGTTCCCCTACAGGGTCGGCATCTATCAAGGTTGCGGTAGAATCAGATAGGACACTAGGCGGAAATGCTTATGACTGTGTAGTGACCACAATGAGAAACTATGGATCAATAACCATAGCGGAAAACACTTACTTGGCAGCCGAGTTTGACTTGGTTGTTCAGGCTAACTAACTAGGAGAAATACAATGGCAAAGTTTGTTGCTACTGATTACAAGGTGACTGTCAATGGCACTAACCTTTCGTCATCGCTTACCTCTGTTGACCTAAGCCTTTCGGCTGATGAGGTTGACACTACCGCTTTCGGTTCAACCTGGCGCACTGTTACTGGTGGTCTTCAGTCAGGTTCAATCACCCTGAACTTCAACCAGGACTTCGGTGCTTCATCTGTTGATGCAACCCTATTCCCACTGTTCAACACTGCTGCAACTGTGGTCATCACCCCAACCTCAGCAACTGTTTCAGCAACCAACCCTTCATACACCGCGATTGCGCTTGTAAACTCTTACCAGCCATTCGCTTCATCAGTTGGTGACCTAGCAACCCTTTCGGTTACTTGGCCTACCTCTGGCACTGTAACTCGCGCAACTGCCTAATTAGGGCTAGACTCTAACTCATGAAGATTAACCTGCGCATTGAGTTTGTGTCTGGCGAGTCACAGGAAGTTTCTGCGACCGCCCCTGATCTTGTTGCTTTTGAGGACAAGTTCAACCTAAGTGTTACTAAACTTGAGTCTGAAATGAAGTTCACTCACCTTGTCTGGCTTGCCTGGACTTCTTTGAACCGTCAGAAATTGACTACTAAAGAGTTCGATGCTTGGCTTGCAGATGTGGCTTCAGTAGGGCCTGAGTCTGCCCCAAAATAGTCGGGCTTGGCGATAGTTCCGCTCATTGGTATATCGCCAGCCTTGCTTGTGAAACAGGCATTGCCCCTCACTTGCTAATGCAAGAGAGTGAGCGAATGCTGTGGACTATGGGCAGATACTTAGTTAGCCGTAATCTGCCTAAAGGCTAGATAAGCCCCCTTCTTCGGAAGGGGGTTTTATCTTTGGGTAGAATAGAAGCATGGTTGAATCGGTGACTCTTGTTGGTGTTAAGGAAACACTTTCAGTCTTGCGAACTGTTCAGCCAGATGTCTATAAGCAGTTGACTAAAGATATTGAAACTATCTTGAAGCCAGCAAAGCAGGATATTAAGCGCGCTATCCCCTCTGTAGCCCCGCTCTCGGGCATGATGGGCAATGGTCGCACTTCTTGGAGTCAGGTCAAAGTCAAGACCTCTAAGAGCCTCACAGCGAAATCTGGGTCAAAGCTTGTTCAGATTGTTGCTCAGTCAACTAATGGCGCTGGTTTTGAAATTGCAGATATTGCTGGTCGAGGTTCAGGGCGAGGTCGCAGTCCAAAAACTATGACTCGAGAATATGGCTATAAAGGTGGAACTCGCAGACACCATATTGATGGGCAAGGAAAGAAAAAGTCTAATCATTCTTATCGCTATACCACTCAGGGTCAAGCACTTATTACAAACCTCTCGGGTCAACCTTCGCGCTATGTTTACCCAGCGGTAGAACAGCAGTTGCCTCAGATTCAGTCTGATGTCTTTAAGTCAATAGAAATTGCAGCAGAAGTTATCAATAGAAAGTTGAATGTCCTCTAATGGCTATCAAACTCAATATCATTACCGCTTTTGATGACAAAGAACTGAAGCGCGCCCAGCGAGAAATTGCTGCTGTTGGTAAATCTATTAGTCGCGGTCTTGATCTTGCTATTAGTGGCGCAATGGTTGGTGCTGTTGCTGGGCTTACTTCCGCTGTTAAATCTGCCTCAAACTATGCCGCCGAGTTTGAAGGTAGATCGGAAGAGCACACGTCTGAACTCCAGTCACGATCAGCG
>ERZ650310.468-NODE-468-length-12003-cov-5.744727_pt1 | contig 12003 bp, 10 predicted proteins | sample MGYA00376246_ERZ650310 | MGnify/ENA primary metagenome ERZ650310 (study PRJEB26733, sample SAMN07839286) | wastewater metagenome | biome: small river; feature: stream; material: water | place: USA: North Carolina | collected 2016-03-01 ...
CACGGAGATGCTTAACGCTCAGAATCTCGATGGATTTATCTAGTAATTGGGGCATGTATGGGGTGTTGCGAGGTTCAGTGCCAGGGTTTGGCGATGAGGCGTCAGACGGTCTCTCTGTTTCTAGTTGTTATTTAAAACTCACAAAATTAGCAAAAATACATAAAAAGGCTTAGTTAACCAATTTAACGGATCTCAGGGCCCTAAAGTTGACAGGAGCTATAAATCTTAAAAATCTAGCTCCACTATACTTTTAAGATCAATGAAGCCTGAAATCCTCCCTTTCGCCCCCAGCTTGCCAAGTGATTGGCAGCCTATTTTGGAGGGTATAAATTCTCCAGTTCGCAGCTTAGACGCTTTGCTAGCATGGGCTGAGTTGGATTTGGGTGATGATCTGCGCTTTGAAAAAAGCCTGCTTTTACTCACCGAAGATGGTCTATTTTGGACGGACGGTCAGCAGTTTCAGTCCTGGGCGCTTGGCCAAGGGGAACGTCTCGTGCATGGCGATCATGCTGGGGTAGGTCATTTAAAACTAGAAACTGCAGAATCTTTGCTGAGAACTTGGTACTTCACCTTAGCCGTGAATCCTCAAGTGCTGCGTTTGCAGTTGAGTTTTAAACAACTCACCCGCGGTGAGGAGCAAAGCCAAGGGGAGGTGAGTGAATACGATAAACAGGTTTGTCCAGTTTGCTTAAGTCCAAAACCCGCTAATTCAGATTCCTGCCCTACTTGTGATCCTGAAGAGGATGCCCCGCCTTCCACTTGGACATTATTGAAGTTGTGGCGTTTTGCAAAGCCGTACAAAAAACAGCTGGCTTTAGGATTTGTATTGACCCTGTTATCCACTGGCGCAACCTTGATCCCCCCGTATCTCACAATGCCGCTGATGGACCATGTTTTGATTCCATACGAAAAAGGTAACCCAATTGATTTTCATTTGGCGAGCATGTATTTGCTGGCGCTCTTTGGTGCAGCCATCGTTGCATGGGCTTTAGGTTGGTGGAAAACCTATCTACTTGCTTTAGTGAGTGAACGCATTGGTGCTGATTTACGGAATACGACGTTTGAGCATTTGCTCAAACTTTCTCTGGAATATTTTGGTGGAAAACGAACGGGTGACTTGATTGCCCGTATTGGTGCTGAGACTGATCGGATCTGCGTATTTTTGTCACTGTATGCCTTGGATTTTGCGACGGATGTATTGATGATCACCATGACTGCAGCAATCTTGGTATCCATAGATCCCTTGCTTGCCATAGTCACTCTGGCACCGTTGCCATTTATCGTGTGGATGATTCATGTTGTACGGGATCGCTTGCGTTTTGGCTTTGAGAAGATTGATCGTATTTGGTCCGAAGTGACTAATATCTTGGCGGATACTATCCCCGGCATCCGCGTAGTGAAAGCGTTTGCACAAGAAGATCGTGAGCTCAAACGATTTGTCGATTCGAATAAACATAATTTACAAATCAATGATCGTGTGAATCGGGTGTGGGGATTATTTTCTCCTACTGTTACCTTGCTTACTGAAACGGGTTTATTGGTTGTTTGGGGTTTTGGTATTTGGCAGGTCGCTCATCAAAAGGTCACTGTTGGTGTATTGATTGCCTTTCTTGCTTACATTGGCCGCTTCTATATCCGTTTAGATTCGATGAGCCGCATCGTGTCTCATACGCAAAAAGCAGCAGCAGGTGCCAAGCGTATTTTTGACATCTTGGATCATGTGTCCAGTGTCCCAGAGCCAATCAATCCGGCCCCATTAGGTGTAGTGAAGGGCCGCATCTCCTTGCGTGGCGTGGGTTTCCGCTATGGGAATCGGGCAGTCTCCAAAGGGATTGATTTAGACATTGCACCTGGCGAAATGATTGGCTTAGTAGGGCATAGCGGATCTGGCAAGAGCACCTTAGTTAACCTCATTTGTCGTTTCTATGATGTGAGCTCAGGTGCTATTTCTCTGGATGGGCGTGATATTCGCAGTATCGGTATTGCGGACTACCGTAAGTGCATTGGTTTAGTGTTGCAAGAACCGTTTTTATTCTTTGGCACAATTGCTGAGAATATTGCTTACGGCAAGCCTCACGCCACCCGTGAAGAAATTATTGAAGCCGCACGCGCAGCCCACGCCCATGAATTTATTCTTCGCCTTCCGCTTGGATATGACTCTTTAGTGGGTGAGCGTGGCCAATCTTTATCTGGTGGTGAGCGTCAACGTATCTCTATAGCACGTGCACTCTTAATTAACCCAAGCATCTTAATTTTGGATGAAGCCACCTCTTCAGTGGATACGACCACTGAAAAAGAAATCCAACGTGCATTGGATAACTTGGTCAAAGGCCGTACAACCATTGCGATTGCACATCGCCTCTCCACCCTCAGAAAGGCTGACCGTCTTGTGGTACTTGATAAAGGCGAGATTGTAGAGATTGGTTCGCATGAGCAACTCATGGAAGCGCAGGGCGCTTATTACACCTTATATCAGGCCCAGTTACGGCACGCTGCCGAGTTAGTTGAGGGCGGCGCTATTGGTGAGAGCCTCGAAGAGCAGCAAGAAGAAAAGCAGGAAGAAAAATTAGAAGTTATTGCCAAGGAAGTCGGGGGAGGGGTATGAGTCAAACTCAACAACTAGAGCGCGACACCTTGGGGCGCCTAATTTTTATTGACGCTAAAGGCAATCGTCATATTGGCGTGCATCCTGTGAGAGCATTTCCAATTACTGCCCCTGGTGCTGGCATAGGCATCATGGATCAATCTGGTAAAGAGCTTTGTTGGTATCCAGACGAAGCGGTGATTTCGCAGGCAGACCTCGCATTAATAGAGGAAGAATTGGCTGCGCGGGAATTTATGCCGGTGATTGAAAAAATTACTAAGGTATCTACATTTGCTACGCCAAGTATTTGGGATATCGAAACAGATCGCGGCCCAACACGCATTCGCCTTAAAGCTGAAGAAGATATCCGGAGGATCGCTGGCAATACCTTGTTGATTGCGGATTCCAATGGTTTGCAGTTCTTGATTAAAGACTCAACCCAATTGGATAAGGTGAGCAAGAAGTTGCTTGATCGATTCCGCTAGAATGACTTTTGAGTTGCCGCTTTAGCTCAGTTGGTAGAGCAGTTCATTCGTAATGAAAAGGTCGCCAGTTCGATTCCGGCAAGCGGCACCAGATACTAGGGTTAATACCTATAACCTTCCGATGGATTGATTGCATTTTCGAGAATGAGTAACTATTTTTGCTGTGCGCATTTTTTGTGCATTAAATGCGGTTTTTACCTTCAGATGAAAGTACACTGACTACTGTCTTTGGCTTGATTTATCGGGGTTTCTACTAGGTTGTAGAGACACTTGTGAATCGATTTTGAAATTATTGATGGTAGTCAAGTCCTAACAGCCCATCTTGTTTAAAAATCACACTCACATAAAAAGCCAAAGTTAAATTGGCAAACCATTTTTGGAGACCTTTGATTATGAAGATGAAGTTAAAAGGGGCATTGATTTCCACCGCATTAGCCCTCGGTGTCGCTGGTGTTTCACCTGCATTTGCTGCATGGGAACCAACTAAACCCGTTGAGTTCATTATCCCTGCTGGCCCTGGCGGCGGTGCTGACCAAATGGCGCGCATGATCCAAGGCATCATCACCAAAAATAATTTAATGAAACAGGCCATCATCCCGGTTAACAAAGGTGCTGGTGCTGGTGCCGAAGGTTTCTTGGCAATGAAAGAGGCGAAGGGCGATCCAAATAAGATTGTGATCACACTTTCCAATTTGTTTACAACTCCATTGGCAACTGGTGTTCCATTTAACTGGCAAGACATCACTCCAGTAGCAATGTTGGCACTTGATCAATTCGTGTTGTGGGACAACTCAGACAAGCCTTATAAGACTGCTAAAGAATATATCGATGCCGCTAAAGCAGCGGGCCCAGGTAAGTTCAAGATGGGTGGTACTGGTTCTAAGTCTGAAGACCAGATCATTACCGTAGCGATTGAAAAAGCCACCGGTGCGAAGTTTACTTACATCCCATTCAAAGGGGGTGGCGACGTTGCTGTTCAGCTCGTTGGTAATCACATTGATTCTTCTGTGAATAATCCAATTGAGGCAGTTGCTCAATGGCGTGCAAATAAATTACGTGCATTGTGCGTATTTGATGACACACGTATGCCATACAAAGAGAAGGTTACTGATACTCAATCATGGTACGACGTACCAACCTGTAAAGAAGCAGGCGTTCCAACTGACTATGTCATGTTGCGCGGTATCTTTATGGCCCCTGGTGTAACTCAAGAGCAGGTTGATTTCTATGTTGACCTATTCAAGAAAGTTCGCGCTACACCAGAGTGGAAGAAATTCATGGCTGATGGTGCATTCAATCAGACATTTATGACTGGTAAAGAGTTCAGAAACTGGCTCACTTTGAATGAAGCTTTGCACAAGCAGTTGATGGGCGAGGCAGGATTCTTAGCTAAGTAATTTTGTGAAAAGAAGATAGGGCCTCCAGTAGGGGGTCCTATTTTTTAAGTAAGTGCGTTAATCAACTTTATTAAAAATATAAAAATGTCTGAACATACAAATAATTCAAATCAAGAATCTGCGATCAGCGTAAGAGCAATGGATATCATCACTGCGCTCGTATTCCTGGCGATTGGTATCACCGTGATGGTAGGTAGCCTGAAGTTGGGCGCTAGTTGGGGTGCGGACGGTCCTGAAGCAGGATATTTCCCTTTCTACATTAGCTTGATTATTTTGCTTTCAAGCACAGTTACTCTGTACCAGGCTGCAATCGTTAATAAGAAAAAGAAAACAGAGTCATTTGTCGATAGCGAGCCATTAAAGCAAGTGATGGCTGTGCTTTTGCCAGCGACAGTGTTTGTGTTAGGTGTGCAATTGATTGGTATTTATGTCTCTGCAGCCATCTACATCGCGCTGTTTATGGTGTGGTTAGGAAAGTATCCAATTTGGAAGGCGGTAGCAGTGTCTGTTGGCGTGAGCGCTGCCCTCTACCTTATGTTTGAGTACTGGTTCCAAGTTCCATTGCCACACGGTGCATGGTTTAACCCGCTCGAATTCTTGGGTGTGCAATAAAAAAGAATAACTATTAAAAAAGATTAAATAAGGAGTTCAAGTTGGAAGAAATTAGCGCTCTATTCAACGGCTTTGCCGTTGCAATGACACCCTTTAACTTGCTGTTAATGTTGGTTGGTGTAACGCTCGGTGTGATCATCGGTGTGTTGCCAGGTTTAGGTGGTGCAAACGGTATTGCGATTCTGTTGCCGTTGACATTCACAATGCCGCCAACTTCCGCAATCATCATGCTCTCCTGTATTTACTGGGGTGCGTTGTTCGGCGGAGCGATTACATCGGTGCTCTTTAATATTCCCGGCGAGCCGTGGTCCGTTGCGACAACCTTTGACGGTTATCCAATGGCCCGTAACGGTAAAGCTGGTGAAGCATTGACTGCAGCCTTCACATCCTCATTCGTAGGCGCTTTCTTTGCGATTGTGATGATCACCTTCTTGGCACCATTGGTTGCGAAGTTTGCGCTCCAATTCGGTCCACCAGAGTTCTTCTCGGTCTACCTGCTGACCTTCTGTAGTTTCGTGGGTATGAATAAGGGATCGCCATTCAAGACCATTTCTGCAATGATGCTGGGCTTCGCTTTGGCTACTGTTGGTATGGATACCGTTACTGGCCAATTGCGCTTGACATTCGGTAACCCAGAATTGATGCGCGGCTTTGACTTCTTGATCGCTGTGATCGGCTTGTTCGGTATCGGTGAGATTCTCCTGTCTATGGAAGAAGGCTTGGCATTCCAAGGTGCGGCAGCGAAGATTCGCGGCAAAGTGGTTTGGGAAACTTGGAAGCAATTGCCTAAGTACTGGGCTACTTCATTACGCAGCTGCTTAATTGGTTGCTGGATGGGTATTACTCCAGGCGGTGCAACACCTGCATCTTTCATGGCTTACGGCGTTGCTAAGCGTGTATCTAAAGAAGGCGACCAATTCGGTAAAGGCAAGATGGAGGGTATTGTTGCTCCAGAAACTGCAGCTCACGCTGCTGGTACTGCAGCGCTTCTCCCAATGTTGTCTCTCGGTATTCCAGGTTCACCAACAGCAGCGGTATTGCTCGGTGGCTTGTTGATCTGGGGTCTACAACCTGGTCCTTTGCTTTTCGTAGAGAAGCCAGACTTTGTTTGGGGCTTGATCGCTAGTATGTACTTAGGTAACTTGGCTGGCTTGTTTGTTGTATTAACTTGCGTGCCATTGTTTGCTTCAATCTTGAGAATTCCATTCTCAATCATTGCGCCAGTCATTATTGTGATTTGTGCGGTGGGTGCATACACCGTTCATAACGCCATGTTTGACGTTTGGTTGATGATGGGCTTCGGTATTCTCGGTTATGTCTTTAAGAAGCTCGACTACCCAATGGCACCAATGGTCTTGGCCTTGGTATTGGGTGATCGTGCAGAAGATTCTTTCCGTCAATCCATGTTGTTCTCACAGGGTAGCTTAGATATTTTCTTCTCTAACCCATTGGTAGGCGGCATTACATCTTTAGCTTTAGTTCTCCTCTTCTGGCCATTGATTGGCAAGTTTGTAGGCAAGAAAAAGGCTGCTGCGTAAGTAGAAACTCGCTAGAAATAGCGATTTCAAAGGGAAAAGGGGCGTCAGCCCCTTTTTTCATGCCAAAAGGAAAATTCCGATAAAATTCCATCATCATGAAATGCCATAAAAACCGCCTCATTCACTGGATTGCTGCCGCAGCCATTGCGATGAGCGCACTTGCTCCAGCGGTTTCTCAAGCGGTCTCGCTTGCTAAGCATGGCCAAGGTTTTGCAATGGAGATTTGTTCTGTTGATGGCGACAAGATCCAGATTCAAGTGCAAGGCGATGAGCAAGAGGTGGCGGAGCAAGGTCAGCCTTGTCCGTATTGCATTGCTCACACGGCTATCACACCAGACTTTAATACCAATCTTACATTCCAGGCACCGCAAACATTAGCTTTGCTGCCAGCACTTTTCTATCAATCACCTAAGCCACTTGCAGTTTGGGTAACTCCTCCCTCAGCAGCTCCACCAGTAAACGCCTAATCAAATTAGGGCATAGCCTAGCTATGTAGTTGGCAACGATTCATTCAATACGTTGTCGCATTATTAAGTGGAGTAGTAAATGTTGTTTCAGCAAAAGAAAATCAGTGTATGCGTGGGCATGCTATTTGGGTCGGTATTAATTAATGCACAGGCGCAAATTGCGCCACCGCCAGACTACGATCAGAAGTTAAAGAGTGTGACCGTAACAGCTACCCGCTCAGGCACGCCATTAGATGAGATTCCTCTCAATACAACGGTTCTCACTAAAGAGGCTTTAGAAGTAGCCCCAGATCAAACCATTGATCAAATCTTAAAAAATGTGCCTGGCGTTATTTTGAATGACCAGCCTTATTATCAAAAGGATCCAACGGGTCAGAGTATTAACGTGCGCGGTCTTGGTAATGCACGTACTTTGGTGTTGATAGATGGACTGCCAGCTAACGATGCCTTTTATGGAACGGTGCAGTGGAATTTAGTGCCGATGTCCTCTATTGACTCTGTTGAGTTTATTCGCGGTGGTGTTTCCAGCTTATGGGGAAACTACGGCATGGGTGGTGTAATTAATATTAAGACTAAAACCCCGGTTAATAGCCAACAAGAGGTTTCTGCTAGTTACGGCGCATTTGGTACTGGCAACGTTGCTGCCTCTAAGGATTTGATCGCTTCTGAAAATCTTCAACTGCGATTCTCGGCCGATTATTTCAATACCGATGGTTATCAAAATATTGCAACAATTTCACCGGGCTCACCAGCCAACATTAAGAATGGCCAAGGTCCCGCATCCTCACACAACTCAAACGTCAGAATGCAGGGCTACTTTAAGGCGACTCAAGATACGAATGGTTTCTTCCGCGTGGGTTATCACACCATGTCAGATCTCTCATCGGGGTACGCATTCGCAACCAATCTTACTCAAGAGACTGATATTGCAGGCGGAACCACAACCCGTCTTGACGAAAAATCTAAGGTAGATGTGAATTTCTTCTACGAGAATACTAGCTTTAATAAACAGAATGGATCTACCACTACTAGCAGATCGAATAATATCCCTGCCAATACGCCATATGTAAATGCTACTTATAAGGATCCTTACAGCACATTAGGTGCATCCGCTCAATATACGCAAGAGGCAACAGGTTTAATTGATCAATATGTAGTGGGCGTTGATGCGCGTAATATCGCTGGATCAAATTTAACAAACAACTTAAACAATAATGGCACTTCTGCAGCAGTTAACTACGCTCAGGGACAGCAAACCTTTTATGGCCTGATGGGGCAGTTGAAATCTAAATCGGAATCTTTTCCGCTAGAAACAACGCTAGCCGCTCGCTTAGATCAGTGGAATAGTCAGACTCCTACCAACTACAACGCGGGCTCAAATGGTGCAAATCCTTCATATCAGAATGTGCCTAACCAGAGCAAGACGCAATTAAGTCCTACCCTGGGATTGCTATACAAGATGAGTAAGGATTGGGATTTACGTTCTGCTGCATATCAAGCCTTTCATGCGCCGGGCATGAACAACACCTTGCGTTCTTATGGGTCATCCAGCGGCTATAGTTTTGCTAATCCAAACCTAACGCCTGAAACTATGACAGGTTATGAGGTTGGTACAGACTATCGCTGGAAGAGTGGATTTGCGCAGTTAACGGCATTTAATAACTATATTCAGAATGCAGTTGCTACTTATAGTCTATCTAGCGCAAGTTCTAGCGACGTAGCCTTGGCCAGAAGCCTGTGCGGCGCTACAGGAAATCCATTGGCCGGAACTGGAAATGTTGGAATTTGTAATTCCAAAAATATTAGCTATTACACCAATAACCAAAACCTCTTAAGTCAGGGTATTGAGTTTCAGTTCCATCACGATATCAACTCGAAGTGGGCTACTGATGCGAACTATGCATTTACCAGTACCAAGTTGACGATGAGTGCTACGAGCGATCCAACCAATAAGCAGGTTGGAGGTGTTCCGCAAAACATATTGGGTGGTGGCTTAACATATTACCCAGTACCTCAAGCCAGCCTAACAGCCACAGTGCGTTATGTAGGAAGCTCTTGGTTAAACACCTCTAATACTTTGCCAGTGGCTTCTTATGCGGTTGTGGGTTTGCGTGCCAACTATGAGTTAACTAAAAACGCTACTATTTATGCATCTGCGGTCAACTTGTTTAATCGTCAGTACATTACCTTTGGCACCGGAAGTAGCTCTACATCCTATACTCAAGGTATGCCACAAGCCATCTCAGTTGGCGGGCGTATTATCTTTTAATCATGATGCAAATCAATCGCTTGTTTAAACGTTCAATATGGCTTTGCGCACTTCTTTTATGTGCGCTAGGAGTTATTGGGCAGGCACAAGCACAGATGGACCATTCTTCGGGGATGACGGGCGCCATCAAGACTAAGTCTAATGATGTTTGTCAGGGTGATGGATTGCAGTGTGCGAATGCTGCAACTCCTTTCTTTACCGCTGATGGAAGACTATTGTTGACTTGGACTGCTAACGGGGTAGTTTCAGTTGCGCAATCTACTGACTTAGCAAAATCATTTTCAGCCCCAGTCAAAATTGCTGAGCACGGAAAATCATTGGATGCGGGAAGCGATGCACGCCCACAAATCGTTGCTGACAAGCAAGGAAATGTATTTTTGGCGTACTCGTTTTTTAAAGATGCCAACTGGAATGCGCAAATTAATACTGCCCGATCTACGGATGGCGGTAATACTTTTACAGCGCCAGCTTCCCTAGTAAAGGATGGCTCCAGCCAACGATTTCCTTCGGCATTAATCAAGCCTGATGGCTCCATTTTTATCTCGTGGATAGATAAGCGCCTTGTGGCTGCAGCAAAGCAGGGTGGTGAAAAGCGTTTAGGCGGTTCTATTGCTTATTCATTCTCCAAGGATGGTGGGAAGACATTTGAGACAGAGCGTTTTGCTAATGAGGCTAGTTGTGAGTGTTGTCGTATCGGCGGAAGCCTTGATCCCAATAACAATCCTGTCGTGATATACCGAGCCATTTTCCCCGGTGGAATACGGGATCAAGCAACTCAGGTCATAACTGCCAAAGGTGCTGAGCCTATTCGTCGAGTAGCTGATGATGACTGGAAGACAGATGCATGTCCTCATCATGGGCCATCGATAGCAGTATCAGGATCTGGGAAATTCCATGTCGCTTGGTATACCCAAGGCAGTAAACGCTCAGGAGTGTTTTATGCCAACTCAACTAACCAAGGCGCAAGCTATTCCAGGCCAAGTCGCATTGGCGCAGAGGGGTCTAATGTTGCAAGACCCTATCTATATTCTATGGGGCAGCAAGTATGGCTGGTATGGAAAGAGTTTGATGGTAAGAAGTCATCGGTATACATAAAAGAGTCATCCGATGACGCAAATACTTGGAGTTCACCAAGAGTATTGGCAAGCACTGAAGGATATAGTGATCACCCCTTATTGTTATCCCATGGAGATGCAGTCTATCTATCTTGGTTAACACGAGCTGATGGTTATCAGCTAATCAATGTTGGACTTAAAAAATGAAAAAGTATTGGATTGCCTTGTTCTTGAGTTTATTTATGGTCAATATTGGGATGGCCGATACGAATACTCTGAAGCCATATCAAGCGGGGGATTGGAGCTCTTTAGTAAAGACCGCAAATGGCCCTCTGGCAGTTCATTTTTGGGGTGTGACATGCCCTGCCTGTGTAAAGGAGATGCCACAGTGGGGGAGCTTCGTAAAAAACAATCCCACTGCTAAGGTAGTTTTTATTCAGGTTGACGATGTATCGGTTGATTCAATTAAAAAGATGTTGAACAAAGCGGGATTAGAAAAAGCCAATAACTTTTATGTGGCCGCCCCATTTGATGAGCGCTTGCGTTATGAGATTGATCCTAAATGGCATGGTGAGACTCCGACAACGATCATGATCGATAAAAATGGCAAAGCTACCCGTAAAACAGGATTGGTTGATTTTCAAAAGCTACAAAAGGCTGTGGTATTGGGTAGCTAAGTTTTGAGATGAGCAATATTATTAAGGAGCAGGAATGAATCTAAAGTTTATTAAGTGTGGAATCGTTGCAGTTCTAGCGAGTATTACGCTTTCATCCCAAGCGGGTGATAACGACCCTCTATTTATTAACTTAAGCACAGATGAACCTGGCCGTTCATCCATGGCACTGAACTTTGGTAAGCACCACTCTTCAAATGGTCACCCATTAACTGTTTTCTTGAATGACAAGGCGGTTATTTTGGGTGTGAAAGCGGGCTCCGAGAAATACGCTGCCCAGCAAAAAGAGTTATCTGAAATTGCTGCCAAGGGCGGTCTAGTGATTATGTGCCCCATGTGTCTTAAGCAGGTCGGCTATACAGAGTCAGACCTTATTTCTGGCGTAAAAATTGGCGGTCCAAAAGTTACTGGTGATGCATTATTTAAAGATGGCACCAAGACAATGAGCTGGTAATAAGCGCTTGTTAAGGGTTTATGAGTAATCTGGCAAAGAATTTTTAGTATTAAATAGTTAAATATGGTTTGTAAATGCGCTCAAGAGGATTGGGCTTAATCAATGATTGTTAAAGAGGGGATGGCATGAAACGAAATACATTAGCTTTGTTATTACTGGCCTTAGGTTTGAGTTTTTCTGCTCACGCACAAAACGCTAAAGTTGGTAGCGTACAAATTGAAAACGCTTATACCCGCGCTACTGTTCCTGGACAGCAAGTTGCTGGTGGCTTTATGAAGATTGAAAACAAAGGCGCTGCCGATCAATTGGTATCCGCAAGCTCACCAGTGGCTGGTGAAGTGCAATTGCACGAAATGGCGATGGACGGCAACGTGATGAAAATGCGTCAGGTAAAAGATATTGCCGTACCTGCTGGCGGTGCTGTGGAATTAAAGCCAGGCGGCTTGCATCTCATGTTCATGAATATCA
>ERZ650310.470-NODE-470-length-11982-cov-5.025321_pt1 | contig 11982 bp, 8 predicted proteins | sample MGYA00376246_ERZ650310 | MGnify/ENA primary metagenome ERZ650310 (study PRJEB26733, sample SAMN07839286) | wastewater metagenome | biome: small river; feature: stream; material: water | place: USA: North Carolina | collected 2016-03-01 ...
CGGCCTCGATCAGGCGTTGGGTGTATGGATCCTGAGGGTTCTTGAGAATCTGGTCACGAGGACCCTGCTCAACAAGACGGCCATTCTGCATCACGGCAATGCGGTGCGACAAGATGTCAACTACCGCAAGGTCGTGGGTAATGAACAAGCAAGCAAACTTCAACTGCTCCTGCAACCCCTGAAGGAGATCCAGGAATCTCGCCTGAACCGATACATCCAGTGCCGAGGTCGGCTCGTCAGCGATCAGCAAGTCTGGGGTTAGCGCCAAGGCACGTGCGATACCGATTCGTTGACGCTGACCACCAGAAAGTTCGTGTGGGTAGCGGTTTCGGTAGCTACGAGGTAGCTCAACTGAGTCGAGTAGATCTTCAACGCGGCGGTGAAGTTCTTCGCCCTTCGCTACACCGGCTAGAAGCATCGGCTCTCCGATGCTCTCACCGATAGGCAAACGTGGATTCAAAGAAGAAGCCGGGTCCTGGAAAACGATGCCGGTGTGGCGACGAATCTGCGAGAGCGCCTTCATGTCGGCGTTACTGATGTCGTTACCGGCAACCGAGATGACGCCCTCCTTGATCGGCAGCAAACCGATTGAAGCGCGACCAATCGTGGTCTTGCCCGAGCCAGATTCACCTACGAGACCAACGATTTCACCTGGATAGATTTCTAGGCTGAAGTCGGTTACTGCCTTGAATGCTGGTGCTCGGCCACGCTTTGGGTACTCAATGGTTACATTTTCAAGCCTCAGAACCGGCTCGGCCTTTGCGCCCTCTGCGACCTTCAGCTCACGAACGGCAACCGAACCTAGCTTCGGCACAGAAGCAAGCAGCTGCTGAGTGTATGGGTGCTGTGGGCGGTTGAAGATGTTGTCAGCGGTGTCGTACTCGACGGTCTTTCCGTCTTTCATGACCAAGATCTCGTCTGCCATATCGGCAACTACGCCCATATCGTGGGTGATGAGAAGGACCGCTGAGTTCAACTTGTCCTTCAAGTTGCGCATTAGGTCGAGGATTTCCGCCTGCACTGTCACATCAAGTGCGGTGGTCGGCTCGTCGGCGATCAGAAGTGCAGGGTCACAAGCCAATGCCTGAGCAATCATGGCGCGTTGACGCTGCCCACCAGAAAGCTGGTGAGGATACTTGTCGACCGAGGTTTCTGGGCTCGGAATCTCAACCAGCTTGAGAAGGTCGATGGCCTTAGCTCGTGCGTCCTCGGAGGAAATGTCGAAGTGAGAACGAAGAGTCTCAATAATCTGGAATCCGATTGTGTAAACCGGGTTCATAGCGGTCATCGGCTCTTGGAAGATATAAGCAACTTCCTTACCGCGGAACTTACGAAGCGTTGAATCGTTAGCACCGAGCATCTGGGTGCCCTTGATCTTTACGCTTCCGTTGACTCGGGCGTTTGAAGCCAACAAGCCCATTAGCCCCATCGACGACGAAGACTTTCCTGAGCCAGACTCTCCAACGATAGCCAGAACCTTGCCAGCCTCGATTGAGTAGTTCATGTCGATAGCCGCTGGGTACCAGACACCATCGACCCAAAAGTCCAGGTTGTAGCTCTCTACTTCGAGAACTGCATTTTTCTTTTCACTCATTTAGTTTCCTCGCGCATCTTTGGTGCTGGTGAAGATTTGGTAGGGATAATGGAGTCGTGAACACCATTAGACCCAAGGTCAGCCTCTACGCCGCGATTGGCGCTGGCATCGTGACCCTTTTGGCCATAGTCCCCGCTATTTTCGCTGGCGCTTGGGCTCAACTGCCCGGCTTGATCTGCACGATCGCTGCCATTGACTTGGGTGTTTGGGTGTTCTTCATCAACCCACGCATCTGTTACGACGCTGAGCGTGTGATTATTGTGAACCCGTTGCGAGTCTTCAAAGCCGACTGGGCCGCTGTCGAAGGTTTTGAGACCAAATTCGGCCTGGCCGTAGTCACTGCCAGCAAGAAGTTCATCGCCTGGTCTGCCCCAGCTCCGAGCCGCCGAGAGGTTCGCAGAATCTCTAAACATGACCTCAAGGGAACTAGCCTCGCGAACCAAGCTTTCATCGAGCCCGGATTGGTTCACGGTTTCGAATCTGGCAGCGCCTTTTGGCAGCTCGAAGAGGTTCGAGCCGGCAACACCGCAAAAACCAAAACCGTCAACGTCAGCACAAACTGGCTGAGCGTTATCGCTCTCTTGGTAATAGCCGGTCTGGCCTACATCGATCTGCATATTTAGTTCTTCTCGAGGGTCTTAGCGTTAGCCAAGTCTTTGCGACCTAGCTTGCGCTTCTGGCGAGGGTCAAACGCATCGCGCAGACCGTCACCGATGAAGTTGACGCTTAGGGCAATCGAAATAATGAAGAATCCCGGCCACCAGAACAACCAAGGGCTGGCCTGGAACGAGTCTTGATACTGGCTAATCAAAGTACCTAGCGAGACGTCCGGCGACTGAACACCGAAGCCAACGTAGCTCAAAGCGGTTTCAAGGAGAATTGCGCCTGACAGCAATAGCGTGACTGAGACGATGATTACACCCATGGCGTTTGGCAAGATGTGCTTGAAGATGATTCGCCCAGCTGACGCACCGGCAACACGGGCAGCATCGACGAACTCACGTTCGCGAAGCGACAGGAACTCTCCTCGAACCAAACGAGCTAGACCGGTCCATGCGAAAAGCCCCAAGAAGAGAGCAAGCGGGAAAACACCTAGGTTTCCGAGTCTCGAACCGATTACCGAACCGATAATCACGGTCGGAATGGTGATGATTAGGTCGGTAAAACGCATCAGAACAGAATCGGTCAAACCACGGAAATAACCTGAAACCGCTCCGATTACGGTGCCCATTAGACCACCGATTAGACCCACAACGAGCATCACCATGATTGACTGCTGGGCACCTCGAATAACGAGTGCGAAGTAATCGTGGCCGATTGCGTCCTGACCAAACGGGTGAGCGCCAACGTTCAGCCCATTTCCATCGAATGGATTCAAATCAAGGGTCGGAGCTCCGATCAACAGCTGACCGCTGTCGCTGTTGCTGATCGCGACCTCGCTCATGTCATTGATCGTCAAGTGCCACCATCCTGGGATGGTGATCGGCATCTCGCGACTGCCGAGGTGAATGCCGCCAGCAGTAAATACAAAGATGATCAGGATGGCAAGATAAGCCAACGAAATGTTTGCGCCGCGGTGTCTCAAGAAACGCTTGAGAACTAACTGCCCCTGGCTCAGGCCCGCGGTTTCCTTCATTTCGATTGAAGCGTCTGCCGTTGTGTTTGCGGCTGCTTGGTTTTCAGTCATGTTTACTTACCCATCCGAATACGAGGATCAAGTGCCGAGTAGGCCAGGTCTGCGAGCAGGTTGCCCATCACCGCCAAGAAGGAAGTCAAGAAGAAAACACCCATGAGAAGGTTTAGGTCCTGGGTGCTGACCGCTTCGAGGAACACCGTTCCCATACCCTTCCAGCCATAGATGGCTTCAGTGATAAACGCGCCACCGATTAGACCCGAAAGGTCGAATGCAATCAGGGTCGTGAGCGGGATCATGGCGTTGCGAAGAGCGTGACGCACCACCACGGTGCGCTCGGTTAGACCCTTAGCTCGGGCGGTGCGAATGTAATCCATGTTCATAACCTCAAGGAGGCTGCTTCGGGCATAACGCACGTAGCCCGCGAACGAGATGAGCATGATTCCCAGGGTTGGAAGTAAGAGGTGAAGTAGAACGTCAAGGAGCTGCCACCAATAGTTGTGGCTATCCATAAGGTCGTTAGCCGCGCTAATGGTTGGCACCGGGCGGCCGCTAATCGCGTCCGAGTTTACGTATGGATTCCATACCTGCATTAGCTTGTCCAAAATCAGGAACAGGCCGGTAATGAAGGCTGTAATTCCACCGATTCTGCGCAGAGCACCTCGGTCTTCCTTGGCCCAGAAACCGGCGGTGAAGACACCAACAACAACGGCAACTACACCCATGAGGGCGAGCAAGCCTAGGTTTAGCCAGTGGCCAGGAATCATATTGAAAGGCACATAAAGAACCGCGCCAAGAGCTGCCACGCTAAGCGCCGCATTTCTAGCTGTCTTGTGGTCGAATCCCATCGTGAGACCTGCTACCACGATTCCGGCGCCGGCCGAGAACAAGAAGACAAGGACAATTCCCAGGCCTGGGCTTTGGAACCAGTTCAATAGGTTCAAAAGGTTGAGGAGTCCAAATAGCCCGACAGCAGCAATCGCGTACGAACGCCAAAAACGCCTGCGCTCTCCCCGATGAAACCGGCGATTATCAAGCCCAAGGCGAGCGGTATCGCGATCATGAATGGCAGGGTTACTTGCCCCTCGGCCAAGAAGTCGTTAAAACCAATAGCAAAGTATTGCTTTAGCAAAACCGCTACCCAGAAAACTGGTAGCGAGAAGAACAAGAATGAGACGAAAGTCATCGAGTAGTCGAGGCGTGAATACTGGCGAATAGCGCTCAATACACCGATCGAGATACCAAGGATGATGGCCAGCACGGTGGCAGCGGTAACTAGACGCAGGGTTACCGGAACAGCTGCGCCGATAAGTTCTAGAACTGCACCACCCTGTCGGGTTTTTCCGAAGTCTAGGTCGCCGACAAATACTCCTAGGACGCCCTTCAACCAGAGGAAGTAGCGGGCTGGAGGTGGCACGTCAAGTTGGAGCTGGGCGGTCAAGCGAGCAATCAAGTATTCCTTGTTGCGAGCGGAGCTTTCGGCAAGGCCAGCTAGCGGGTCACCCGCGATAGCTTCCATGTTGTAGACGATGAAGCTAGAGCCAAAAAGGATCAGGAAGCTTATGGCTATTCGCCGGCCAATGAACGCGAGCATTCTCTTTAAATCTCCATCGATCTGTCTAGTGCATCAGGTGAAACAAAAAATAAGTCTAATAATGTTTTCAAAAAATCGGTGGCTCCGAGAAGACTCGAAGCCACCGATTTTATTGAATTTTCTCTAGTCAGAGACTAGAAGTGCCACTCCCAGTAGTTCCAGGCGTAGGTTGGTGAGATTGAAGTGCCCTTCACACCAACTAGACCCTTGCTGAACGCAGTAACCTGTGGCCACTGGTACATAGGAAGAGTCCAGGCGTTCTTGGTGATGAGCGCCTCGGCCTGACCCATTAGAGAAGCGAGCTTAGCGGTGCTTGCCTTGTTCTCCAACTGGTGCAGGATCTTGTCTACAGCTGGGTCGTTCCAACCGGTGTGGTTGTTAGCGCCGTCGCTTAGGTAGTTAGCGTTAGAGCCATCCTGGGTAACGCTGTTAAGCACCCAAGCGAACTCTTCAGCGTCGAACTGGTTCTCGCTTAGACGGTTGCTCCAGTTTGAGGTGGTTGCGTTGCTTACAGAGAAACCTGCATTCGCCTCGTGCTGAACGATAACTGCGTTGTTCTCAACGCGCATCTGGCGGCTTGAGCGAAGAAGGTTGATCTTCACTACTGGGTTGTTAGCCGATGCGGTTGGGTAGTACTTCTGAACTAGCTTCAAAGCCACAGCTTCGTTGGCGCGCTGAATGGTCTCAGAAGGCACGTTGAAGTTGTAGGTGTAGCGAGTTCCGTCGATGGTTACGCTCTGAGTGGTGGTTAGACCGTTCTTTGCGGTTACATCCTTGTAGTAAACCGAACCAGGAAGGGTGAAGTTAGAGTTCAACAACTCAGCCTTCTTGTTGAATGGCTTCAACTGGTTGGTCATGGTTGCGTAGCGAGGGAAGGCTAGCAAGAATGCAAGGCGCAAGTCCTTAGCCTTCTGGCCCCACTTGTCAGCGAATGGACCGGTGTACTCATCGGTAGTTCCTGCACCGTTTCCGCTGCGAAGGTCGATGTGCTCATAGGTTCCAGAAGTTCCGCCCAATAGACCGATCTGCTTCGAGCCAGCTAGTGACTGAAGAGTCGAGTAACCGGCAGCGCCTGGTGCACCCTGGTAAAGGTTGATGTCACCGTTCTGTAGGGCCTGAACCGAAGCGGTTCCGTCCTGTACGTACTTGAAGACGATCGTCTTGATTGGGTTTACCTTGCTTAGAGGGTGACCCGAGGTGTACTTAGGGTTCTGGGTCAGGGTTACAGTCTGAGTCGAGTTGTTGTACGACTTTAGAAGGTAAGCACCGTTGCTAACAGCAAGGATTGGCTTAGCAGCTGAGTCGTATGAAGCCGAGTCAAAGTTGTAGTCGTTGGTCCAGATCTTACCGATCTTGGCTAGGCGGGTCTGAGCAGCCTTGTTGCCGCTGTAAGCGCCGGTGTAGTCAGCAAGGAACTTGGCCTTGTAAGCCTTGTTCGCAGCAGCAGACTGAAGGTCGGTCTTGCCATCTGCCATTGCCTCAAGAGTGTGAACTGGAGATGCTCCAGGGCCCTGAACTTCCCAGTCTGGCTGGAACTTGCTGTAGTGCAAGGTAACAGACATGTGGTCAGCTGAAAGGGTTGGAAGACCAACAATGCTGTGGTCGTATGAGCCACCGTAGCCACCTGAGTAGAAAGCTGAACCGGCGTCTGAAGATGGGTCTCCGAGGCCAGCCTTCTTCGAGTAAGCGCTTGAAGAGATTACGTGGCTTAGAAGTAGGTCAACGGCGTCGATCGGAGTACCGTCTGACCAAACCTGGCCAGGCTTTACGTTGTACTTGACCTGGAAGTCCTTGGTGCCCTTGACGATGTCGTAGTTACCGAAATAGGTGTTTCGGGTCAACTTAGGGGCGTCGTTGTAGTACCAGAAACCCTGTGAGGTCAGGTAGGCAACGTCAGCGTTGACGGCCGAGTTCTCGTCTGGGTTAGCGGTGTTAAGTGAGCTCCAGCCAAGACCATCGCCGATGATGAGGGTTGACTTAGCTGCGGCGTCTGCAGGCGCGATAGCAACGGTAGCCAAGCCGGTTAGGGCCAGTGCGGTCGCTGCTGTCAAAGCCAAAGCGCGAGATACGCGTGTTGCTTTCATACAGTTTCTCCTTTTTGGTTGGGCCTTAGAGCCCGCGCCAATCGAGATACCGAAAAGACACGCGTGCTCCGTAGCCCGTGATGAGAACACTCTAAGCCCAAAAAGTAGAACCGTTATCTAAAAAATCGTTTTATTCGCAAAACGTAATCAGATGGCAACAATTAGAAATAGACCAGACAACAGCCCGATTGCCGCGAGTGACACTGTTACCCTTTGAATATGTTCGTCGCAGAACATCTTTTGCATCGTGCAGGGGAAGCCAGTGAAAATCTGGCGCTGACCCGCAACCGTGAACCGATTGATTCAACTCAATCGACAGTCGGAATGCCTGCCGAAATCGCAAAGGGCTCCTTATAACCGTCGAGGTCTACGGTCGGAGTCGATTGGTCACACGCCTTTCGTCTTCGCACTCAGATCGCATTATGCGAAAGGCTCCAAGATGCTTGGACCAAAATCTGAGTTGCGAGTGATAGCTGCATTACTAGTAGCAGCATTCACGTTCGCAGCTCCCCCGTCTGCAGCTTCAGCAGCTCTGCCCGACTATTCAACTTCGCTCAATTTCATTTCTAGCAAGTTCGTTGCAGGCAAGGCACTCGATGGATTCAGCCCAGGAATCCCGGATTATGGATTCACACTCGAGGCGATGCTTCAGCGCAAAGCTCTGGGCCAAAAACTTTTCGACCAGATGGTTGCGGTGAAGGCAAACCTGGCCGATACGACCGTTTTCGCCAAATCTGCGGTTTCGAACTATGCCTACGCAAACACCGGAGCGACCCGAACAATCAAACCAGGCCTAGCGGGCAAGTACCTCTTTGTTAGCGCTGCGCTCGGGGTTCCAAACGCGCCACTTCGAAATGCAGTAATCGTAGATCTGAAAAAAGCCATTTCCTCAAATGGGCTTATCGCCTCTGCCAATGGAAACACGTTTGAATACTCCTGGGTGATTCTTGGCCTGGCATCAAACGGCCAGCAAAAGCTAGCCAACTTGGTGGCTCAAAAACTCGTGTCTTTAGAACGCCCCGATGGCAGTTTCGGTACCGACCAAACGGGTGACACCCTAGCTAGTTCGGCCGATGCCACCGGCATTGCTTTGCAGGCTCTCGCTTATGCGAAGCGAACCGCTACGACCTCACAACTAACAAAGCTGCAAAAGGCGATTATCACTTCTAGCGGTTATCTCAGAAGCAGCCAGGTAACTGGAGACCACTGGGAGGCCTGGGGTGACATTGACGTCAACGGAACTGCCTACGCCGCCATGGGACTCAAGGCCGCGGGAGCAAACGTTTCGAAAGTTCAGGCTTGGATGAACGGTCGCATCTCCCCGACCGGAGGACTAATCACACCTTGGTCAAACGGCGCCGGCGACGTATTTGCTACCGCTCAGGGCATGACTGCGGCACTTGGTCTCAGCTATCTAAACCTCTACTCGAAGTAACCATGCGACTAAGAATGCCTTTATTGGCTTTGATGGTTACCTTGGCATTTCTTGCTCCTTCTCCAATAAGTGAAGCTCGAGCAGAAAACTCGATCGCAAAGACCGTGACAGTGGTTGTCGACTTTGGGAAGAAGTCGGGACGAGCGACGAGAGTGATTTCGCTCTCAAACATCTCGACTTCAGCTACCGGATGGGCTCTTCTCTCTCAAACGAAGCTAAAGATCGAGGGCACCCAGCAATATCCAACTGGCTTCGTGTGTCGAATTGCAGGCTGGCCAACATCTAAGCAGCAAGATTGCGCAGACACACCCACCTATAAAGAGGGACACTGGGCCTATTACGTGACCAGCTTTTCTCGGGGCGGTGGCTGGTTGCTCAGCGGCCAGGGTGCGGGTTCGCATATTCCAGATTGTGCGGGCTATGAGGGGTGGTCATGGATTGCCGGCGGGGAAGCCAATAAACCGCCCCGCTATAAGGTCGAAAACAGGGCTTGCAAGTGAATCTCTCCTTCAAGGCGAGCCAGATAGCACCTGGCGCGTGGTGGTTCCTAGGGCTTTCATTTGCGATCTGCGCTGGAATTAGTTCTAGCACCCCAGCTCTCCTTGCCATTCAGATTTTGGCAGTGCTAATCGTTCTGCTGGCAAGAGAGCACGCCCCGTGGTCAAGATCGCTACTCTTTTACATTTGCACCGCGGCCCTCGTGGTGCTCATTCGCGTGACCTTTCGTATCATCTTCAACTTCGACTCCCCCGATCAAATTGCACTTAATCTGCCAGCAATAAGAATTCCCTTCGGCCCCCTCGGAGAAATCGACTTACTCGGCCGGGTTAGCCAATCCTCGATAACCGCAGCTCTTAGGGATGGTCTGCGAATGTCGGCCATCATCCTTAGCATCGGCATGGCAAACTCGTTAGCCAACCCGCGAAGATTGCTCAAGTCGACACCAGCCGCGCTGTATGGGGTGACCAGCTCGTTTGTTATCGCCCTCAACCTTGCCCCGCAGTTGATCGCCAGCGCCAAACGAATTCGACTTTCGAGCCAATTGCGAAATGAATCAAACCGGCCCTCAAAAGGCGTGATGCTAATCTCGCCCATCCTTGAAGATTCAATAGACCGATCGATGGCTCTGGCCGCCAGCATGGACGCACGCGGCTTCGGACGACGAGGCAATTTAACCAAGTTGCAAATTCGATTTTCTCGAGTCGCATCGCTTGTCTCGATTTCAGCTTTAGCCGTTGGCTCCTATCTTCTTCTGACTTCAGACGCAGTTTGGGCAACTTTCACGAGCTTCACTTTGGGAGTAGCCGGAATATATGCCTCGCTAAGAGTCACTGGATCTTCAACTTTGAAAACGCGCTACATTACGCACCCCTGGCAGATCAAGGATTCCCTGTTAGTCGGAGCCTCGTCCCTGTTGGCGATTCTTTTCGCGCTGGGGGTGATCCGGTGATCCAAGCCAAGTCTCTAAGTTTCAGGTATTCAAACGCTGCGACACCCACGCTGCAACGAATTCATTTCGAAGTTCAAGCCGGCGAGTTCGTTTTGGTTACCGGCCCTACTGGAAGCGGCAAGAGCACTCTTCTGAAAGCACTAATTGGTCTTGCTCCACACTTCACCGGCGGTCAGATTTCAGGTGAAGTCAAAATTGATGGCCTAGCCACCACGGGCTTACCTCCTCATGAAGTGGCGCACCTGATTGGCTATGTAAATCAGCAGCCAGAGGGCGCATTTGCCACCGACACCGTAGAAGAAGAGCTTGCCTATGGCATGGAACAGTTGGGCGTAGCCCCGGATGAAATGCGACTTCGAGTGCAAAACATCGCCAAGATTGTCGGTGTTGCCGACTTGCTCCAACGACCACTTGAGCAACTCTCGGGCGGCCAGCAACAGCGAGTTGCCATCGGCTCTGCCCTTGCATCCGGACAAAAGATATTGATTCTGGATGAACCAACCTCGGCGTTGGACGACAAGGGCGCTGAAGAGGTTCTCCAGGTGCTCAAGAGTTTGACCGTCAAAGAGAAGGTAAGCGTGATAGTCACCGAACATCGAGTGGAACGCTTGGCTGAACTCATTGATCGCGTTTTCGAACTTCGAGGCGATGGGTTGCTAATCGAGAAATCGCCGAGCGATCTTCTGACCTCTCAGGTTCATGACATGACCGCATCGAACGCTAATGAACGGGAATGCCTATTTGAAACACCTCAACTAGAACTCAAATACGGAAACACTACGGCCCTTCACCGAATTTCTCTTCGAGTGAGCGCACACAGCATTACTTCGCTCTCTGGCGACAACGGCTCAGGCAAATCGAGTTTGCTCTGGTGCGCACTTCGTGAGGCATGGCGACAAAATCAGACCGTGGCGATGGTGCCGCAGAACGCAAGCGACCTACTCATTCTGAACACTGTGTCGGCTGAACTCTCTGCTGCGCAAACCGAAAACCCGGAGGGTGCTCGAAAAGCAGCAACCATCCTCGAGCGGTTGGTTGGAAGGCTAGACCCAACCTCGCATCCTCGCGACCTATCGGTTGGTCAGCAACTCGCTCTGGCGATTGCGTTGCAAATATCTAGGAAGACAGACCTGCTGTTCTTGGATGAACCAACGCGCGGCTTAGATGGGGAGGCGAAGTTTAAACTCGCCAACCTGCTTGTTGAACTGCGAGACGATGGGCATGCCATTCTCCTCGCAACTCACGACCACGATTTCGCGAGGCAGATTTCAGACGAAGTTATTCACCTGATTGATGGAAGGCGGGCTGATGAAAACTAACCCCTTGTCAGCCGCAGTCGTGGCGGTTGCCGCGCTGGCCTCCATCCTTGTCTTTGCCTGGCCATTGATTATTGCCGATACATCCCAGGCAAATCTTGCTCAGGGTGTCTTTATCGGACTAATGCCCTTGTTGCTTTTAGTGATGCTGATCGAATTCAACTCTGGCTCGATAGGAGCCAGGCAGCTCGCTATCCTCGGTCTACTTATAGCCCTCAACTCGGTTATTCGAATGCTTGGCGCAGGCGTCTCCGGCATCGAAACGGTCTTCTTCCTACTAATCATCGGCGGCTACGTTTTCGGAGCAGGATTCGGATTCGTCCTCGGTGCAGGATCTCTGCTGGTTTCGGCTCTCATGGGTGCCGGCGTCGGCCCATGGCTGCCCTTCCAAATGATGGCGGCAGGGTTGGTTGGTCTCGGTGCTGGTTTAGTCGGCAGGTTGGCTTCGAAGTTGCGCGGTCGAGGTTACCTCGAACTGTTTTTGATGTCCTGTTACGCGATCCCCGCTTGTTTTGCTTATGGCGCTTTGATGACCCTTTGGAACTGGCCTTTCTTGGCGGGCGAAGGGAGTAGCCTCTCGTATGTCGCGGGTGCGCCATTGATCGAGAACCTGACGACTTTCTTGAAGTACGAAATCTTCACGGGCGGTCTTATTTGGGATTTGGGTCGAGCTGTGACGACCGTGGTCTTGATTGCTATAACCAGTAAAACCTTGTTAGCAACCCTTCGGAGAGCAGCCAACAAGGCCCAGTTCGGCTAGAACCGAATTCAAGTCAAGTATCCCTAGACAATATCCGGCAATAGGTTACGCTTAAGAAAGAGAGAGGAAGGGAAGCACATGGAGATCACCGCTACCGCAGAGCGTCAGGCCGACGG
>ERZ650310.471-NODE-471-length-11975-cov-5.669966_pt1 | contig 11975 bp, 33 predicted proteins | sample MGYA00376246_ERZ650310 | MGnify/ENA primary metagenome ERZ650310 (study PRJEB26733, sample SAMN07839286) | wastewater metagenome | biome: small river; feature: stream; material: water | place: USA: North Carolina | collected 2016-03-01 ...
GGCTGGGGCCCGTCCCACCCGCGTAGGAGATCGGTAGGAAGAACCTATGGCAGGGGGGGGGGTGGCACCGATGTTGACGCGCGAACACGCGACGAGGACGAGATATTCGACGGGGTTCATCGCAGCATCAGCATCGGACAGGTCAGGTCAGCGGTCTATGGCCTGCCCTGCCAAGTGCGCGAGCTATGCGATATACGTATAACCTCATCACCTGTCTGGACCAAGCATCCACGGGGGGACTGGGAATCCCTTCGCTTCGAGGTAGCGCCGGACCTCAGTAGCGGCGATGCGATAGGAGCCACCAAAGAGCGACGCCTTTAGCTCGCCGCAGATGATCTCCGACTGCACGAAGCCGGCAGACATGCCGATGCAGAACGCCATCTGCGCTGTTGACCAGGCGTTTGCGGGCTTGTTGATCGAGCACTGGTCAATGGCGCGCCGACCGTTCGGTCGACCAACCCGCCGCCGCTCGACGACGCACGTCACGTGCACCGCATCAGAGGCGGCCAGCTCCTGATCAGCGGCTGCGAGCACGTGACGTGCGGCAGTCATCGCTGCTGATCCTCGTAGCTGAACGTGATCCTAGTGATCTGCGGGGTGGTGAGCGCGAAGCTCATGTTCCTCATCGCTGGCGAACCTCCGCGAGCTCGCCCTGCACCTCGCCGAGGAGGGCGGCGGTCTCCAGCGTGGCGAGGCGGTAGCTCGCGATCTCCTGGTGGGCCGCGTCACGCTCGCGCTTCAGTTCCGCTACTACCTCGGCGTGCTGCGCTTCGACCTGTGCGCGGGCGGTGTCTACCTGATGCCAGAGGCACCAGTGGCCAGTCTCAGGCGCCTCAATCGTGCCAGATGGATACTTCGCGTATCGCTTCACCTTGTCCCACGGGGACGGCTGCGGGGGCTGGGGGCTAGACATGTGCGGACTGCTTGACCAGCGACAGCAGAAACCGAAGGTCGTCTGGCGCGTGCTGAATCAGGTCGGCATTCTGCGGCGACGTAGGGCCGTTCCCGACGTGGCACACATCAGCGTCACCGTCAGGCTTTTCCACGCTGACAAACAGGAACGCCGATGAACCTGACGCCTCAGCACTCTTCACGACTGAGTTCTTGACGTATTCGCCGAGTTCCTCTGGCGTGAGGTCGTCCCCGCGTTCGTGATGCACCATGCGGCAGGCCGTCCACTTACCGGCGGATGCCGCCTCCAATCGCTGCTCAATCGCTGCGATACGCTCGCTGTTATCCATCGTCATCTCCTGCGGGGGCTGGGGGTGTGTCATGGGTGCCTCTACTTGGTCCCGTTCGGCTTCCTGCTCGCGGCCGTAGTAGTCCGCTGCCGCCTCGGCGTTGTAGCGTTCCCGTTCGTCCTGCTCGCGTTCGTCGCTTCTGCTCATTTGGTCCTCACGGGTTCACGGGTGAGCGGCAACCGCCGCGCCTGATCCACACACTGCCGGGCGATCCGTTCGGCCTCAGCGACAGAGATGGGCGCTCGGCTCGGTGCGCCTTCCCAAATCAACGCGGATCGTTCCTCGAAGTCTTCGCGCTCGTCAGGGGTCATCGCGGCTTCTGCGCCATGAAACCGACGCGCTCAACGTGCCCTTCTGCATCGGCGTAAGCCATCTCGCGATACTTCGCAGCGTTCCTCTGCGCGGCTCCAGCGAGTCGCGCGAAGTTGCGACCCCGGCGGTGATGCCAGCGCCACATGACGACGTAGAATAGGAATCTCATCGCATCGCCCCAATCGCCTGCAAAGCCTCATCCGGCGTGCGCCAGATCGGCCACAGGCGTCCCGCGCCGGTTTCAACCTGAGCCGGGGTGAGTTTGCCCTTGCCGGTCTTCACCTCGGCGCCCCACATCTGGCCCCGGTAGACGACGAACAGGTCGGGGGCACCTTTACCCGAGATCGGGATCACTGTGGCGCCTACAGCCTCCAGCGCCTTGCGAATACCCATCTCGGCGGTGTCACGGCGTCGCGCCTGTCCCACGCGTCTCATGCTGTCAACTCCAGCACGTCAGCCGTGCCCCACTGCTGCGCCATCGCCGCCGCAATCCCCGCGTAGGTGCGGCTGCGCTCCTTCCAACGGTTCGGGCCGGGCGGCATCTTGTGAATCCGCGCCTCGCGCCCGCTCACGATGTTGGTCGGCACCAGCAGCGGCAGGTTCTCCAGCCACAGGCAGGTAGCCTTCGTCTCCCCGTGCCCGAACTGCCACGGCTGGATGATCTGCGACGGCTTCCCGAGCGTCGAACGGGTTGACAGCACGCCGATCGGGTTTTCGATGGCGATGCGCGGGATACCGCAATTCCACAGACGCTCCACGAATGCGATGGCTTCAGCCTGCTCCTGCTCGCGGCCCTTGAACCAACGGGCGCCGGCCACGGTCAGGCGCGTGCAGGGCGGGTGAAAGATCGCCAAGTCCCACACGCCATAGAGACATCCCAGCACGTCATCCTGGATGTGATACGGGCTACCGTCTTCGGCCGGCAGCACGTCGCACGACCACGCATCATGCCCGAGCGCGCGGAAGGCGTTCCGCACCGTGCCGGAAAACTCGCAGCCGATAAGGACCTTCACTTGCCCCCCGTGACCGTGCGGAAGTTGCCCACCACCATCCCTCGGGCGAGTTTGGCGCCGGGGCCGCGCTGCATCCGGCGCTGTTCCCGCTCGGCAGCGGCCTTGAAATCCTCAACGCAACTCGGTTCGAGCCACCATGAGCGGGTCGGTTCCTGTGTCTCCTGTCGATGCCGGGTGGATCGAAAGATATGATCGGTATCGGTGGAGGTGTGGGGGTTCATCGCAGCACCCGCGCTTTCACTTCGTCGCGCGCCCGCGTCAGCCGCTCCACAACCCGCAACACCACGCGCTGCCCTGAGTCGAGGTCATAGCCGCAGCCGTCGCACGCCAGGCACAGGCGCACGCCCTCATAATCGTCTTTGTAGCCCTTACCGAAACACGATGGACAATCGATCAATTCCTCGTTCATGCTGCGGCCCGATCCTTTCTGGCGCGCGTGCGCCGCTTCATGGAGTCCACCCCGTCAGCGGGTGTCTCGGTCATCGCCTTCACCGCACTGAGGCACGCCACCAGCACGTCATGCGGCACGCGGCCCGCGATCAACTCGCAGACATCGTCGTGCGGCAGGATGATCGTGTATTCCACGTTCATCGCATCGCCTCCAACAGCCGCAGGGCTTCGTCTCGCGCCGCGTTCAGGCGGGCCATCTGCTCGTGGCTACCGCCCTTGTCCGGGTGATGCTCCACGGCGAGTCGGCGGTGCGCGGCGGTGATGTCGTCCGCCGACGCATTGCGCGTGATACCGAGCAATTCCCACGGGTCGGCCTTCGGCGGCAGCGCGGCGTAACCGGCGAATGCTTGTTCGAGCGTGCCGACGCCGTAGCGGTCGATCCGGCGCAAGGCGTCGATGTGCTGCGCGATCGCCGCGATGTTGTCTGCCACACGGTTCCACTTGTCGCACGCGAGGCAGCGCGGGGCGCCCTTGAGCGTGAAGTAGACCGCCGCGCCACCATCCTGCGGCTCTGGCTGGTTCGACCGTGGCAGGCCATCCAGCCGCGTCTCGATGTTCGTGCTAAGGATTTCCCCGCGCGCACCTAAACGGGCCATCTCGCCTGACAAGCGCTGGATCGCGGCGAACACGCTCAACTGCCCGCCCTTGCTCTTGAAGGCCGCGCGCTGGCGCTTGTGCCGTGGCGTACGCGCCCATCCAGTCGGCCATGCCAGCGGATACCGTGTGTGCTCACTCATGCGGCCCTCCGGGGCTGCTTCTGCTCATCGGCCTGAATCTGCCGCGTGGTCCTGGTGTCGCCCGTGGCCCTGAGACACGCCCGGCACAACGGCCCGTCCTGTGCCCACTTGTCGGGATGGTTGCGACAGGGCTGCTTCGGGGTCATGCTGCGGCCTCCTGCTGTGTCTGCCGACGCCGATAGAAGTGCGCCAGCCGTCCCATACCTCGACTCTTCAGCCGTCGCCCACTGGTGTGCTCGACGCGGCCCTGTGCAACCAGGCGCGCCAGCGTCGCCTCGAACGCGTAATACCCCATGCGGCTGCGCTTGTAGGCCACGGAGAGACTGAGCCAGCCGCCCGCGAGCACGGCCAACACGGCGGCATCGCGCGCGCTATCAGCCACCTTCAACGGTGAGGGTCGCTTGAACATGTCTATCGCTCTCCTGCCTGTGCGTGCTTCCAATCCCGCCCGAGGGACCGGATACTCTCGATCCGATCCGCGAACCGGGGGCCAATCGTCCGCGCCGATGTGGGCACGTCCTCGATCTGCGCCGGCACCGGCTCACCAGCGCAGTCTTCACAGCGGACCTTGCACCAGCCCGGCATACTGATTTCCAGCAACGGCTCACCCTGCTTGATCACCGTCGGGCAGTTGCCGCAGAGGGTGTTCAGCTTCGCGCGGGTCCAGAGCCTCATGATGTCGCCCCGTCGAACAGTCCAGGCTGCACCATCGACAGCAGCACGACCTCGGACACGTCGCGGTGCGTCTCCCACTCGCCGCCGTCTGCCGTGAAGTGGACGGTCACCCGCTCGCGCTGGCGGTGGATGCCAGTCCGACCTTCCACGCCGGCCGTGAGCACTTCCACGACCGTGCCAGTGATGGCCTTCCCGTCGCACTTGAAGCGAACCCACGAGCCCGGCGTCATCGGCGGTCCCACAGTCCGCAGGACTCGCGGAAGGCATCGACGGCGCCAGGCTCCATCGACGCGGCTTTCGGCATCTCGCGGGCGGCAATCTTCACGTTCAGCCGCTTTAGGATGTCCAGCGCCTCGTTCTGCCCGAAGGGCCGGTAATCGCGCGCCTCCGGCATCGGAGCCACCGGCTTAGCCGGAGCGTCCAGAACGCCCTTGCGCTTCGCGTCGAGGTCACGCACGGCCATCGATACCTGATCGGGGTTGTAGCGGATGTGCGCCCGAGAGCAGGCCGTCTTCACGACGTCGAGCAGGTCGGCCATGCTCGTAAACCGTGCCTCCTGCAGCACCGCTGACACCACCCGCACGTAGATGCCGGCGTGCTGGCGCTGGTCCTGTTCGATGTGCTCGCCTTCGTGGCAGCCGCGGCATAGCACCTCGATGTCTTCGGGGAGTTCAGCGCCAGCGTTCTCGTACGTCAGGTGGTGAACTTCCAGCCCCTTACGAGCGCCACAGTGAGAGCACGACCAGCCAGCGAGCTTTAGTGCCTCGTTGCGGCGCTTTCTCCAACCAGGCGAAGCGAGGTATTTCGCGTATTGAGCCTTCAGAGAGGCGGAATCGCGCGGCGCACTCTGCCGCGTGGTTCTAATCTCTCGATCTTCAGAACTGAGCGCCATGAAACACACACCTTCGGATGACTGAACACGACACCGTCAGGAGCAGACGGAGATGCAGACGCAGACGGAGGCCATAGGCCTGCCATTGGCAACGGGATGGCAACCGCATAGGCACTGCCATTGCGTTGTTAGTGCGCGACATCGGTGTCTCCACTACCAGGCTTGCCCCACCGCGACTCCGCTCCGACCTTGCCGGCTGCTGACTTGCGCGCCTTGAACGCTTCGACATCGGCGCGCACCTTCTCGAGCTTCGGGTTCACCAGCCGACCGTCACGAAGTTCGAACTTCATCGACATCGACGTCCAGAGCTTCTGGAACCGCTGGGACGCTACCTTCGGAACGAGTCTGGCGATCTGTTTCACATCAGCCGGCAGTCCGTCGTGAAACCACTGATGGTCGAGGAGGCGGCGGTAGACGCCCTCCTCCTCGTAGGTCATCAGCTTCACTTCCTCGTCCATGTCGAAGTCGCGCGGGTACCACTGGTAGGCCGGCGCGCGCTTCCGCTCTGGTGCGGCCATGACTACGCGCCAGCCTTTCCGACGATCTGCCACAGCGTGCGCTTGGTCGCGCGTCCGCTCTCCCACAAGCGTTCGACTTCCCCGACTTCCACGAGTTCAGCGGCGAGGCACTTCTTCAGTGAGCACACCGACGCGATCGGAAAGCCGGAAACCTGGGCCATCTCCTGAAGCGTGCGGGGCTGCTTCCATAGGCGGCGCAGCGTGTCGATCTTCCGCTGCCTATCAGAGAGGGCGGCGACGGCACCGGATGCGCTGGTACGCCTCGTGCGGGCCGTGGAGCCACGGTAATGGGCTGGCGCTTCGAGCCCGAAGAGTGGCATCGAAATCTCAGGCATGGTTCGGCCTCGCTCGGTAGACTCCGCGGCGGATGCGCGAGATTGTTGTTGGGCTATGTCCGGTTATCTTTGCGACGTGCTGAAGCGAGCCGTGAACAGCCAGGACCATGCGGACCTCTGACCGCGTGAGTTCGCCCACCCGCCCACTCCAGTTGCGGTGTCGCCCTTTTTGGACTGCATCGCGGATGTTGTCGGACGCTGTCCCGAGAAAGAGGTGGGCGGGGTTGACACACTTAGGGTTGTCGCACTTATGGCAGACGAAGCCTGATGCTAGTTCGCCGTGATGCAATGCATAGGCGAGACGATGCGCAAGCACTGTCCTTCCGCCTGTCAGTCTCTGTTGCCCATACCCGCGATTCGTGAACGATTTCGTCCACTCCCAACAGCCACTCTCGGTCACCTGATGCCATTCATGGAAGTGTTCACGAACGTAGGCACCAACAGGGCCTATGCCGGGTAGGTCCACAGCGGTCGCATCTCTCACGAACCTTCCGTTTGAATCGATTTCAGGCATGGCGTTACCCTGTGATCCGATCCGCCGCGGCCCTGAAGCCTTCCGCGTCGATGCTGATGTCGACGTCCCATGTTTCCGCGAGCGTGTGGAGGACCGCAAACTGCGACACGCCGCAGGCTTTCGCCGCCGCCACGAGCGCGCAGATGGCGAGCGCGACATCCCGCTTGGTCACCTCCGCGTAGCCGTCTGCTTGGGTCGATGAGGGATGGTTCACGGCTGCACCTCGAGTCCGTGCGCGCGAGCCGCGTCAACGACCTGCTCAGGCGTCAACTTCTGCGGCATGGCGTCGAGCCAGTGGATCATCACGTCGCGGCCGTTCTTCACGGCGTAGGCGATCACGGCGTAGCGGGCCAGTTCGACGATGGCGGTGGTGATGGCTTCGTTCATACGATCCTCACAACTTGAAGGCGAGCGCCGCGCGGTCGCCGTGAATGGTCAGGTGTTCGTCGGCGTTGCCGGTGATGTCGATCTTCCCGGCGTGAACCATCGCGTGATGGCTGGCACACAACGAACAGATGTTCTCGCTGCGCCACTTTCCGCCCTTGCTGCGGTACGTGATGTGGTGCAGGTGGTCGGACTTCTCCTTGCAGCCGGGCACGACGCACTTACACTTGTCGCGCCGCTTCACCTGCTCTCGGCAGATGCGCTCCTGCTGCTCTTTATCGAGCCGCTTCGCCCGCTTATCAACAGCGCGCGGCGTGCCCTTCGGGATGGCGAACAAGCTCCAATCAATCGGCATCGCGTTCCTCGAAGTCCCCCGCGCGCATCAGGCACGGGCAGGGGCTGTCCTCTTCCCCGTGGAGATTGCGTGCGGTGTAGGTCACGACGCCTTCGCCGTGGCACGTCTCGCAGTTCGGATCGGCGCGGCGCTTGCGTTCGCGGATGATGTAGGCGCGATCAATGGGGCGTCCCATCTCAGTCCCCCACCAGTGGCGCAGACGGCTGCGGCTGCTCGTAGGCCCGTTTCAGGGCCAGGAGGACCGCGCCTGGGCCGTGCTGGTCGAATACGTCGCGCACCGGAAGGGCATCGACACTCCAGCCGTCAATCAGTTGGCCCGCGACAGTCCGCAGCACCTGAGCTGCCTGCGCCTGCGGTGAACCACCGCGCACCAACTGTTCCTCGATGTCGAAGCGCAGCACCGCCGCCAGCGCGTTCACGGCGTGCGCGTACAGTTCGTCGTCGGCGCGTTCTGCCACTGAGGGCGGCTGTTCGTAGGTGTCTCGGTTCTCGTAGAACGTGCGGTTCATGCGGCCTCGCTTTCGCCGGGGAGTGGGATCACACAGCCGTGTTCGACAGCGGCCCACGTCACCAGCCATTCCATGTACTGCGCGGTTTCCTTCGTGTTCTGGTCGCCGGTATGCCGCACGCGCGGTAACTCTCGACCGAAGCGCGGGTCGTAGTCCGTGCCGTAGCACTCGATCAGGCACTGGTAGTGGAGCGCGTCGTATTCGTGCTCCATGTAGCCGAGGTGTTCCGCGAGGATCGGAATCGCGATCCCGCGAATCCACCGCAACTGCTGGATGCTGCGCTTGCTACGCCGCACCCGGACGGTCAACTCCACCGGCTTACCGGCGAGCGCCTGGAGATAGCGGCGTCGGCGCTGCGCCTCGTAGCCGTCCAGCTCCAAGCGCCCATCGCTCGTCACAGAGCCGCGAAACACCGGGACCGCATTCATGCGACGGCCTTACGCTGGCCGGCGTTGAACTTGTCGCGGCACGCCTGACACTTCGCCCTGTCCCGCGACTCATCGCCACAGTCCACACAGAGGCCGAGTCTCCGCATGTCCTGATACCGCGCCTTGAGATAGGCCGCGTTGTCGTAGGCAGTCCCGCGCGTCGGCATCTACGCTGCCGCCTTCTTCGGCGTCACCTTCGCCAGCATCAGATCCAGCGCGGGGCGGTTGTTGGTTTCGAGGTAGTGCCGGTGTTCCGGTTTGCTCTTACCGTAGGTCGCACGGAAGGCGTCTTTCGTAACGCCGCTCGCCGCGTGCGCCTGCATGTCGGCCAACCAGTCGTCGTAGCCGTCCGGCACATTCGTCGCCTGCGGCTTGCGGGTCGCGGTGCCCTTCACGGCGGCGTTGCCGTCGTCGTCCTCGTCCGCCATGTTCCAGGCGGCTTTGATGCTGTAGCGGCGGGCGTAGCTGACGGCGCTACCGAACCCCTGCGCGTCGTTCTTGCTCGCCGGGATGTAGAGCGGGTCAAACTGCACCCACTGACCGGACTCGTGGACGATGAGCGTCGAGACGCTGACACCGGCACTGTCGCTGCTCGGCTCCTGCAACGTCACGAGTCCGTGCGCGATTCCCGCGGCATCCGCCGCGTCGATGCACTCGGACAGGTCCGCATACTTCGACTTGAAGTGCGGATTCGTGCTGTCCTTCTTCGGCCCCTTCATGGCCTGCCGCGCCTTCACGATGGCGGGCCAGAGCTTGTCGGTCTGTTCGCTGGTCTTCATGCGGGGTGCCCCCACGGCGCATCGGCTGAAATGACCGCCACGACTGGCGCGGCGTGCTGGTGATGGACCGTGGCACGCTGGCGCGGCGTGAACGGGACAACCTTTGGGCGTTCCAGTTCCAACACGGCACGGTCCACGTAGGTATGGCGCGTCTGATAGTCGAGGGAGCGCCAGGGCGTAGCGACGCGACCAGATGCGGCCACGTCAGCCAGATACAGTTCCTGAGCGCGACGGCAGGCGAGCGCGACGGTGGCAAGGTTCACGACGCCCTCCGCTTCTGGTAGTCCGAGAGCTTGACGACGGCCTTCAAGTTCTCGCGGGCCACGTTGAGCGAGATGGCGGCGTTCTGCTGGCGCGTCTTCTGCCGCACGCGCACCTTGGCGCCCATCGCGAACAGGTAGCCGGCGATCAGCAGTGACGCGAAGAAGCCGAGCACCACGAAAGGTTCATCGGACCAGATGACGAAGAATGTCTCCAGCATCAGCGTCGCGCCTCCACCATCAGCGCGATCAGTTCCCGCGCCTCGCGCAGATCGCGGATCAAGGTCGGCAGGTAGATCGGGGAGGTGTCGTCCATCTGCGCCTCAATGTCGCGGAGGTCAGCGTCGCTGAGCGATGGACGGGGTCGTTCTGGCGTCGATCGTGCTAAGGTTTGCGTGTCGGACATGCCTGACTCCTCTTCAGTCGGGTCGGTCTGCTGGCTCCGGAGCCCTCACTCCGGAGCCTTTTTTCGTTAGACGGTGCTTGACTTGCCGAACGTGCGGTGTCGTTCCTTGCCAATTTCCTTCGCGCGGAACACCAGCGGCATGCGACGGTCCTTCGCGCCGTGGTTGTAGATGGCCTCGATCTCTTCAAGGCATCCGTCCTGCGTCGTTCGACGCTTCATTAGGCCGACGTACATCCCGAGGCGATGAAGGAACACGGCGGGCTGAAACTCGGGCACTCGCAGTGCCGCTGAAACGGCGCTGACGAAGCAGCTCGATGTCGCCCACGGCACGCCGAGTTCGCGGCATCGGTCAGTGATGGCAACGACGGCAAGGGCGTGGGATTGGTCTTTCGCAGCCTTGAACGTGCCGTCCTTGATCTGACGAATCTTGTTGGAGCTGCCGGCGCTTTCACCACCGATGAGACTGGCCGCTGCTCCAAGCGGCAACTTGTGACGCGCCTGGAAGTCGAGCACCATCGCGCAGTCTTCATTGCCAGCCGCCGCTCTGGCGAACGTGAAGTCGTCGACAGACCACGCCTGTCTCCCAGCTTCGAGGGAGAAAAGATCGGTGTTCGATGAATCAACCACGTACCAGAGACCGATGCCGAGGCGCTTCGCGCAGTCGAATCGATGGTGGCCGCGGATGATCTTCAGCTTCCCTCCGTCCGTCCGAACGCACTGCACTGGCGATGACGGCATGAACCCGAACTTCTTCATCGATGCCAGCAACACCGAATCCTCATGCTGGCGCCGGTTGTGTTCGTGTGTCTCGAAGAGGTTGTAGTCGCGGGAGAACTGGAGCTTCGGTTTATCGTGATTCGTGTTCATTGAGCCATGCCCTCACATGGTTGAACGCTTGCGCGCGTTCGGTGTCGTCGTCTCGGATCTCTGACAGCTTCATCACGGCGATGCGGGCGAACTGCATCCCGTTGCTCGGCGCGCGCACCTCATGCTGTTGATGCACGTACACCTCGTCGAACACCTGCCGCGATTGCACTGGCGCTGCGGCTGGTTCTGATGGACGCGCGGGTCGTGACGCGGGGTAGCTCTTTCCGTCTTTGCCGGTGACCCTGTCGGGCAGGTGTAGGGTGTCCGACACCTGACGCCTGATGTCGTTCACGTAGTCGTAGTTCACACCAACCTGCTCGGCGATCTGGCGGGCGCTGCGCGATGGGAATGTGCTGACTGCCAGCACAATCGCGTGCCGCTTGTCGCCAGCCGTCATCCGGTGACCGTTCGCCTTGTTGGCACCAAGCGCGAACCACAGCGCGTCCTCTTTGGTGCCAGCGCGCACATCGGCGTCGATGTCAACGAACCCGTTCCGCTGCGCCGCCTGCATACGGTGGAAGCCGTCGGCGAGGTAGTAGATGACCGAGCCATCTGTCCGGCAGCAGCCATCCGCGAACAGCACCACGGCCGGAAACGCGACGCCTTCAGACATACGCTCGGCGTACTCGCCAACTACCTGCTCGTTGATGGCTTCGCGGATCTGCGTGCCCGCGTCGAACGCAATCGAGTCGAGATTGATTTTCGGCATTGGCTATCGATGCGAACTGTGGCGATTGAGCGCGTCCGCGTTCCGAGTGAGCACCCAGCCCACCAGCCCCACGCCGCACAGCACCACGAACCAGAGCACGCCGAAGATGGCGAAGCCCGCGATCACCGTGTCGGTGAGGCTCACGAGTGCACCCGTTCCGCCGCGCGGGCCAAGCCTTCCGCCAGCACGATCCGCCGGTTCAGATCGCGCAGGTCGCGGGCGTAGTCGTCGTGGACCATCGCGAGTTCCGCCTTGACGCGGGTCAGCACGTCGCGCGTCTCGTCGTGGAGTCGCACCGACCCGTCGTAGGCGTCCTTCCACCGGGAGACGAGCCCGCGCTGGATCAGCGCGAAGGCCACGGCACCAGCCAGGAGGATGAGCAGCAGCGCGATGGTGAGGGCCATGGTTACGCGCTCCTCTCGACAGCCTTCAGGGTGGGTGGCGGCTGAATCCCCGCCTTCACATCGAGCAGATCCGCGAACTCCTGCGCCAGCGCGCTCCGCAACGCCGTGGCGAGCGACGGCCGGTTGCCCTGGGTCGGAAAAATCAGACTGACTTCGGGCGCGGCCATCCCTGCGGCCATGCTAGCGG
>ERZ650310.472-NODE-472-length-11964-cov-5.119573_pt1 | contig 11964 bp, 12 predicted proteins | sample MGYA00376246_ERZ650310 | MGnify/ENA primary metagenome ERZ650310 (study PRJEB26733, sample SAMN07839286) | wastewater metagenome | biome: small river; feature: stream; material: water | place: USA: North Carolina | collected 2016-03-01 ...
AAATATTTCTTTTGTTATTATAAACATATTGAACAATATGCGTAACTTTGATCAATTTGCTCGTCTAGTTGATGATGAATGTGCACTTGTAACTAGAGAATATCAAAACCAATCTATTGGCGATTACATGCTTTATAACTCTTACGTCACCTCACAATGCAAGAAAGACAAGAAAGAATTTGACAACTTTGTTTCACAAAACCCCAACATTCGATTCAAGGATGGGTTTGGCTTCCTTAATGGATGTGTTGTAGATACTGATTCTGAACTTAGAAATGGTGCTAAGTTTACCAATGAAAAAACAAAAAGCCAGCTTTGCACTCGTTGGAACCAAGCAGTACCATCATATAACAAAGGTGGTTTGATTGTCAATGTTGATAGTCGTATGAAATTGGCTGAAGATACTTCTGCTCTTCGTGATTGCGATCGCCTTACCGAAAAGGACTTCAATAGGTTTATCCCTCTAACCCCTTGTCTTGCTCAAAGCATTCAAAACCCTGAGAATATCATTCCTAAATGGCAATGGGGAGGTAGTGCATCACGACAATATGTTCAAGACAATCAATATCTCGAACAATGTGGTTTTATGAATGATGGTCAAGCATGGGTGAGAAAGTAAAAATATGTAAGTATAAAAATTGAATATTGTTTCCTTATTTCTTTTTCTTGTTAACATACACACTCTGATAGAATGGAAGTTCTTCCACATCAGGTCCTAGCAAAGATATGCTCTGTTACCAATGATGATACAATATTTAGCCTTGCTTGTACTTGTAAGTCTTATCAAAGAGCAGTAAATATTGCTAAGAATGAGATTATATTTCAACGTAACAATGAAGTGTCATATGGATTAAATATTCTCAGAGAAGCAATACCTGACTTCAGTATTGTTCCTTATGACATATATAACTTCAAAAACGTAAACATTATAGAAAAATACATTGGGGAAAATATCAATTGTATTGGACATACTTATCACGTTTCATCTGACGAGAATGTCATACGCTTTACTACATACTATTTCAACCCTGAGCTCTTGGCAAATGACTTAATGACATCTGTTAGAGTTAAAGGTGACATACTTAGGCTTACATTTGAGTTTCATACCCTGCGCTCTTTTTGTGACAATCTAACTGATGGTTTTCTGAATTCTTTACCTTCCGATGATGACGGGTACAAGGAGATATTGTCGTGCTTTGTTCCGTATGTCTATTTTAGGTTATTTCCATTTTCAAATATTATTCTTAAAATGCAACATGTTGGAGATATTGACATAAAAACTACGTTTGTGAATTTCGATAACCATCATAAAAGCATTATAGAAAACCTTACATTTAGGAGGCATGATGTTGTGTTTACTCATGCTATTATTCCAGATATGCTTTGTGCCAACCTTGCAATAAACACATCTACAAATTCTTGTTTGTTTCAGGTAAGCCCATCTTTCATATCAAAAGGCTTTGTCATTGTTTTGAAGACAAATGGAAAAAATATAAAAAAACCATATAATGTCATAAAGTCTGTTGAAATTACTTTATATGATAAAAGCTCACCAAGTATACCTACAATATCATTCTCATTTGATTCAAAGCATTTATTGGTAGAAAGACTAAAAAGAAAGGGTATGTACAACCTTGGATTTCAATTAAACAATGATTGCCTTTACATACCGATAAGTAATGTAAATTTTACATATGCATCACAGACTGTATTTAAATTTATATTTCATAACTGTAATATTAACCTATTAGCTGATGTTGTTTACTTTAGTGATAATATGATAATGAATACACATGGGTTTGGTTCAAGATTTTATTGGTAATAAATAATGTTATTATTTTTATATTTCTAATATAATAAAATGAGTTTTACACGCTTACAATATGATACATGTGAGTATAAACAAGAGTTAAGTGATAATGTTTCTGTTCTTGGATATCTTCTTGACCCTGTTAAATATAACCATTGCACACCTTGTCGTTCAGAACTTGGACTAGTTGGTGGAAACAATGTTAGTCAAGCCAAAGGCAACTTAGTTGAACTTGAGAATGACCTGTTTGGAATTAATAGAGGGCACTCTCGATGTGGAATAACTCGTTATATCCCACGCGACGATAACAAAGTACAAGGAAAGGATTTATGGAAAGATACGAAGTTTCCAGTTGTGGATACCACACCTAAGCATCTACAATCATGCCAGTTTTTCAACACTCCAAAATTGCCTCAATCTCCTCAGCTTCAACCATTTGTTTGTTCAAAAGCAAAGTAAAAAAATTTATTCAATATGATTTGAATCACAAATTATGTCTTTGAGTGGCAAGGACTGTGAGACAAATTTCACAGGCATTATTCCTGTTTCAAATGAAGCTTCACATACGTGTGTCCACATTGAACAATGTGTATCTTTATACAACTTTGTATTTTTATATTCTGGGTAATTTGGTCTTATTTCCTTAATAACATTTTCAATCTTTTTTATATCTTCTTTATCCTTAAAACATACAAAAGGGTACTTTGGTTCAACCACTGGTTTATCAAAGTCCATGGAAATGTTATACTGGGCCAAGTACTCTGCTGCAGATTTCATCTTTAATCGAAAGTGAGCATTTTGAAATGAGCTTATTATCAAATTTTGTTTTAACTTACAAGTTATTATATATAATTTTTTATTTTGCTAATATAATATAAAATGAGCCTGAATGCTTTGAAATATGATGATTGTGCTTATACCCACCAATTAAGAGAGAGCATTAGCCCAGGTGACTATATGATTGCAACTCCTCGCCCTTGTAATCCTTGTTTTGTAGTGAATCCTGGTGTGTTTGTTGATAGATTTGGAGCTTCGCTGTGTGAAAAGGAACTTATTGATGTTAGTAGTGAACTGTTGAACATTACAAGGAAAGCATCAGATTGTCCTTCAAAGAAGTATTTGCCACGTGCTGAACCATTTTGCAATGCTACACATTACAAGGAATGTTCTTTCCTTGTTCCAGAAGAGACACTTATAAGCAATCCAAAATGTACAGGTAAGGAGACCACTGTTAATAGGTGGGAATGGTTATGTCGTAATCCACAAGATAAGGCATTGATGCCTTTTGACTGGTTCATTGCAAATAGAACAATAGCTAGAGATAATCATCGACCTCTGATATGCAAGCCTTTGGAACAAACATTGGCATTACCAACTGCTGAAAAAAAGAAATGTAAAAACTACATGGATGAACAATTCCAAGAAGGAGAATGGAAGAATAGAGTGCCAAAACAACAACCACAAAATTTTGGCAGTGTATTCCTATCAACTTGTAATAAAGTGCCTAATCTTTAGGTTATTCGTCATTTAAAATAACATTCAAGTTTGCTAAATCTCCATAAAGTTCTTTGGCTTTTACATTATAAGCTTTTGCAGCATCTATTTCAGTCTTGAAAGTGCCAAGATTGTATTGCTTATAATTCTTTGAAATTATAGCTCGCCACATATTTTTTTGTGCATACCAATAAACACCATAGTATTTACTTGAAGAGCTTTTTGTTTTTGTTTTGTTGTGTGAATTACCAGATATAGTATTTAAGCGTAGATTACACAACCTATTATCGTGTCTCACATTATTTATATGATCTATCACATTGTCTACAGGTATTTCACGGACATGCTTTTTATACAAATATTGATGCATAAGAGTTTCCACACCATCAATCATTCCAACAACATATCCATGTATATTCACCCACCAGTTCCTTAGAGATAGTTCATGCCATAATTCATTATCTACAATTATTTCTTTGTCTTGTCTTGATGTTATGACAGCTAAACCATCAGTGTTAGTTGGTATGGTTTTACTGTAATGTTCGTCAAGTTGACTCTTATCAAGCTCTTCAATTCTTTTCCTGAATTTATTTAATTCTTTCATTGCATCTTCTTGTGAATCGAAGTATGAAGATTGCAATTTGAGACCATGTTTTCTACTATGAATTTGTGCAAAGTATTTGTCACAATCTTTGATTTTTCTTAGGTATAAACCTGTTGGTAAGTCTTTGTGTTTTCTTTCTTTATTCAGGAAATTGTCGAGTGTGTACTGAGAGGTTGCTTCTTCAAATGATATAATATTGTTCGTTTTTGCTCCTTCTCCATATACAAGATGTGCACATATATCATACTGCTTTGCTGCTTCTATTTCTTCTTCATGTCTTCCTAAATTGTATGACCCACAAGCTGCTTTATATTTATTAGTGTTTTTTACTTTCGTAACACCTATATACTTACTAGTTTTGTTTGCTACATTTGCATTTTTATTTTGTGAGTTTTGTTTTTTTGTAGCATGTCTTAGATTTTCTCTTCTATTATCCAATCCATTACCATTTATATGATCTACAACCATACCTTCTTCTGGTTTTCCAATTATTAAATGATGTAACATCACGTTTTTTTTGTTTATCTTTGTGGAAGCATACTTATTACGTTCACCTATTAGATGCCATTTATAATCAGAAACTTTCTCAAAATCTTCTGGTGAAACAATTGTTTGTGCAATGACATCACCAACACGATTTTTCATAGGAATTGAATGAGATGCCATTATGTTCAATGTTATTCACAATACTCTAATAAATGCTTAAATCAATTTTAACTATGAGATACAATAATTTAATTTCTTTTTAATTATTATATTGAAATATGCCTCAAGACAAAAAGAGATCTTTTACAATTCAATCTAGTGAAATTGGTTTTGCTGGGGGTAACTACAAGAGTGATGCTCCAGGAAAGGCCGCCAAAAAAGCAGCCAAGCGTATCTTTAAACTTATTGAAAGTGAAGCAAAATATCATTCATTTGCATCACACAAAATGATTAAATTTTTCTTAAGGGAGAAAACACAAGGTTCAGACAAAAAAGTGTATGTTTATGAGACCTCTATGGAGAAACTCAAAACACCCAAAGTTGTGATGGTCAAATCACCTAACGATCCTTCAGCTGATGAGAACGGTATGGTGAAGTACACTGTCACCAAAGAAATCAAGGTATCAACTTGCACTCCTCCTAACCCTTAGATATAACTTTTATTTATTTATTTTACTTAGACGATATCATATTATTACAAACAATAAATATATCCCTATAACATTATAGAAGTACAATGGAAGGATACTGTGTTATGTGCAAGTGCAAGCAACAAATGGAAGCAGCAAAGGAGAAGAAGACTTCTAATGGTAGGCTTATGATGTCAGGTACTTGTAAGAAGTGCGGTACAAAGATGAATGTCTTCATAGCCAACAAGTCCAAGTAATCACACAATAGTTTATGTTATTTGTTCCTTTTTATACAATGCTGTGAATACAGTATCATTTTTGTTAAGAATTTTATTGTGTAAACATTATGAAAAAAAATTATTATAATGTATTAAACATGATAGAGTTATACATACTAGGAACTTTATCCGCTATGGGGTATCTGTTAAATAAATCTAGTTCACCTGTGACTACTAACAGTAAGACTGTCAATAAACATGAAATTCCATCGATGGATACCATATATTCTGCAAATCACTTTGAGAAAGCTAAGGCAATGGAAGAAAGAAAAGCTGCCAAGGTATTTGAAATGGCCAAAAACCCTACCAGAACCAATGTTATATCAAAGAACTATGGTAGTATGAAAGGAGATGAGTTTGTTTCTAACAAAAAGTTCAAATCACTATCAGGTGATTTCTTAGAAGCTGAACAATTTACACACAATAACATGGTTCCTTTTTTTGGAGGAAATGTGAAGCAAAATATTGATGATGGTGCTAGTAAAACCATTCTAGAAAACTATACAGGAGTTGGTGAATTGTTTCAAAACAAGAAAGAACAAGCGTCAATGTATGACAAATCCAAGGACTTTGGTTACGTAAATGGTATGGGAAATCAAGATGATTTCTATAGGGAACGTATGGTAGAGTCAAGGAACAAAAATAATGTTGTTCCTATTCCACAAATCCGTGTAGGTCCGGGTGTCGGTAAAGGTTATGATGCGGGACCAACTGGTGGGTTTCATCAATTTGACGCACAAGACATTGCAATGACATACTACAAACCTGTAGATGATCTTCGTACTGCAAACAAACCAAAGACTACATTTGAAGGAAGAACATTAGATGGTCAAAAGGAAAAACTAAGGGCTGAGGCTCCAAACCTTGTAAAGAACCGTGTAGAGACGTTTTATGAAAAAACCCCAGATATGTTGTTCAAAACAACAGGAGCATATACTAAACCAGCGGATATCCCAGAGTTCAATGTCAAAACGACGAATCGTTTGGAAACAACAAGGGAAGAGATGGGTAATGCAGGTGTTGCTGTTAGCCGAAGGAGACTTGATGAAGAACATGTAAAACCTTCTAGTCGTCAACAACTAAAGGAATTTGGCCTTCGCAACACAGCCCTTAATGCATATGGAAAGGCGGAGAAAGACGACTTTGGAAAAAGTAAAATCCTTGTGTATAACAATGAACGAGATATTACCACAACTCGTGTGTATCAAGGCAATGTGACATCCCTTATCAAAGCAATTGTTGCCCCTCTTCAAGATGTAATGCGTATAAATAAGAAAGAACACGGAGTTGATAATCCAAGACATTTTGGAAATGTGAATGTGCAAGTTCCAGACAAGCCAACAATGTATGATCCCAATGATATTGCAAGAACAACTATCAAGGAAACTTTGTTGCATGATGAAATGGGTACTGGAACTGTTTCAGGGCCTAAGAAGTTGATAGTATATGACCCAGATGAGATTGCAAAAAAGACACTCCGTGAAACCTTGGACAGTATGGATTATGAAATGAACATTGGAGGTGGCACTTATAAGGGTGTTGTGTATGACCCGGATGAAGCTGCACGAACTACAATGAAAGAAACACTTGTTGAAGAGACTCATGATGCTAATATTGATAGACTTGAAGGCTTAGGAGCATATGTCAATGATTACATTGCAAAAAATACTCAAAAACAATTTGTGAGTGACAATGATTACATTGGTATTGCAAGTAAAGAAAATGGAGATGCATATAAAACAACCGAGTATGATGCAAAGAATGTACAAAGACAATTTTTGAGTGACAACGATTACTACGGTGTCTCTACCTCATCATATAACAAGAAAGCAACTTCAAGTGAAGATATGCAAAATGCAGTTATTACAGAAAGGAAAGAGGTCACACTTTTTGGCCGTGAACCAACAAAAGAAGGTAAAAAAATAACAAATGGTGGAGAATGTGTCAATCTTGGAGTAAGAAAGATGGAATGTGATACAACAACTGTAAGAGCAACTGGCAATGCAGATAGACTAATTAATCAACATGTCCAAGATAGGACAGACATAACCTTTACAAGAGATAGATCTTACCAACAAGTTCCTGATAATCGTATAGATCCAACATTATTGAGGCCTTTCTTAGAAAATCCTTATACACAATCATTGACAAGTGTATATTAGATTACCAAGAAGAACAAAAAATAAATGTGTTAATAATTATATGAAAATGGAATCCAAACTGATATGGCCCTTGATTATTATAGTATTGATTGCTATATTATCAAGTATTTTGAAAGTCAAAGAAGAGTTTCGAAACAAAAGAAAGGGTAGAAGAAATACAAAAGCATCAACTGTAAAGGTAAAAGGCACATTAAAGGTGGAAAATAACAATTCAAGGGGCAAGACATTCTTGAAATTACAAGATAATAATGTAGTTGTACCAAATGATGCATCTATAGAGTTTGGGTCAGGTGTTAATGGCAAAGAGATTAATGCAGGAAAAATTCGATACGGTGGTTGGGATGGAGGTGCTTTGAATATTGTTGGTGCAGGTGGCAATGGGGTAAACCGCAACGTTCGTGTTTGGGACAGATTACAAGTTGGCTCACTTGATGTTCAAGAGGATGGATGTATTGGCTACGGACCGGGTAAGAAGTTCAAGTTTTGTTTCCAAACTGATGGAAATGTTGTACAGTACAAAGACGCAAAACCAGTATGGGCTACTGGTATACCATCTTAACAAATTCTACAACAATAATAAGTACGACAACTAGAAATCATATAAGGTGATATAAATCATATAACTTATTGTAGGTAGTCTCTAACATTCAATTAAGTTGTAGTAAAAATGCTTAGCACAAGGGCTCCATGTGTGTCAAAATCATTTGCGGAAGTAAAGCAACGCAAATGTGTCATTGCAAGATTTGGTATCACATATGATAAATCTGGTGTAAGTATCGACAGGGGAAACGAATTTGTACGAAGGATAGTCAAAATGAACCCTACAATTGGAGGGTTTTCTGGTTCAATGCCATTTGGTGATGGGTTTTTAGTAGCATCAACCGACGGTGTTGGGACAAAACTAAAAATAGCTACAGCTATGGAGAAATATGATACTATTGGTATTGACTTAGTAGCAATGAGTGTTAATGACATTATTACATGTGGTGCAAATCCTTTGTTCTTTCTTGATTATATGGCAACTGGCTATCTTGATGTAGATATAGCAGAAACCTTAGTACAAGGAATCAATGAAGGATGTAAGATGTCAGATTGTGTGTTGCTTGGTGGAGAAACGGCAGAAATGCCAGGATTTTATAGAACAGGGGACTATGACCTTGCAGGGTTTGCTGTTGGGCAGGTAAGTCAAAGCAAATTGGTTGATGGCAAAAAAATCAAAAAAGATGATTATATTGTTGGTATTCCATCATCTGGTCTCCATTCCAATGGTTTCTCACTTGTAAGAAAAGTTATTAGTAATCGTCGCATCAATTTGTATGGGAAATGTTCATGGAGTGACAAGGAATCAACAGTTGGAAATGAACTATTGACACCAACTAGAATTTATGTCAAAGAAATTCACAAGCTTTTGAGTAAAGTGAATGTCAAGGGTATGGCTCATATTACCGGGGGTGGTATATCTGAAAATGTACCTCGTATGTTCCCAAAGTACAGTAATTTAGGTGCCGATATCTTTAAAGGATCATGGGAAATTCCTGAAGTATTTAAATACATTCAAAAGAATGGGTATGTTAGCGAAAATGAAATGTGTAGAGTGTTCAACATGGGGATTGGGTTTGCTTTAGTGATTGATAGAGAACAAATGAGTAGTGTTCTTGATGTTTTTCCAGATGCTCGTGTGATTGGAACGGTTGTTCAAGGAGTAAAAGGAGTTGAATATGTGTAACGCGTACCAATTTCAAATATCATTTTGTATGTAAAAAGATAAGATGGATAATAATTATCTTTTGCAATCTAGGAGATCAGAGTATCTAAAAAAATTTCAGAAAACCACCACACACCTTTTTATTGAAGGGGTTTATAGTATTTACAACAATGTTAAGAAAAACAACAAATCAAAACGTTTATTGTTGAAAGAGTTTCAACAGTCAATGGTAGATGTGTCAAGATGGTCACAAGATATTATAACAACTGAACACCAAAGATTTAAGAAACAGTCTCCTGTACTTGACAGACTTATAAGAGGTATCTTTGATTTAGACATTGTTATCAAGAAAGATTTATGTAAGAATGCCGAAGATTTCATACCACAACCTTGGGACTTTGTACATCAATGTTACTTGAACATTGCACGAGCGTTATGGAAACAACCATTCTTGTTATACGATGTTAATATTGACAAATTAACCATACAACAAAACAAATTGAGAATTGAAAAAATAGTTTACTTGTGTATACAAGATACATTTACACAGTATATACGATTAGATATTGAACATGATGATGTATCTAACGTTGATTACACAGTACAACATAGTAACTTGGATATTGTATTAGAAGAACATGATCAAAAGAATCTAGAGTCTTATGGTGACAACAACGACATTATATGTAGGGACGAAGATGATGTTGGCACTGTTTTCATGTCTCCATGTAATGATAACTTCAAGGAATTGGATTATGAGGTTAACAAAAGTCTCCATGAGACTATCAGCCTGGATGGAACACAAAACCACGATCATATTCAATCTGATAATGATTTTGAAGAATATGTCAATGTTGATGATGGTGTAAGTGATGATGTATTGGAATTGGATGATGAAAACAAAAGTATTGAAAAAGAAGATGACATTGTTATGAGTGATGTTGAAGATATTGAAGATATTGAAGATATTGATGATGCTTATGAAACAAAATCGTTTCATAGCGAAGAAGTAGGTGATGTTGACAGTGTTAAATCAGAAGAGTTATTTGTTTCACGTGTTGACACTGAATCTGAAATACACGATAATAATAATATATTACATCATGATGATAACAAAATACATCATGATGATAATATAATACATTACAATGAAGAAATAAAGAACATATTTATTGGTGAAAGGAATAGAGATGAGCTTGTCAATGAGAAAGAAATCAATCATGATACCCTGTTAGAAATGTCACCTGACATTAAAGTAGTTACTATTGATGATAACAAGGTGAGACTTATGTCAAGGAAAGATGCGTTATTGAACATAAAAAAGAAAGTTAAGTCATCAATGCACCACAGCAAAGAATTAGAAAATTCAAGGTATGAAAGGTACGGAGACAGGTTGAGAGTCGAAAGAAAAAACATGTCGTTCTTTTGATAAAACAATTATGTTTCATAAGTATTAAAATGAATGCTTTTATTTTTGCTTTAGTTGTATCGGCAACGGTTACCGTATGCTTACTTGTGATTAAACATGCTGAAAATAATGAACCAAACAGTAGCTTTGGAACTAAAATTTTTATTATCACTTTTCTGATTGTGTTTGTTTGTCATAGCTACTTGACAAGTAGTGATAACACGCTAATTCAGGATATTGATATTGGAGAGCCACCTTTCTAATGTAATAAATGTCATAGTAGTAAAAATATATAATAATTTAAAAGATGGAAGGAATAGAACTTGACTTTTATGCATGCATCACATCGCATGTGTACTTTAAGATATTCTTTGTTTTGGTGTTTGGTATCATATTGACATTTGTTGATGAGATTGAAATCTTGAAACACAAGCTGTCGCTGTATATTGTTTTGTTGATATTGTTGATGATCATCCTTACGAGCATGGATGATTATGGATATGGTGTTATATTGTTTCTAATGATATTGTTTGTTTTATCATACAACATTCATATAACAAAGAAAAACACAAAAACCAAAACATTTATGTCAGCTTAAATTTATAATATTTCATTTTTGTTTATTAAGTTATTGTCAAGAAACTATATAAGTCTTATCACATAGTATAATTTACAACCAACTTGATATATATTGACTATTAGTATACATATTATGGCAGAGGTTGACAGTGGTAATACAGCATGGATTCTTATGTCTTCAGCTCTTGTTATGTTAATGACTCCAGGTCTTGGATTTTTCCATGCGGGTATTACGGGAAGTAAAAATACAACTAACACATTGTTAATGTCAATGATGACAATGGCGCTGGTAACAGTGCAATGGGTACTTGTTGGATATTCTTTCTCATTTGGAAAAGGGACGTCTTTATTGGGTCATTTTGATTGGGCAGCTCTTAGAAACATGGGTACTGACGTTAGTGAAATTTATGGAGTAGGAGTTCCTCACCTCGCATTTGTTTCCTTTCAAAACATGTTTGCACAGATTACACCCGCACTTATTAGTGGCTCAGTGTTAGGACGAATGAATTTCATGGCATATGTACTATTTGTATTTATTTGGAGTCTTGTGATATATAATCCAGTCGCCCATTGGGTTTGGTCTTTATATCCTGGAAGTGTTGGATGGCTTCATAAGTTGGGAGTGATGGACTTTGCAGGAGGGGATGTGATTCACATTGCATCAGGTTTCAGTGGTCTTGTGGTGTCTCTAATGCTTGGTAAAGTAAACAAAAAAGAACATAAACCGAATAATCTAATGATTGTTTTAGGTACATCAATGCTATGGTTTGGTTGGTTTGGTTTCAATGCAAGATCGGAAGAGCGTCGTG
>ERZ650310.474-NODE-474-length-11944-cov-8.024224_pt1 | contig 11944 bp, 23 predicted proteins | sample MGYA00376246_ERZ650310 | MGnify/ENA primary metagenome ERZ650310 (study PRJEB26733, sample SAMN07839286) | wastewater metagenome | biome: small river; feature: stream; material: water | place: USA: North Carolina | collected 2016-03-01 ...
CGCATCGGCGATTTGCTGATCGTCAAAAACGACGCGGCGCCCGTCCGTCTTCCACCAATCTTTCGCGGCGCCGATTGCGGCGGCGTGCTTTGATTCCGCGGCGTTCATGCGACGCGCGCCACACGGGCGAACGAACACGGGCGGCGGAAACGCGCGCACTCAGTGTCGGGGATCAGGTATTGCCCCGAGGGGAAAATTACCGCGATTCCGCGGCGCCCTTTGGTGCGAACGAACTCGGAACACTGTTCGCGGACCCACTCAGCAGACCGCCGAATGTCGTTTTCAGCGAGCCACGCCGAAAATTCCTTGGGGGAATACGTCTTGCGGCTCATGCGGCGGCGGAAACGCGGACGAACCGGGAACCGTAGAAACGGCGGGCGGTTTGCTCGGCAAGGGCGAGCGCGGCGGCGGGGGTGATCGGGCGGGAAACAATCAGCGGGACGGCGAGAACCGGGCCGGAAACGTGAACAACCAGCCGGCGGAGGCTTGCACCGGACGCGGCGGCGGGGGTTTTATGGGAAATCGCCCCCGCTGGGCTACTTTTCGCACAATGGACAGAATGGTTCCCGGTGCTGACTGGGGCCGCGCTCATTTGCTTTTCCTCTCACACTGCGCGGCAAAACTGCCGACTGCTTTCCAGTAGTGGCGCGGCGCGCATCGGCTCAACTCGTTCGCCAGATGGCGCAGCATCACGTTTTTCGTCGTGAAACCCAGCGACTCCGCGAGGCGGTCGAGCTTCAAATCCGCCCGGCGGTCGGCTTGCAATTTGAGACAGCCCTTCATGCGTCAAACGTCACGTCGAGGTAGGCCAGAAACATTTGCCACGACCAGCGGGAGCGGTCGCGGACGATGCGGGAGAACGGCAGCACGCCGTTCCAGTTCAGAGCGCGCGGCGTGCGGAGGTAGGCATTGAGGGCGGCGAGGCTGTCGGCGTCGATTGGGCGCCCGTCTATTTCCAGTCCCAAAACGGGAACGTCTTCTTCGGCGGCGGCTTCGAGGGCGGCGAATACATCGACGGCGTTTTCGGTGTGTAGCTCCACCGGCTCATTCCGCCCATCCACGCCGAAAAGCACGGCGACGCGCGGAATCAGAAGCGAGGGGTGGGTGGCGGTGCTCATTTTGCGGCGGACTCCACACGATAAACGGAAATGCACCGTTTCCCGTTCCATGCCGCGCACGTCTCGCGGGCGTCCTCTTCGGACAGGAACCAAGCGTAAACCGGATCATCTTTGTTTATGTCGAGGGCGGGCGCTTTGATAAGCCATCCGTAGGCGGGGAAATCTTTGGCGGTCATGGTCGGTTTTCTGTTTTTGTTGGGATTGGACGGGACGCGGCGGGCGTTTTGGCCAATCCCTTGACCGACTACGCCCGCCGCTCCCTTGGACTCGAACGAGTCCTAGGACTTGCGCGAATGCAAGCTTTTCTTGGTTACCTTTGGTCGCGGTTGCGGTTCATAGAGCCGTGGGCAAGTCCTCCATATCGGGGCCGGTGAACGTGCAGGTTCCTAACTCCATCATTGCGGAATTCGACCGGCGGGCGGATGCGTTGAGCATTCGGCGCGGTTCTTACGCGGTGCTTGTTTTCGAGTGGTGGGAGGCGCAGGGATTTCCCGCCGTCACGAAAGCGGATCAGGCGATGCAGGACATTCGGGCCTTGGAGCGTTTCAAAGCGGCGGAAGACAAACCGCAGGCCAAGAAACGGACCGCTTAAACGGCGGAGTAGGGGAGGTGATACCTTTTCCAGAGTTGCCCGCCCCGCCCTGCGTGATAGGCGGTGGGGGATGAAAAAAACATTCCTTTTGTTTGTGGCGGCCGCGGTTCGGCTCGCGGCTCAGGGGTTCGCGCCGGATTCCCTTGAAAACTGCGTGATGAACCAAAATTCAGGGCAGAACAGCGCATCAGTTATTTTCACGGCTTCCACGGCCTACTCGTTGAAAACTTCGGGAATTCCGCTGAGTGAACCGTCGGCTTACACGTATCAAAAGACCGGGCCGAACGTGGCGACCTACGCAGAGAACAACGGAATTGTGACCGCAAACGCGGTTTTCACGTTCACCACTGCGAACACAGGGACGTTTCGAGCAACATCGCCAAACACGAGCACGATTGCGACGGGGACGTTTACTTTCGCGCAAATTCCCCAGCTACCTGCACGCATCGCGCCGGGGTTGGCCGGGGCGGCGCCGTTGGTGAACATCTCCACGCGCGCGGTGCTCGCGGGGGGCGCGGTGCTCACGCCGGGGTTCGTCGTGGGGGGATCGGTGCCGCGGCGGGTGCTCGTTCGCGCGGTGGGGCCGGGGTTGGCGCCGTTTGGCGTGGCCGGGGCGGCGGCGGCGCTTTCGCTCGCGGTGTTCAACGGGGCCGGGGCGCAGATCGGCGCAAACGCGGGTTGGCCGGCGACGCTCGCGGGGGTGTTCCGCGGCGTGGGGGCGTTCGCCCTGGCTGACGGCTCGGCGGATTCCGCCTTACTGCTCACCCTCGCCCCCGGCAACTACACGGCGCGAATCACGGGGGCCGGCGAAGTGCTCGCCGAAATCTATTTCGTGGACTGAGTGCGGAGGCGGGATTGGTAGCGGCTGCCGAACCAGAACCACACGGCGCCGAACGCGCACGCGGTGGTTTCGCCGGTCATCTCCGCCCTGGTTGCAGGCGTGGCGGTGGAATAGACGTAGGCGGCGAAGGCGAGCAGAAGGAGCGTCAACGCGGGGCGGGTGAGGGTCAGCACGGCGTTGCACCAGCGGGGCGCGGTCTCGACCGGGGCGGCGGCTTGCTGCGCGGCGGTGAACGCGTTCCAAGCGGACTCTTCGGCTTTCATTTCGGCGAGGGCTTTCATCTCCGCGATTTTCCGCGCGCTTTCGGCGTCGAGTCGGCGCGTCTCCATCCAACCGACAAGGAATTGTCCGAGGATGCCGAACAAACCGCCCCCGGCGGCGTTAAGGATGAGGTCGAGGAATTTCATCGGTGGGAGCGGGCGCGGGCGCGGCGGCGGTCGCGGAAAAGAAAAACCCACTTCGTCAGAACGTAGCCCACGGTAACGAGGCCAGCCAGAGCGCCCACCGCGTGGTTGACGTTAGCAAAAGCGAACGCAAACAGCGTTCCGGCGGCTCCAAAATGGGCGGTGGCGTCATTGTTCATTGGTCACACGTTGGCGCGTTTGCGCAGGGCGAGGTAGCCAACCCACGCGACGGCGAGCACGCCGAGCGGGATCAGGTAGCGGGTGAGGTTCAGGCCGGTCTTCACGCCTTCGCCGACGGCGGCGACGGATTCGCCGACGGCCACGGCTTCGACGACGACGGCGGCGGCGAATTGCTCCCAGTCAAACGCGGGATCGGAAAGCGGGTCGTAGGTTTTCCCGGCGACTCCGCGCGCGGTGGCGAGCGTCGCGGGGGTGAAGCGGTCGGGGTATTGCAGGATGACGGCGGAGAGCGCCGGCAGATACGCGGCGCGCTGCTGATACGTCAGCGAGACGAGCGGAGATCCATCTTGGAGATCCAAGCCGAGCGCAATCGCGGCGACACGTTCCGCGCTGCGGAGGTTGGCTGAATTTTGCGCGGTCGTTACCACGGGATCAGGCGGGCGTCAGGCCGAGCAGTTGAGCGACGCAAGCGAGTTGGTAGGCTTCGTCCAATTCGGGGGCGTCGCCCGCCGGCCAGTCGTTCCATTGCGCGGCGGTCATGGTCACGTTTCCGTCTGCGCGGCGGATGGGATCGGCGCCGGGCGCGGCGTCTTGCAGTTCCCAATAGTAAACGGGGCCGGTTTCGCCGAACGAGATCGGGCGGAGGACGAGCAAATTCGCGGAACCGGGGAAAATGGTAACGGGGAGAATGGGCGTTTTCATCGAGAGGAGATCAGGCCGGGCCAATGACGGTGACGGTGCCGCCCGAACCGCGGAATTTCAGGGCGCCCGCTTCAACGTAGAGTTGACCGCCCCCGGCGGGGGAAGAGGTCGGCGCGGTGCCGTTGGCAATCGCAATGACGCCCGCGGCGGCGGTGCCGAGGGCTTGACCGCCAAGCGAAACGTTGGCGGTGGCGGCGGTGGTGCCCACTTGGAGCGCGGCGCCGTTGTCGGTCGTGCGACCGAGGGCAAAGTTTCCGGTGGTGACGAAAAATCGGCCGCGGTCGTTGTCGTTGGTCTTGAACGCGAGACTGATTGCGCCGGTTGTGCCAAAAGAAACGGTGGTTCCGCTTCGGGAAATCTGCGTTTGGTAGGTGCCAATAGATGCCCACTGCGCCAGCGTGCCGCCCTGCGTCGTCGCATCCACGAATCCGTTGCCGTTGGGGACGAGGTTGACGTTTTGGTTCGCGCCCGCAGAGGCGACTGTCGGGGAGCCGGCAGCGTTCCACGAAAAATAAACGATGGGAATGGACCGGGATGCGGGCATGGGTCAGAGCAGGAACCGGGTAGCAATTACGGTTTCGGTGAGCGTGCCTTTGACGTAGAGCGTGGCCGTGGCGGCGGTGGCGGAACCGCCAAAAGGAATGTCGGCGTTTTCGCCGGCCCCGAGGTAGTAACCGCCCCCGGCGGCGAGCGTGGCGAGGTCCGTTGCAATCCGCACGGCATTGACGGCGGAGAGATTGCGGACGTTCACGAGCAGCGTTCCCGCGGCGAGGCAAATTTGATAGACCAAACCGCCGGTGGCGGGGACGGGGACGCCTGCGCCAAAAACAATATCCGCGGCCGTCAAACTCGTGGCGCGCGTGGCGGCGATTTCCTGCGCGGTCGAAATAACGGCGCGATCATCGGAGTATTCGCCGTCGGCGATGACGACAGTAATCGGATTTGAACCGAGCGCGTCGGTCTTGAAAATTTCGACTTTGGAGAACGGTTTTGCAGCGCGGAAGGCGCGGGCAACGCCGAACGGGGTCCGAGCCCCGCCGTCGATTGAAATCTCGAAATCGGCGGTGCTCTTCACGCAGCGCAGAAAACTCCCGTTGGCGTCAATCGTGACGTGATCCTGAACGGTCGAGGAAACCGTGTTAAGATCGTAGCTGTAGGAGCGGAGAATGTTCATGGGATCAGGCGGCGGTTTTGGCGCGGAGCGCCCACGCGAGGGCGACGGCCACGCCGACGGCCCCGAGGACCTGGGCGATTTGTTGGAGCGTTTGCACGTCGCCGGATTTCTGGGACTCGTAGAAGTCGCCGACGAATTTCCCGGCAAAGTCGCGGGTGGACTGTGCCTCGGCTTGCGTGCTTTTGGCGGTGTCGGAAACGAGTTTGACGACGGATCCAAAAGAGGTGTCGAGAAAGTCGAGCGCGGCGGCGTTCGTGTTGCGCGTGAAACCGAGCGCGGCGTCGAGCGAATCGTTGGCGGAGGTCACGGCGCGATTCGACGAACTGAGGGCGGCGCCGAGGGCATCGGAACCGAAACCGAACGCGGCGCGGTTGTTCGTGTTGATCGAGGCCAGCGCATCGCCCCCGAACGTCAGCGCGGAGGCCGAGGAGCGGTTCGCCGACGCAATCGCCGAATCGGCCGCGTTACTGGCCACGGCGGCGGCGGCTTGATTGGAACGGTTGTTCGCGTCGAGCAGATCGGAAAACGTGGTTCCGTTTTGGCGGACGATGCTCGAAAGAAGCGTGGTGGCGTTGTCGTTCGCCGAGGTCAGCGCACGGGCCGTCGTCGCGTTGTTTGCAAGGAGAACGTCCGACGTGTTCTCGGCAAGGCGCGCTTGCAAGGTCTGACTGTTCACGGCCACGCCGAGCGCCTGGCCGGCGAGCGTGCCGCCCCAGTTGACCGCGTTGTTGGCGGTTTCGCCGGCGGTCTTCACCGCGTCGGACGCCACGGCCCCGCTGACGACGGTTCCGGCGGTGATCGCCTGAAATGCGGCATCGGCGGCGGCGCGGGCGGATTCCTGCGCGGCCACGACGGCGCCCCAATCGGTCGAGGTGTTCGTGACGTTCACGGTGTTTCCGTCACCCACCAACGAACCATCGCCGCCCGTGCGGGAGGTGTCGTTTAAGTCATAGTTCGCGCTGCTCGATGTGGTCGAGGTCGTGTTTTTCTGACTGCTGCCGAGCCCGAAGAAGTCGAGGATTCCGCCCATGTTATTTTTTCAGCGCGAGGCCGAGAATGAGAGCGCCCGCAACGAGTGCGACGGGCAGGAGGTAAGCCGAGGCCGGCGAGGTGGCCGGGGCCGGGTTGGTGTTGTTTGGCGCAGTGAGCGAACTTCCGTTGCCCCAGCCAAACGCACCGTCGGCAAACGGCGTGACGGGCGAGGAAACCGGCCCCATCGGCGTCGTGGCGGTGGCGGTGGCGCTTTGGTTCGTGGACGGCGTTTGCGTCGCGGTCTGCTGCGCGGAGGTCGTCACCTGCGGCGTGTTCCGGTTCCCGGTTCCGCCCGCGATGTGGACGGGCGCAAAGGTAAACCCGCCCGTCAAAAACGCGGCGAACGGGTTTTGATTTTGCGCGTTCGCGTCGGCGAACGAAAGACCGATGTTGGGGATGCCGGGCACGGGATCAGGACTTGCGGAGGACCAGGACGAGGCCGATGGCGGCGGCGGCGGCGAGGAGCAGCATGGTTTGCTGACTCATGCCGGAACCGGGGACCGCAACGGTCGTGTTGCCGTTCGGCGCAGCGGTGAGGGTGGGGCGCGTGGACGCGGCGGGCTGGCCGGTGTTCTGCGTCGGCGCGGTGCGGGACGCCACATAGACGTTGCCCGCGGTGTTGAGGATGTTGCTCAGAAACGAGCCGGCGTCGAACGTCTGCGCCGTGGTAACGTCTGTGTCCATAGGGAAAGAGGCGCCCGGTTTTCCCGCCGGGCTCGGGGTGTGGGTTTCCCGCGCGGACGCGGGAAAGCGGTTTAGTCGGGCTGGCCGACGGTTTCGGTGAGAACGTCGAACGTCGCGGCGGCGTCCATCGTCACATCGAGGCGGAATTCCTGAACTTCCACGTTCCCGAGGCCGGGGACGTTGCGAATCATCGGAACCAGGTCCGTTACCTGCTGCGTCGCGTCAAAGATGACGCTGTAGGTGTTCGCCGGATGCGAGAGGGCGCGGCGGGAGTAACTCATCGCCGAGACGGTGCGCGGAGCGTCGAAGAATTCGACGGAATCGGCCACGACTTTGACGGCGGACGCCTGCACCGTGAAAATGTGAATCCGGTTATAGGCGTCGCGGCGCGGGAGGTCTTTGATTTGGAACGAGCCGGCGGCGGCGGCGGCGTAGCCGGTGAAGGTGCGGCGCTTGATGATGACGCCGATGTTTTCAACGGTGTCCTCGATTTCGCCCCAGCCGGTGATCGCAGGCGCGACGGCGGCGGCGGAAATGTCGAATTCCACGGTGAACGAGGAAACATTCGCGGTGCCCCAGCCGAACGCCTCCTCGCCTTGCGGCGTGCGGGCGGCGAACCGAGACAGGGGAATGATGATGTGTCCGGTCTGAAACGCGAAACCGTCGAGGGCGTTCAGGATGTTCAGGCGGGCGAGCGAAATTTTCCACTGCTCTTTTCCGCCGAGGAGCAGGCGGACGGTGGTGATCGCGGCTTCCACGGTCGCCTGATTGTCGGCGCCCGCTTTGTATTTGTAGATCAGCGCGTGATATTTTCGCGCGCCGACGGGGAGAGACGAGGTGGCGGTTTGTGAGACGCCAACGCTGTTGAGCGAGGGCAGGGACACGAGGCGCCGGGCATTGAGACGAGACATGGGCGGAGGGTGTTGGGTTGCGACGCGGCGGGACTCAGGCGCCCGAATTAACCAAGCTTCGGCAGCTTGTTGATGACGGGAACGCGGTCGAGCATCGGGGAGAGCATGTAACCGGCGAGGATTCCGAGGAGGACGAATTTAACGGTGCTATTCATGGGTGGGTGGTGGTTGGTTGGTTGCGGGACGATCGTTTAACCGCCGGGCGCGGCGCACAATTCGCGCAATCTGGCCAATCACGGGACGGCGGGGCCAAAACCGCCGAAATGCGCCCAAACCGCAGGGAAACGCGGTTTCCGTAGGCACAAAAAAGCCCCGCCGGGCGAGGGCGGGGCGGATTTTTCGCGGTTTTCAGAGCGTCAGCCCCGCGCGAACCTGTTCGGCGGTTTCGTGAACGATGCGGACGGGCTGGAAATTCCGCTTGTGCAGGAAGTGGTATTGCGGGAGGCCGATGGCCTGACACACGGCGGCGTCCTTCATGGTTCGCGCCCATTTGCCGGCGTCGTCGTCGTCGGCGCTGGCAATCACCAAATCGGTAAGGTTCACGCGCATATTCGGCAGGATGGCGCCCCACGCGTGAGCGATGCAGAGGAGCACGGGGTGATTGTGGCGGATTTCCGTGAACAGGCCGACGTTGTCCTGGTCTCGCCCGCCGTTGCCCGTGGCTTCGTCCCAAATCGCCACGAAACCCTTCGTTTTAAGGACGGCGTTTTTCCACTGCTCGAACACGTCGAAAACCATTGCCTGCGGTCCCCAGTCCATCGCGTCGTCATCGCGTTTCCACGGGTCGAACACGAGGGACCGCAGCCCGCGGGATTTCCACAGGCCGCGGGAGTAACCCATCGCGCGGAACGATTTCCCGGACTCGGAACCGCCAATGATGGCAACGCGGCGTTTCTCACTCATGCGGCGGAGGGATCAGGCACGGCGGCGGCTTCGCGGCGCACGTCAGACGCGACGGCGGCGCCCTTGCGGCGGAACCACGCGCCGACGGCCCACGCTTTGGCCTTGGCGAACCAAGTTGCGGTCTTCGGCTTCTTCAGGCGCGAAATGACGACGACGGCCACGGCCACGGCCATTTCGAGTTCGCAGGGGAGCGAGTCTTCGCCCACGTCGTATTTTTTGAGCACGCGAGCGAGCGGACGCGTCAGAAGCATTTTTTCCGTATCGGACAAAACGCCTTCGTCTTCGCCGATGAGAACGAGCGCGGTTTGGATGATTCCCACGATGGTTTCGGCGGTGGGGTTCGCGGCGACCATTTCGACGGGCGAGGCCGGCGCGGCCGGGCCGGTGGCGGAGATCGCGGCGTGCACGTCGGCGAACGAGGGAGCGGACGAGGACGGCGCAGCGGAGGCCGCAGGGGAGGGCGCCGGGCGCGCGGCCGGACCCTTCGGGCGCCCGCCGCGGAGGTTTTTCCATCGGCCTTTTTTGTCGAACGCGGGGCGGAACTTCGCGGCGTCGAACGGGCGCTTGAGACTGTCCAGATTCGGAACAATCGGCGGCGGTTCGGCGGTTTGGTTGGGCGTGTCCATCGGATCAGGCGACGGGGTTTCCGTTCACGTCGAACACGCGGAGCTTTTCGGCGCAGCCGAGGCTTTCGAGCGTGTCGCGGAGTTTGCGGGTGAACGTGGCGGCGTCGTCGTTGCCACGCGGAAACGTGATGTGGATCGGCGCGAGTTTCGCCCCAGTCACCGAATCGCAGTCGTGAATTTGCACGAGGTGCGGGTGGGCGTGGACTTCAATCGCGGCGCCTTTGATCGCGGAAACGAACATTTTGACGGTGAGGGCGGGAACGCTACGGGGAGCGGATTTGCGGGCGGTGGTTTTGGTTTTTTTAGGCATGGGAGGAAAGTTTTCGGGAGGCGCGGAAGGCGCGAAAACGGAGGCGTTGCGCGGCGGCGGCGCGGAGCGTGTTGAAATGGGCGGTGAACGAGGCGGCGAGGGCGGCGGATTCGTCGGCGAAACCGTCGCGGAGCGCGCGGCGCGACTCCACGAACGCAACGCGCGCGTCGCCTGACATAAACGCCCAGCGGGCTTCAAAGGTCGGGGATTTCATGCGCCAGGCTTTCGAGCATCGTTCATAGGGGAAAGGGAGTCACGCGGCGGCGGTGGCCACTGTTTGCGGAGCGGCGGGCGAACCCATGCCGAGGCGTGACAAATTCAGAAAGGAGGCGGTGCGGACGTATTGGCGGCGGGGGGCGCCGGCATAGATCGGGCGCGAGGTCAAAACGGTGCAAAACTCGCCCCACACGCGGACGAGCGCGGCGGGTTCGCACACGAGGCGCGCACGCTGACCACGCGGAGCGCGGCGGGTGAAAAAGAGGAGGCCGGTTTCAGGGGTTTTCATCGTTAATTGGCCGACACTTCGGCGAAAATCGGGACCGGCGGCGGCTCAGGCCACGCCTCGCGGGTTTCGAGCAGTCCAACACCCCCCCCTTTTTCCCAGACAGTTGTGTGACTGGTGTGAACGTTAAGACGGGACAGCTCGGATTCCGCGCGGCGAATCTGAGGCCGGACGGCGGCGAGGTAGTCGCGGACGAATCCGTGCGAACGCAGGGCTGCGTAGTCGCCCGAGAAGTTCCAAACGAGGAGGGCGGGGCGGGTGATCCGGTCGAAATACGGAGCCGGGGCGAGGCGTGAGCCGATCCGGTCTTGCATCCGCCGCGCGCCTTCCACGCGGTCCGCGGCTTTGAGCTTCGGGATTCCCGACAGGCGACGCTCGGCAAAGGGCCGCGGCGCCCCGCAGAAGAGAAACACGGCCGCGCGGGTGAGTGCGGCGCACGTTTGCACGATGCCGGCCAGAAACGCGTCGGATAGCGGGTTGAACACGCGGGCGGCGTTCTCCGCGCGGGTTCCGCGCTGCGTCAGGAGCCGAGCCGTGGCGATTAAGAGCGAATCGCGGACCGCGAGGAGCTTCGCGGCGCGAATGAACAGAGACAGGCCGCGTTTGCGCTCCTGCGATTTGTAGGAGGCGCGGGCGTTCTTCTCTGGCGTGGTGAGACGGTCGAAACGCGCGTTCCAATCCGGCTTCACACGCAGCTTCAACTTGGAATCACTGCCACGCAGGCGGACGAGCTTGAGCGATGCTTCGCGGCGGTCGGCGACTTCGGTGCGGAATTTTCCGAGCGGTTGAACCAGGTGGATTCCGCGCGTGGCGTGGTAGAACCGCGCAATGTGGGCGTTTTCAAGGTGCCCATAGTCGCCCGGCTTGATTGGGTATTTGCACGCCTCGCGCACGTCTTGAATCTGCCCGTTATCGCCCCAGTGATGACGCCAGAGGTTTCCGACGCGTCGCAGAAACGCACGCCAGCGGGCCGGCGGTAGTTGGTGCTCCAACGTATAGACAACGTGGGCGTGCAGGTGGACGTATGGGGCGCCCGCGTCTTCCGACGCGATTCCTTGCTCAGTTCCGGGGACGCGGGGCCAAGGGCAGGAAACCGAATAGGTGCCGGGGACGCGCGGCCAAGCGCAGGCGATTGTGAGCGAGCCGTATTCCGTCGCGCGAAATTGAAGCTGCGCGCGGTTCGTAGTGAAAAGCGGGTGCGCGTTCAGTTTGGAAATGCGGCGGTGCATCGCCTGCGTCAGCGCACGAACGGCTTCGCCTTTGCCAGTGATTGCGATGCGGCGCCCCATCGTGAAAACCGCCATGCGGCAATTTCCCTCGCGCTCGGCGAACGCTTCCAAGTTCTTTACAATGGGATCGCGCCGGGCCTTGGCGACGGGCGGGAGAAAATTGATCCGGCGGAACGCTGTGATGTCGATGCGCTTTTCCAACTCCGGGCAAACGATAGAGGCGCGCGGCGATTTCTTGGGCAAAAAACCGGGGATGCCCTGCGAGGCGAGCGCGAGCGCGAGATTCATCCCACATTCTTCTAGCTCGGCTTTCGCGCGTTCGCCTTTCTCGCGCATCTCAGCGGGAACGATTTCGCCCGCGCGGTTTTTGCAGACGAAAATGTAAGAGGATTCCCGCTGCGAAATCTGCGCGGCGTCGGAATCCGAGGCCGAAACCGTTTCCTTCTCCCGCTCAAATAAAAGGTGTTCCGATTCGTAGCCGTCAAAGTCGGCAACGTCGCAAAGGTGCCCATCGGCCAACATCGCAGCTTCAACGGCGGAAACGTCGGCGAGGGCGGTCGGTTCAGTAACGAAACCGGGGTGGTTCGGTGCGCTGGCGAACGCCTCGCGGACGGCGCGGATTTTGGCAATCTGCGCGTCGCTCGGAATCGGCTCGCATCGTTCGCCAGCGGCGCGGCGGGCCGCATCGGCGATTTGCTGATCGTCAAAAACGACGCGGCGCCCGTCCGTCTTCCAC